>Ga0153974_1000045_pt1 | contig 28678 bp, 23 predicted proteins | sample TSGA058MetaG_FD_104741 | JGI IMG/M metagenome (GOLD analysis project Ga0153974, IMG submission 104741) | Attine ant fungus gardens microbial communities from Georgia, USA - TSGA058 MetaG | ecosystem: Host-associated > Fungi > Mycelium > Unclassified | place: USA: Georgia, Yuchi Wildlife... | reverse complement strand
TAGGGAATCTCCAAGAACTTTTTTTGTGATTCGATCTTCCCATTTCTATATATTCGGCACGACTACCTTAGAAATTTGGCACTAATATAATCACTCTCTTTCTGATATACATTATGAGTACACGTGTAGGCGTTTCAGAAACAGAAAAAACTAAGGCTATTACTGAAATGAAGAACTTAATTAGAAGCACGAATGATCCTCGTTTGCTTCTTCGATACCAAGCAATTTTAATGATTTTACTAGGTAAAGATATCGATGAAATTGGTTCGATTATTGGTAAAAGTCAAGCAACTGTTTATAATTATGCTTCGGCCTATGGTGCTAATGGTATTTCAGGATTATTTTATAAAACTAGCACGTATTCTCCTAAAAGAATGACCAAAGAAGAAGAGGATTTGCTTGTCAAAACTATCGCAGGATGTTGGTTTTAACTCTAAAATGAATTGGTGGTATCTTAGACAATGCCAAATTACATAGAGCTAAGCTTCTTCAACCCTTTTTATAAGAATAAAGAATGCCTTACATTAACCTATTTGCCACCTTATAGTCCTGAATTAAATTTAATTGAAGGGCTATGGGGATAGTTGAGATTTAATATCATTAATAATGTGTTTTTTTACTGTGTCAACGAAATCAAAAAAACAGTTAATGAATGGGATTGAGCATTTGTGTTACCGTCTCTAAAATCGAAGTGCCGAACATATAGGAAAGATTAACATATCTTCTCCACAAACTTCACGTGCTAATTTTGTTGTTTCAATAACGTCTGCAATTGATGTTTACAACCTGGGTTTCCACCTAATTCAATAAAGTTAGCTCCAAGTTCTTTAAAACACCTAATATTTTCTTTGTTTGCACCCATTCCTTCTAGATCATTGAGTTTATCTTTTGGAATTTCATTTTTACCTAGACACTCTAGGTAGATACCTACTGAAATATTTACTTGCTCTTTTAATTCTTTAATGTTAAACCATGCATGATAGAATTATCATTCGTACCCTCTAACTAGCCTGTTACTTGCGGAAAAAAAGTGTTACTCCATTAAAACGTGACCTTCAGATTTCAGGGTAATTGTTTACTCATGAAGTAAAAAAATATTAAATACTTGATGGGAATTTTTTCATCTTCTAGTATTCATTTATTTGCTTTTATTACCATTCATTAACTTTTATTGGAGTTGAAATAGCGCTTTATCTACTCATTTCGCTCACTTTAATTGCGCCGCAGCATTAACTTCTTTCAGTGTCGGTATAGATTTTTGTCCACCCGTTCTGCTCACTTTAATTGCAGCTGCTGTATTAGCAAATTTTACAGAATCTATCAGATTCTGTGTTCTAGCATAATACGTTGCCAATGCCCCAGCAAATGTGTCCCCAGCACCAACTGTATCTATAGCTTTAACTACTTTTGCTTCAACAAAACTAATTTCACCGTTTTGGTAAACTAGATTCCCCTTACTTCCCATCTTTATAATTACATTCTTTGCCCCTTTTGAAGCAATAATTTTCGCTGCTTTTTTTGCATCATCTATTGTATTCACTTGGATTCCAGTGATTTTTTCCGTTTCTTGCTGATTTGGGGTAACACAATCTGCAAATTTTAAAGCCTCTTCAAAATATCCATCTGCTGGAGCTGGGTCAAGAATAATATACATCCCTTTAGCTTTAGCTTTTTCTAAAGCAGCTAAAATTGATTCTTTACTTGTTTCCATTTGTAATAGCAGAACTGATGCTTCAATTTTATCTAAAATATTTTCCACATCTTTTTTTTGTAAAGTATTGTTTGCTCCAAGTGTTCCTACCATCGTATTTTCACCTAATTCATCTAACATAACTAGAAATGTTCCAGTTCCTTCTTCTTCATTCTGTATGATGAATTGAGTGTCGATACCATTGCTTTTAAGGTTATCAAGCATTTGTTGTCCTGCACTATCTTTTCCAACAGCGCCAATAAAAGCAATATTCCCACCAAGTCTAGAAACTGCTACGGCTTGATTTGAACCTTTTCCGCCTGGAAGCATTTCGATACTCTTTGCAAAAGAGGTATCTCCATGGTTGGGATATTTCTTAATTAATGCCTTAACATCAAGGTTTATACTACCTAAAACTATTACATCAAAATTCATGTTTCTCTACTCCTCTACTAAAAATTTTTGTTAATTGTACGTTCTCAACTAAAGTCAACCCACTTTGATAAATATCACTTGTTTCTCCAATAAATCCAGCCAAATCGTTTTCCTGACATTTAAGGAGTGTTACTTCCCTTTTATCTCCATCTACTTCTATTTCAATTGATAAATTGTATCTTTCAGTTGATTATTTTTAGATGCATACTAGAATAAATTTCATCAAGCAAATTCGGGATTAACTGTCATAAGATCTACTTAATCGATTATGTCACAGACACATTAAAGTAGACGGACTGATTGATACTACTAAACCTATGACCCTATTTCTGTGGTTTCTCTAATTATTAATTCTGGTTTCACTTCATATTTTTTTGGTTTCAGTTTTTTTTTGCTAATACGTTCTATTTCTTCAATAATCAACTCTCCTGATTTTTCACTAAACTGACAAACTGTGCTAAGTCTAGGAATGGAATAATCGCCATACTTTGTATTATCATATCCGATAATCATCAGTTGCTCAGGAATCTTGATATTAAGATCAGCACATGCTCTAATAACTCCTAATGCCATAGCGTCATTAGAACTAACAATTCCGTCTAAATCAGGATGTTCTAATAGAAACTGATAGCTTGCCCTATAGCCACTCTCAATATCAAAGTCTCCATAGATTCTTTCAATATGGGTTACATCCATTTCATTGATTGCCTTTAAATAACCTTGATAACGATCCTCTGAACTTTTCTCATCCTGAGGACCTGATAAAAACCCTAATTTTTTACAGTGACACTTCTCAATTAAATAATTTGTTGCTATGTACCCACCTGTCACATGATTAACCGCAAGGGCTGAATAGGGGTGAGAAAACTGAGTTCTATCGATTGTTACCGTTGCTATACCCCTGTTTTCTAAACGTGACAAATCCTCTTCCGTTACATAAAGGGAATTGATAATAGCTCCCATAACGTAGTTATCTGCCATTGTTTCTAAATAATATTCTACTTTTTTCCTATTATCTTCACTATTACATAAATAGATTTGATAACCTTTGCGATTTGCTGCCGACTCGATAGCTTCCACTAACTCACTGAAAAAAGGGTTATTTAGATTGGGAATAAGAAGAGCAATTAAATTTGACTGTCTTTTAGACAAACTTTTTGCAACACTACTTGGTTTATAATTAAGCTCTTCTACAATTTGTTTTACTTTCCTAATTGTTTCAGGACTCGCTTCACCTTTCCCATTAATTATTCTTGATACTGTTGCTGTAGATACGTTAGCCAATTTTGCTATGTCTTTGATTGTCGCCATAAAATTCTCCTCAATTTCGTAACCGATTACGTCATCTACTATACAAACTTTTTTAATTTTTGTCAATATTTATTTTTTTATTAAAAAAGGGCTTGCATTTTTTTAAATTTTGATTTATCCTTAAAACATCCCCAAGGTACGTAACCGATTACGAAAAAATGTAACTTAGGAGGAGTTTTATGTTTCTAGATTGGTTAAATGCGGGTTTTAACTTTTTTATTAGTCTTGGGGGCGCAGCAATGATGTTTATTATCATTACTTTGTTGTCCCTTGCATTTCGAGTTCACTTTTCAAAAGCTATAGAAGGTGGCTTACGCATGGCTATTGCTTTAACTGGGATGGGCGCTGTTATTTCTTTGTTGACTAGCGCATTCGGACCTGCCCTTAATGCGTTCGTTGAATCCACTGGTGTTTCTTTATCTATCACTGATTTAGGATGGGCACCTTTGGCAGTTATTACTTGGGGGTCAGTTTATACTCTTTATTTTGCTCTTATTTGTACACTAACTAACCTAGTGATGCTTTTTTTAAAATTGACAAAAACTTTGAATGTGGATTTATTCAATATATGGAATGTTTCTATTATTGGCTTATTGGTTCACTACTACTCAGGAAATAATATTTTTATCACATCACTATTTGTCATCTTTATCTATGCATTGATGCTGTTTAATGCTGATGCAATGAAGCCCACAATCGATGTGCTTTTAGATCACAAAGATGACAATATTACAACTACGGCACATCCTTCATTATTGATTGCTCCAGTTATCATGATTTTTAATAAATTAATTGATACCTTTATCCCTTTTATTGATAAATTTGATTTTGATGCCGATACTCTGAATAAAAAAATTGGCTTTTGGGGGAGTAAATTCGCTATTGGAGTCTATTTAGGTGTCTTTGTTGGTATTCTTGGTCAACAAGATATACCTGCAATATTTACTTTAGCTTTCACTGCTGGAGTAGCTTTAGAACTGTTTGGTTATGTTGGAAGTTGGTTTGGTTCAGCCATTGAACCACTGTCTGGTGGAATTTCTACTATGATGAGTAAGAAGCTTCGTGGTCAAAAACTATACGTTGGCATTGACTGGCCAATATTAGCTTCACGTGCAGAGATTTGGGCTGTAGCTAATATTCTTGCACCGCTCCTTCTTGTTATCGCTATGGTTTTACCAGGAAACAAAGTACTTCCACTTGGTGGAATAATTCTAACCGTCTTAACCCCAGCTCTACTAGTAGTCACTAAGGGTCGTGTTATTCGAATGACACTCATTGGAACAATTCTTATCCCACTATTTCTATGGGCAGCTACTCTAATTGCCCCTTTCCTAACTGAAACGTCTATAGCGATGGGAAATTTCCCAGAAGGACTTTTACAAGGTCAGTTATTTAGTTCTGTCGACTCCCTTCCAATTGAAAAAATGCTAGCTATGTTAGTAGGAATTGCATCAAAAACTTTGGATATTAAATTGATAGGATTCTCCATACTAGCAATTGCTGCATATATCCTTGTCTTTATGTGGTATTTACGCCAAATGAAGAAAAATGTTGATCTGAAAATTAATGTTGATGCTAATTCAGAAAAAGTTGTAGATTAGATTATAAAGTCTTGAACTGTAATGACCACGTTGAAAGATAATTTTTAGATGCCTTTCTTCCGTATAAGCAAGTTAGATGAGTTAGAGAACCAGTTCCTATCTCTCTAACTTGTTTTGCGTTGTTTAAAAGATGATTTTTAAAGGCTTATTACGTTGTGTTAGTTGAACTAAAGAATTACGGATTGCTTCGCTATTCAAAAGAAATAACCTCCCGCCTCTTCTATCGTTGTGATCATAGCGTTTTTATTATATCTTTCCTAACTTTTTTGTTTTTCTCTTTCTATAAACACAGCATTTTCAGGATTTTGTTACGAATCTGTTTTACTCAGTTGTGTAAAGTTTTTTTGAATAAATAAAATACCTTATGTTTTATAACTTCTTCAGCAACCCACTGTACTCTCTACTGCTCTGTATAATTCTGTTAGTTTAAGTCCTATAACATTTTGATATTGAAATCTTCTTTCTTGAACACATATTAATTTCGGATTATTTTCAATCTCTTTTGCATTATCTTTTAAAAGAAACCTTAATTTTTACAGTTTGAAATAGCTTAAAATTACTACTTACACCTAATTATCTATCTTTCTCTCATTAATGGAAGAACAGCAGCAATACCATAAAGTACACCCTTGATGTTAATATCAATCATTGCATCCCAAAGAAGCTATTGAAGCGCCATAGTTGAATTTAGAACGTTTCATTGGTATAATTAGAAAATTAGAATGATAGGAGGCCTTTTTTATGAATATTTCCTACAAACCAAAAGGGGTTTGTGCTAAAGAGATTGAGATTACATTAGAAGATAATCTCGTTAAAGAAGTAAAATTTATTGGGGGGTGTCCTGGAAATGCAACGGGCGTGGCAAATCTTGTTGCTGGAAGAGAAATTACGGATGTGATTGAACGTCTACAGGGAATTCCATGTCGTCAACGTGAGACGTCGTGTCCTGATCAATTGGCACAAGCATTAAAAGTACAGCTATAAATTCAGGATGTTAACTAAATAGTTGGTGTGCAAAGTATCAAAGATGTAAAGTTACATTTTTGATACTTTTGTTTTGTCTGAATACTTTACTTTGTACTATTAAAGGGGAGAGGTTCTTATAATATACATTGATTAATGATTACGGAATAGTACCTGAACAAACAATATCAAACTGCCACGACTGATACTTTGGAATTTATGTTCCAATCTAAATAATTACTTTTAATTTTTTTCATCAGATAAAATTTTAAGTCATTCAAGTATTGAAAAAACATAGCCTGTGTTTGATAGTTTGAAGAGCTATCAGACCTCACAACCGTTTTGGCAACAACGCTTATGGAGGTTTTATTTTTTTTAAATGTACGTAATGTTTTTAGAACTTTATAGAATTTAAGAACACCCTTATGTGTGTTAAGAAAATTTTTGCTTTTCAAAAGTATCAAAAACTGGGGCAAATATCCGAATATCATTGACTTAAGCAATCTAGTGTGCTACAACCATCTGCATAGATACTAATTTTTGAGTTTCGTATCTAGAATCGTACAGAAGGGCAGACATTTGAATGCTCCTTTTGTTATATTAAAAATATTAAAAAATTATTCGTATCATTGAACATGAAAGCAAAGTGAAAAACATTTTTTTGGGGTTAACAGCTTTGGAAAATTAAAGAAAAACCTTCTCATTTTTTTAGTTTTTATGGGGGATGAATGTTTTTATATTTATGATTATCAGAAGTTATTTTAAAATCTGAAAAAAGAGAGGAGTACTTGTATGTTGAATTATAGAAAAGCAACAAATGAAGATCATTCATTTATAGATAAATTACTTCTTATTAGTTATGAAGATCATACATTTGGAATAGGTTATCCTAGAGGTGATTTAGAAGATATCGCTCAAGATTTGGAAGAAAGTGATCAGGACATTAATAATAGCTTCTACATGGTTGAACAAGATGACATAATTATTGGTACAATTGGTGCTTTATTTTATGATAAAGAAGTAATACTGATAGGACCGTACTTTTTGTCAGCTTACTACAAAGAAAACATTATATGTGATTTTTTGAAAATATTTTTGACTCCAAAAATTATCGGTGATAGGAACATCGAAGTCTTTGTTATTTCTGAAAATAAAAAACTAACTAATTCTTTGATTTCATTAAATGTGATGTCAAAGTCTAATCATGTTTCGATGTCTTATAATATGAATGAATATGTGTCATCTAGAGATGGTAATCAAATAAAATATATTGATGTTAGTGCTTCTGAATACGATCTTCTAGAAAGCATTAGTTACTTACTAAAGAGAGAAATGCCATATCCTGTTGAATCTGAAATACAAGACCTTATGATTACTTAGAGCAAGGATATACAATTACAGCAGTTGAGAGAAACAATGAAATTTTGGGCATTCTTGTTTGGGTATGGTATAAAAAATTACATTTTGGTCGAATAGATTATTTATGTGTAAAGAGTAATTATCAACGGCAAGGGATTGGAACAAATCTTTTGAAGCATGTAATGGATAGAATTAAGTTTCATATCCATGTAGAAGAAGATAATTATCTGTATTTAGACGTATCACCATTAAATGTTAAGGCGTGTGAATGTTACAAAAAAATGGGCTTTGAAATAAATTTCCAATATACTAGATATCAGATACCAAAAATCGTTGAACTGACACAGAGAATATAGTGAATGATTTGAAAATTATAATGTAAACCTACTTTTATGGTAGTGTCAAATAACTGATGAAAAAAGTGAAAATTAGAAGCAAACTTCTAAGATATACTTTTTTGACTCAAAGAAAATTAAAAATCGAAGCAAAAATCTGCTTCGAAAGGAGTAGTTTATATAATTTGACACGCCAAAAAAGGCTAAAAGACCTGTTTAAACGTTCTGTAATTTGCTTGTATGGACAATAACTGGTCGTTCTCCGTCTTGTTCTGAAGTCCTTCGTTAAACTAGCACTCTTCTTTTTTGATTTGAATTTAGTTAGAGTATTTAGAGTTGAAAATATCATAAAGTCAAGATGTCGAATTTTGGTGAACAGAAATCGTTCAACTTGACTTTACAATTTGGGTTACATCTTTTCAAAAATATATTGACGTTTGGACATCGACGGAATAATATTATTATAGAACCAAATAAAAACGCTTTATAAATCAAAGCTTATTCTATTGTTTTTAATTATACTTGGGACAATTGTTCTAGGGTTTTTTTAACCTCATTTAGGATATGTAATGTATTTTTTTCAGTATGATTCTACAGATAGCGTCATTATTAGGTGCTTTAATTTATCTGAAATTTATATGGTTTTTTTCTTGGTATTATTATTAAAAATACTCTTTCCGCATTTATGTTTATTCAATTAACATCAAATGTTTGGTGGGCATATACTATAGCAAAACCTATAACTCCTCTTTATTTTTTACATGAAGTTATAGATAATTTTATAATTATATGTCCTTTTATTTTCTAATTATACTGAACAAGAATTAATTAATTACTAACTGTATAAAGGAGATGTTATATAAAGTGCAAAAAACTATAAGTTCTCGAAGAAAATTATTTAATTTAGTTGCTTCTTTTTTTGTTGTAAGTGCTTTTGTATGGTGGGTTTTGAGTCACCCAATTTTAGATTACTATTTTTACGGCGATGAAATGCCAATTTTACGGTTAATTGATTATATTATTCTTGTTTCAATTCCTATGATTCTTGTGTGGAATATTATTGACTGGTTAAGAAAATGATAGATTTAATTTAGAAGCCTTTCGAGGCTTTTTTATATTTTTGGCTCAAGAATTAGCGACTACGGTGAAATTTAGTAGTATTACAGCTATCGAATATGTCTTTAAATATCATGCCATCATTTCAATTCCAACCTTATTTATTATGGCTGTATGTTTATGGATAAACGAAATAAAGATATCAATGAATATCTCATTGAAGAAGCTACTAATACAACAGAAATAGCAGGTGTTACTCTTTTTGAAATCGTTTATACCTTTTTACCCCTACTCCCTTTTGATTTTTATTTTAACTTTTGTCTTAGATATTTTGTTGATATTTCTACACATGCAGGAGTTGAAATTGTATTTTGCCACTTATTCTCCTTGGATTAACATTCTTAATAGAGGTGCTTAAATATACATAAATGAGTTTTATAAACTGAAAAAGAGGGATGTTGTTCGTTAAACTAGCACCCTCCTTTTTTTGATTTGAATTTTCAGCCTTTTCCTTAATTAATTAAAACCATTACACTTCAATATTTTTACGTCTAGCAAAATCAACAAATTTAAAAGTATCTGCACGTTGTCTCGATTCATGAATTAGAAAAAATCTCGTATCATCTAAATAAACATCACTTCGAACAACCGCCACATGGGTATCATTGCCAATATCTAATAGAATTTTACCTTCTTCCATTACCGTTCCATTGTGATTTCTTTATGGGGTCAGCCAATTTTGACTCCTGTTATTGTTTCAACATAATTGAAGATTGAATCTTGAACAGCCGATAAAGGTACTTCAGGAATAATATTTGCCATTGAATATCATAACTCACTTTTCTGATGACCATGTTCTAAAAGATGCTTAACTGCATCATATGCCCCTTGCTCAATGACATAGCTTACTTTATCGCATTTACTATAAATGCTACTAACCTCACTAAAAGAATTGAGAGTTCAGACAAATTTTCTAAAAGAAGATTATTATCTACCCGTTCAAATTGGTAAGTTTATTCAAAAATACCAACATGATAATATCACAAATACCACAAATTTAAAATAAAATTCAAAGATTTAATTGAAGTAACTTCAAATCTTCACGGCCAATTAAAAATGGTATGCAGAAGTTATAATCCTTAAATTTGGAGAAGCTCCATTGTACTTATTTGCAATTATAGATGGATTTAACACTGAGGTCATGAATGTAGAGGCTAGCGCACATCCAGACTTATATGGATACGGTTAGTTTAGCCCTTAAGAATCAAGAAGTTGAAGAGATTATCTTACATTTAGAACAAAACTCGCTCTATGGATCACCTAATTTTCAAGATTTTATACATGAAAAAAAGAGCATTGTTCAAAGCATGTCCCACAAGGGAGTCTGCTACGACAATGTTCAATTACAATCGTTCTTCTCTTCTAATAAAACAAAGATTTTTACTTTCAGGATTTCACCGCTACCAACATCGAAATTCTAAAATGACTGAAAAATACATTTACTATTACAACCACATACACATTTAAAAGAAACTAAATTTCTCCCGTTCAATTTCTTAAGAAAGTTGCATAGTAGATATTTTTCTTTGGTTTCCACATCAAGGATTAAGTCCAAATTAGCCATGATTTATTAAGGGATTTACTTTCGATTAGAAAGATTTTATTCCATTCCACAAATTTAAGAAAATAACACTTATCACAACTACCTTAAAAATCTTCATCACCATATGATCTGGGAATGTCTTAGAGAGTTTCCCGCCTAGAAAGCCTCCTAACATTGCTGCCGGAATTATCCAGTATAAAATACTCAAATCAAAGATGCCATATCCTGTGGATAACCCTACTGAAATTAATCGAGACAACTGTGAGAAAAAAATCGTAATAATCGAATAAGTTGTCGCCTGTTTAATTGGAATACTAAACAGTAACATTAACAAGGTTATATTGATAGGACCGCCACCAATTCCTAATAATGAGGCCAACCATCCTAAAAATAACCCCACTAAGAAGTACCAGTGCATTTTCCCTAACGAATAAGTTTTCATCCCTTCCTTTGTGTAAATTAAAACAAAGATTAAAGAAAGAATTGTTAACCCTATTTGTATTAATTTTACACTCTCTTCATAGGGGAATATATATAATAAATGTTCAAACAGCTTATTCCCTAAAAGTCCACCGACAATCGATCCAAAAGAAATCGTCAATGCTGGCTTTACTTCAATTTTAACTCCATTTGAAATTTGCTTCAACGTCGAAGTAATCGACATCGTAAAAACCGCAACACTAGAATAAAATGCCACAGAAACGACTGAATGATAACCAATCGTGTCTAAAACAGGCTTAATAATGACACCACCACCCATTCCAGAAATGGAGCCTACTGTATTTGCCAGAATAATAACAATAAAATAAATTAATCCAATTGGCATAGGGATTACTCACCGCTTTTCTTATAGTTTTTCTTTATGGATGCAATAAGTACTTCAATAAAAATATGGTTTAAAACATGTGATTGAATATTACTAAAACTTAATTGTGAGATGTCAGCCATTGGCAATATGACTAGCGTATTAATCAGTTCCACATTTGAAATATTTGGATTGTGAGTAATAACTGCTACATTAGCATTTTCTTCATAAGACTCTTGGATACTATCATTAATTTTCGTTGTTAAACCTGAAACGCTAATATAAATATGCAATTCATCGCTTTTTGTTGTTTTAATGGTTAAAGAAAATAAATATTCATCTACAAAAACTTCAGAAGATATACCGATTTTTAATAAACACAAATATAGTTCTTGTGCAACTAGTCCAGTGCGCTCTACACCAAATATTTTAACTTTTGACGCATTCAGAATATTCTTTGCTAATGTTTCAATTTTTTCATCAGAAACGGAATCTAAAAATTGGTCCAGCGACTCCTTATAAATTGAAATAATGCGTTGATTCCCTGTTTCCTCATCAGATACTGCATGATTGGCAGAGTTTAGATATCGTTCTAACTCAAAACGAAACTCACTAAAACCTTTATACCCTAGCTTTTTACAGAATCTTAATAATGCAGAAGGAGATGTGTTTATTTTTTCTGCAGATAGTGAAATATTTGCCTGAATAAAGTCATATGGAGTTTCTAATAGAGATTTACTAATAAGCTTATCTGATTTAGTAAATCCTTTTTCATGAAATTTCATTAATTGAAATGGATTCATCCCTAACACCACCTTGTAAAAATTATAGCATAATTAGCAATTTATTTTCAACTGAATGAGATTTTTTTTAAATAAAATGAGATTTTTTTCAATAAATTATTGACATCGTTTTATATAAAGCGTTATTATGTTAGTGGTATTATTTTTAATATCATTGATATTTTTTTCAAAACAAAAGAAACTGATAGTATTAAATGTTATCCCTAAAAAAAAAGCTTAGAAAAGGTGGGAGTAAGAAGATGAATTTCGAAAAAATTGCAGAACAAATCATTAGTCTCTCTGGAGGTAAAAAGAATTTTGTTAGTGTTATAAATTGTATGACACGTGTTCGCATTACTTATAAAGAGGAGAATATTGTTGAAAAGGAAAAGATTCAAGAGATACCTGGTGTTTTAGGTGTTAAAGAAGCTGAGACCTTTCAAATCATTGTGGGGCCAGGTAAATGTACAAAACTTCGAGAAGAATTAAACAAACAACTTGGATTATCTGATGAAGCAGACGAAAATAGGAATACGCCTAAAGAGGACAAAGTTGGATTTTTAAAAACCTTAGCGAATATTTTTGTCCCTACCCTTCCAGCTATTATCGCTTCTGGTATTTTACAAGGTATTAATAATATTTTAGTCAACATGGCTTCTGTAGAAGCAGTAAGTCGTGGAATTGAGGCTACAGATACACTCACAGCTACTCAAGTTATGTTACAAAATTGGCACTTGCTAGAAGCCAGTACAATACTAGGAATCTTAGGAAATGCTTCTTTCGGATTTTTGGCAATATATGTCGGGATCACTTCAGCAAGACAATTTAAAACTGACCATTTTCTCGGAGGTGTAGTTGGAGCAATGACCCTCTCACCAGCCTTAAGTGTAATTGGATTAACAGCTGGACAAGGAGGTTTGTTTGGTGTAATCTTAGGAGTATGGATTCTTGCTAAATTTGAGAAATTAATCAAGAACATTGTTCCTGATATTTTATCTGTAATTTTGACGCCGACCTTATCTCTTTTATCTACTGCATTTGTATTTTTCATAGCTGTTATGCCAATAACTGGGTTACTATCAGATTGGTTAATTGATGGTCTTATGTTTTTGATTGATAATACTGGTATTTTCGGTGGCTTCGTTTTATCCGCTCTATTCCCAACTCTTATCTCAACGGGATTACACCATGGTTTAAGTGCCATACATATGGAATTAATTAACTCTACAGGTACTACTGCACTTTTCCCTGTTCAGATTATGAGTAATGCTGGCTTAGTAGGAGCGGGATTAGCGCTTTTGGTTATGACAAAGAAAGCAGAAACAAAAGAAATTGCTAAAGGTGTTCTTCCTACTACGTTCTTAGCAGTCGGGGAACCAACAATGTATGGGCTTGTTATACCATCAGGATTTGGATTTATTACGGCTTCCCTTGGTGCTGGATTTGGTGGTATTATGATCCGTTTATTAGATGTACAGGCTTCTGCAATAGGGGCATCTGGAATGTCGGCAATTCCATTAATCGCTGATGGAAAATATATTGAATACTTAATTTCTTATGCTGTAGGACTTATCGCTGCATTTGTACTTACCATTCTTGTAGGCAAGGCCCGTAGATACGAATAATAATCAAAATTATTCGACTTTTATAAGTTGAAATCCTACCGCCTCTATAGGTGGCAGGTACTTTAATAAAAAACTGGAAAGAGGTCATTTTATGAAAGCAATTATGTTAATGTTCGATACGTTATCGAGGAACTTTCTGCCAAACTATGGTAATAATTGGGTGAAAACACCTAATTTTGAAAGATTACAGTCAAAATGTACGACTTTCAATAATTTTTATGGTGGGAGCATGCCATGTATGCCTGCCAGAAGAGAAATCCATACTGGAAAATATAATTTTCTTCATAGAGGTTGGGGACCATTAGAATCTTTTGACTTCTCTGTATTCGAGAAATTACAAGAAAAAGGGATTTATACACATCTAATCACCGACCATTCTCATTATTGGGAAGATGGTGGTGCAACTTATCATAATCGCTACTCGACATGGGAAGGTTTTCGTGGACAAGAAGGAGATCGTTGGCTTTCACGATTAACCGCAGAACCTAACACTAATAATCATATTTTAAATAAAAAAGGACCCTCAGTTACACAGCATTATGCTAATCGCAATGCCCAAACTTTTGAAGAAGAATTATCTAGTGTGCAAACGATTAATGCTGGTCTAAAATTTTTAGATAACCACCATGATAAGGATAATTGGTTCGTTCAAATTGAATGTTTTGACCCTCATGAACCCTTCTTAGTTCCCGAAAAATATCGTGAACTTTATAATTGTATTGATAGTAAGGACATCCCTTATTGGCCCGCCTATCAACAACTTGATACATCAGAATATGAAAAGGATATTGAAGATTTACGTAAGGAATATGCTGCTTTAATTAGTATGTGCGACTTCCATCTTGGTAAGGTTTTAGATTTTATGGATGACTATGATATGTGGAAAGACACCATGTTAATCATTAATACTGATCATGGGTTCCTACTTGGTGAACATAACTATTTAGGTAAAAATATTTCACCCATGTATGAAGAGATTGTTCACACTCCATTCTTTATGCATGTCCCAAATTTAAAATGTGATGGAAAAGTATGTTCGGCGCTCTCCCAAACCATTGATATCCCCGCTACCATCTTAGATTATTTCGGGATAGATACGGATATAGATATGGATGGAAAATCATTAATACCTGTGATGAAAGAACCTGAATTCACTAATCATGAATCTATTTTATTTGGTGTACACGGATCACATGTTAATATTTTCGATGGAAGATATGTCTACATGCGTGCTTCAGAAAATGAAGATAATGCTCCATTAGCAGGGTATACCTTGATGACAACACAAATGCGTGGCTTTTATTCTGATGAATCTTTAGCAAATATCCAATTAGTTGAGGGAAATAGATTCACTAATGGAATGCCTTGTTTAAGAGTTCCTTTGAAAAATCCATATAATTCTTATAAACTAGGTAATCTGCTCTTTGATTTAAAAACTGATCCTGATCAAAATCAACCTTTTGAAGATGAAGAAATCGAAGACATCATGAAAAACAAATTAATTAGTGTTTTAAAACGCATTGATACTCCAGATGAAGAATTTATTCGTTTAGGATTAAATCTATAAAAAATATAGGCTCATCACCAAGAATTTTAATCACATATAGTTTTGATTAATAGTAGGTATTTATCCTAAAATACCTCAAGCACCATCCTGGTTAAAACTCAAGAACTATTTATGGTGATGAGCCAAAATATAATAAATATAATTAATTCCTAACATCTTAACCATGATATCGTAAAAAATCTTAGAATCACCTTAATTTAAAGGTGACTCTAAGATTTTTTTATTACATTAAAGATCAATTTCGTTGCTTTCAATTACTCATCAAATCAAAGTCATTAATTGGATTGATTTCGGTTACCATAGCTCCTATCATTTTTAAAACCCGAATCCTTATGATTCACCAATATAATTCAATCAAATTAGAACGAAAATTGAATAAAAAAAGAAAGAAATCAGCTATTGTCTAAGAAGATAAAATAACTGATTCCTGAGATTACATTTTAATTAAGTAAATTTCTTCACTCACAGTACTTGACAAAGAGCCTGACAAATTAGTCATTTTTATCTTTTATATTATCTAATAGATCCGTTACTCTCAATCACTTGTTTATACCAATTAAATGATTTCTTCTTACTTCTCGCTAATGTACCTTGACCATAATCATCTTGATCCACATAAATAAATCCATAGCGTTTCGACATTTCAGACGTGGAAGCACTAATTAAATCAATACATCCCCATGATGTATACCCCATTAATTCGACACCATCTTTTATGGCTTCCTCCATGGCATCAATATGAGCACGCATATATTCAATACGATAATCATCATTAATAGATCCATCAGCTTCCACTGTATCATAAGCACCTAAACCATTTTCAACAATAAATAAAGGAACTTGATAACGATCATACATTTTCTTCATCGTTATACGTAATCCAACTGGATCGATTTGCCATCCCCAATCCGAAGATTCTAAATGTGGATTCGTCACACCACTAAAGAAATTGCCTTTTTCTTTTTTCTTACCAGGTTGTCCACTTGCAACCATTGACATATAATAGCTAAATGATAAGAAATCAACGGTGTGTTGCATTAATATTTCTTCATCACCTGGCTCCATTTTAAGATTAATATTATTTTCCTCAAAATAACGTTCCATGTAACTAGGATAATATCCACGAACCTGAACATCTGTAAAGAATAAGTTCATTTGATCTTCTCTTTGGGCTTCTAGCACATCTTCTGGGTGGCAAGTTTCTGGATAAACTTCCATACGGGCTAACATACATCCAATCACTCCATCAGGAATAATTTCATGACAAGCCTTAACAGCTCTAGCACTAGCAACAAACTGATGATGTAACGCTTGGTAAATCGTTTCTTCTGGGTTATCCGCACGGCCAATAATAATACCAGCCCCAATATAAGGACTCAGTGTTGACACATTAATCTCATTAAATGTTAACCAATACTTTACCTTGTCTTGATAACGAGTAAAAACCGTTTTTGCATAATGGACAAACAAATCTACCACTCGACGATCTTCCCAACCATTATACTCCTGTACTAAATAAAGCGGCATCTCATAATGAGACAACGTCACTAGTGGCTCAATCCCATACTTTAACAATTCATCAAATACACGATCATAAAAAGCTAATCCCTCTTCATTCGGCTCAGACTCAATCCCTTTTGGAAAAATTCGTGGCCAAGAAATTGACATTCTAAATGTCTTAAATCCCATTTCAGCAAATAAAGCAATATCCTCTTCATAACGATGGTAAAAATCGATTCCACGACGCTTAGGAAAATTCTTAGAATCATCAGCAGCTAACAGTGCTTCTAACTCCGCCTCTGTTTTCACATCCATCTCGATCGTATTTTTACGCTCTTCTTTAGGAATAAACTCAACCATATCAAAGATTGATAATCCCTTACCTCCTTCATTATAAGCTCCCTCTAACTGGTTGGCAGCTGTCGCTCCTCCCCATAAAAAATCTTCTGAAAATGCACTTTTGTTTTGCTTTGTCATAATACTCCACTCCTATCTCAATTTTTAGTCAAAGAGGGCTAATGAATATCCCCCTTTAACATTAATATCTTAATTAATATCGTTTGGTCGAGCTAAAGCTTTAATTAAACTCTAGCCTATTTTGTTTGATAACTGTAGAGCTTTTTTTAAGATCAGCCGATCTCTCTACTTTTCTTGAGTTTTCATTCCAAATACATAAGTTAACGCAAATCCTAATACCGTTGCAGTCACTGCTGCTATAATTGCTCCCCAAAATGCCATATCCAGTCCCTGTTCCGGATGAATAAAAGTTGGAATAGCAAATATACCTAGACCACCCATGACATGCATTACTGTACCAAAGATCCCTAAAATTCCTCCACCAATTGCACCCGCAATACAACTCATAATAAATGGTGTTTTAAGAGGTAAACTAATTCCATAGATAGCTGGCTCTGTGACTCCAAAGATACCTGAAATAATGGCAGGGATACTTAATGATTTTAATTTTGCATCTTTTGTTTTCGCATAAACTGCCATAATTGCACCTGTTTGTGCAAAAGAAACAGCAAATGTTGAAGCAAGAATTGGATCATATCCTATCGTAATTAAGTTATTAATTCCTACGGGTACAAGTCCCCAATGAAGACCAAACATAACAAACACTTGCCAGAATCCACCGAGTAAGACTCCTGTAAGGACTGGGCTAAACTCGTATAAAACCACTGTCACTCCACCTAATAATTGAGCTGCCCATGTTGCAACAGGTCCTATAAAAATAAAGGTTAGGGGAACCACAACTAAAATGGTAATTAAGGGTACACAAAAGCTCTTAATAACATCTGGGATAACTTTTGTCAATCTCTTTTCAACTTTAGATGCAACAAATGTTGAGAAAATAATAGGAATAACCGATGTCCCATATTCCATTAAAATAACTGGAATTCCTAAGAAAGTAACATAAATATCTGATTCTATCAAAGTCCCTGTAAATAATGTATATAAGGGTTCGCCTACTGTTAGTCCTCCTAAGGTTGGATAAACAAGTGCTGCCCCTATTACCATCCCAAGGAACGGGGATCCACCGAATTTTTTCATGGCTGTATATCCTAAGAAAATAGGGAAGAAGTACATTAAAGAATCTCCCATTGCATCTAATAATGCATATGTTCCTGAATCAATTCCTAGCCATCCTAAGGCAACAAATAAAGCAGTGAATCCTTTAATCATCCCTGTTGCAGCAAGAACTCCTAAGATTGGGGTAAATACTCCTCCTACTGTATCCACAAAACGCCCAAGCAGACTTTCTTTACCATCGCTTGCTTCTTCGTTAGTACCTTCTGCCGTAATATTGCTAACTGCAAGCACGGCGTTATAAACATCTCCTACATGGTTTCCAATAACCACTTGATATTGTCCACCACTTTGTCTAACGGTTACTACACCCTCTAATTTATTTAATTCCTCTGTATTTGCAAGACTTTCATCCTTTAATTTAAATCTTAAGCGCGTCACACAATGGAATAAACTATTAACATTACTAGCTCCACCTACTAAATCTATAATATCTTCAGCTAATTTTTCATATTTCATTCTTAATCTCTCCCTTGCCTTCTATCATTAGAGAAAATAAAAACCTAAATAGCTAGAAAGGATGCTTGGCTCTTTGCGCGCTTGAAAGCCAATACATATTTATAGAGTTAAATGACATTTGCCGAAGCGAATCTCCAATTCTCTATAATCCTCTAGTTATTTAGGTTTTGCCTGCCGAGCAGTAACAATCCAATTTTCTCTTTATATTCATTTCAGTTCTTCTAGAGAAAATAAAAACCTAAATATCCAGAAAGGGGCTGCCTAAACTCACGCCACCCGATAATAGGTGACTCCGATTCACTAAAAGTAAATCATAAGTCTTTTGCATCTTTCTAGCTATTTAGGTTTTGCCTGCCGAACAGTAACAATCCAATTTTTCTCTGACTAACTCTGAACTTAGTATAAACCATATCCGCTAACATGTCAACGCTTACTATGATTTTTTTTTAAAAACGTCAAGTTTCCGTGAACTTAACGTTTTAATGAATTAACAATTTCGTAGGATTCGTTCAATATGAAGGCTTAAATATAAGGATTCTTGTTTAGTCATCTCATAATTTCGAGCACTTCCTAAAAAATCAGAAATTTTTTCTACGCATTGATGGACCTCTGGGTATTTTAATTTTACTGCTTCAAAAAGAAAATCATCCTCCCCATCTAACGTTTTTCCACTTAAGAGCCTTTGAGCAAAAAACTTTAAATGCATAATAAAACGATGATAATGAATGGATTCCTCATCGAATTCAATTTGAAAATAATCGCCCACAATAGTCGTAATCTCTTGCATGATCTTTGTACTCTCAACAATTAATGGCATCTCAATTCCATGCTCAGCATTCACTAAATGGATGGCAATAAACGCCGCCTCATCTGGTAATAACTTGACTCCTAGTCGCTTCTCAATCATTTTTAGAGCCTCTAAACCAATATTAAACTGCTTCTTATAAATTTGTTTAGTTTCAAAAAGCAAACCATTTTTAATATCTAACCCTTGCTGACTACGTTCCACAGCACAATCGATATGATCTGCTAAAGAGACATATAAGCCTTCGTTTAACTTTGTGTCTAACTTTTCTTCAGCGTATTTAATAATTTCCTCTGTTACCACAAAACATTCTAAAGGAATATCTAATAATAATTGTTTTAAACGCTCAAAATCATCTTGATTATTTAATGTAAAAACCTTTTCGATTTTATCTTCATCAACCAAGGCTCCCACTTTTTTTTGAAAGCCGACACCTCGCCCCATAATAACTAGCTCCTGGTTTTTTTCTTGGACACTAACTACATTATTATTAATAACTTGCATTATTTTCACGATGTATCCTCCTTCTACAGTCCTCACTTCTAAGTAGGACTTATAGCATAACTTAAACTATACATTAACCCCTTCTAAACGTCAACGCCCTTCTTCTTCTAATCCTTTAAAAAAGTTTTTCTTTCTATCTTGAGCCTTAAAATTACAGCATTTAAAATTTCATAAATCTAAAATAAGACAGGAGCGTTCATCAAATTGAACGCCCCTGTTTTCATATGTAAAGAAATTACTCTGCCAACTTTTTATGGACTACCGAAGTTTTAAAACGACGGTTGAGGCGATTATGGCACACAGTCCCTACCATTTTTATAGGAGTTATATTTTATTGATTTGCGGGTATAGGACATAACTCTAAGATCTAGCGCCACCAATAATCGCTGAACCTTCTTCTTATTTACAATATTTCCTCCCCTGATAAGCTGTTTAAGCTCAACATCTGGATTAGGATTTTGCCAATCCATATAGGTTGATTTAGGAATTTTACTGCTTCTAGTATCTCGCTTAATTGAAATGATCCTCGGAGCTTGTGTATGATGACTGAGATGCTCTCATTGCTTTTTGGCTTCTGAGGGTTGGGCAAGCTCTTCTATTCTTTTAAATATTTATTCTCTACTTTCAAAAGACGTATTTATCTTTCTTGCTAAGCTAGAATAACTCTCTTTGCCTAAAAGATAGATATTCTTTAACTTTCAGCTTAAATTCAAAAGTTTCGCCATATAAAAAGCGACCTCCGAAATTGAACCTAAAGGTTTAACTTTCGGGGATCACTGCATAATTGAAGAGGGAATTTTTAAACTTCACTATATCGCTATTAAACTTCGACTCCATTTGTTTCAATAACTTTCTTGTACCATTCAAACGACTTTTTCTTAGTACGCCTTAAAGTCCCGTTACCCTCGTTATCTTTATCCACATAGATATAACCGTAACGCTTCTTCATTTCACCTGTACTGGCACTAACTAAGTCAATACATCCCCAACTGGTGTATCCTAAAAGCTCGACACCATCTTCAATGGCTTCTGACATTGCAATGAAATGCTCTTTTAAATAATCGATTCGATAATCGTCATCTATTTTCCCAAGCTCGTCTGGTATATCAACAGCACCTAACCCATTTTCAACAATAAATAATGGTTTTTGATAGCGATCATAAAGTTCATTACAAATAATTCGAAGTCCTAATGGATCGATTTGCCATCCCCATTCACTAGCTTTTAAATACGGATTTTTTACAGTTGGAAAAACATTTCCACCTGTCTGCTGTTTCATAACCTCTTCATCTGCACTAATGCAACGGCTTGAATAATAACTAAACCCAATATAATCTACTGGATTTTTTTTTAAGATTTCTTTATCTCCAGGTTCCATTACAAGGTTTATTCCTTGATCTTTTAAGAAACGTTTAGCATAACCAGGATACTCCCCACGAGACTGGATATCAATAAAGAAATAAGTTTCTCGATTACGATCCATAGCCTTCCAAATATCTTGTGGATTACAAGTATAAGGATAAGTGGTTCCAGCTGCTAACATACAGCCAATTTGAGCCCCAGGAATGATTTCGTGACAAGCCTTCACAGCTAAGGCGCTGGCTACTAATTGATGATGTGCTGCTTGATATAAAACTTCAGCTTTATTTTCAGTTTCATTTAAAACAATTCCAGCTCCCATAAATGGCAAGTGTAGTAACATATTAATTTCATTAAAGGTCATCCAATACTTCACTTTGTTTTTGTATCGATTAAAAATAACGCGCACGTAACGTTCATAAAAGGTAATCATTTCTCGGCTCTTCCAACTTCCATATTTCTCAACTAAATAAACTGGCACATCAAAATGACACGTCGTAACAAGAGGTTCAATACCGTATTTTAATAATTCATCAAAAACCTCATCATAAAATTTTAACCCTGCCTCATTAGGTTCTAGTTCGTCACCTCTTGGAAAGATTCGTGACCAAGCAATGGATAAACGGAATGTTTTAAATCCCATTTCAGCAAATAAAGCGATATCCATTTTAAAATTATGATAAAAATCAATGGCTTCATGTGACGGATAATAAAGATCTTCTCTTATTTTTAATTCTTCAATTTTTCCTTCCATAATTGAACGGCGCTCTTTACCAGCGGGAATTAAATCCACTGTTGTTAACCCTTTTCCGCCTGCTAAATAAGCACCCTCACATTGATTAGCAGCAGTTGCTCCTCCCCAAAGGAAACCCTCAGGGAAGTTTTTTAAAGTTGTTTTCATCATTCGACCTCCAAATATCAATTACCCAATAATCGTTAATAGTCGTTCTTTCGGATTTACTGAGCCTGTTGTACTTTCTAATACATCTAAATATTCTTTCGTATTGGTAATAATAATAGGTGTTACCATATTATAACCCGCTTCTTCAATCTTTTGAATATCAAATTCAACTAATAAATCGCCAACTTTTACTGCTTGGCCTTCTGTTACATAACTTTTAAAATATTTTCCTTCTAATTGAACAGTATCTAAACCAATATGAATTAAAACTTCCGTTCCATCTTCTGCAACCAAACCAATGGCATGTTTTGTTTTAAATACCGTGACTACCGTTCCATTTACTGGAGAAACTGCACGACCTTCATCCGGTAAAATAGCAATTCCTTTCCCCATATGCCCACCAGAAAACACTTCATCACTTACTTCTCTTAATTCTAATACTTGTCCTTTAATTGGACTAAAAACTTCTTTATGATCAGTTTTTTCTGTTTCAATTTTAATACCTTCTTGTTGGGAATCTTCGAATCCAAATATATAAGTGAGTCCAAAACCTACGGCGAACGCAATGGTAATGGCAATAACTAACCCCCAGAATGCAAAGTCAGGTCCGTTAACCGGATCTAAACGTGTCGCTAAACCAAATAACCCTAATCCACCAGGCATAAATGTTTTAGTTCCCGCAAAACCTATAATAATACCACCTATAGCAGATCCGATACAACTCATAATAAACGGTTTCTTTAAAGGGAGTGTAATTCCATAAATAGCTGGCTCTGTAATTCCAAATATCCCAGAAATAAACGCTGGCGCACTTAAAGCTTTTAATTCCTTGTTTTTTGTTTTTAGCATAATCGCTAACACCGCACCAATTTGTGCAAAGGATGCTGCGAAAGTTAAGTTTAATAATTGATCATATCCCATTGATGCAATATTATTCCAAGATACTGGAACTAAAGCCCAGTGAACACCAAACATAACTAAGATTTGCCAAAATCCACCTAATAATGCCCCTGTAATGACTGGACTTAATCCAAATATCGCAACGGTTACGGCCCCAATTAACTCTGCTGTCCAAGTTGCAATCGGTCCAATGACAATAAATGTTAAGGGAACAATTACAATTAAAGTTGCAGCAGGCACTAAGAAAGTTTTGACAACATCTGGAATAAATTTTCTTACAGCACTTTCAATTTTCGATGCCACATAACTTGCTAAAACAATTGGAATAACTGTTGAATAATAGCTCATTAGAATAACCGGAATTCCTAGAAATGTTACATAGATAGGTGACTCAATTACCGTTCCTGCAAATAAAGTATACAGAGGTTCTCCTGCTGTCATTCCTGCAAGGGATGGATGGACTAAAGCTGCAGCTAATGCCATCCCGATAAAAGGTGTTCCACCAAACTTTTTCATTGCTGAGTATCCGAGGAACATCGGCAACATTTGGAACATTCCATCACCGGCAATATTTAAAAGTTGATGCACTCCCGTGCCACTTGTCACAATTCCTAAGGAGACAAGTAAGCTAACTAGCCCTCTAATTAATCCTGTTGCTGCTAAAATTCCTAAAATTGGAGCAAAAACACCTGACAGCGTATCCACTAAAGCCCCAAAGAGACCTACTTTTTGTTTTGATTTCTCCTCATTTCCATGAGTACTACTAATACCGCCTACTTCAAGAACAGCTTTGAAAACATCAGCCACGTGATTCCCAATGACAACTTGGTACTGTCCCCCAGCTTTCATGACCGTAATAACACCTTTTAAATTTTTTAACTCTTCTGTTTTGGCGATTTCTTCATCTTTTAATCTAAAACGTAATCTCGTAATACAATGAACCACATTAATAATATTATCTTTTCCACCTACTCCATCAATAATATCTTTTGCCAATTGCTCATATTTCATCTTTTATCACTCCTTCTTTTTAGAAAAAATAAAGACCTAAACGTCTAGAAAAATACATGCGTTACACTTATGTATCACATATTTCTAGTCATTTAGGTCTCGCCTGCCGAACAGTAACAATCCATTTCGTATTTAATTATGTCTCTACTATAACTTAAAACTTTAAAGATGTCAACGCTTTCCTTGTTTTGTTTAACTATTTATCTCAGTTAGAATTTTTTAACGAATTAATTAACAATTTTGTAGTAATCGTTCAATGCGAATGGTTAAGTACATCATTTCTTGCGTAGTTAAATCATACTTATATTTTTCTTTTACAAAGTTTTTAATTGTTAGCACACACTGAGCAGCATTAGGATATTTAGCTGTCACTACATTGTACAACGTGTCATCCTCATCTTTCATTGGCGACTCATGAAACAGACGTTGGGAAAAAAATTTTAAATGGGTAATAAAACGATCATATTCCAATGAATCTTCATCAAATTCACGTTGAAAATAGTACTTTATTAGATTTAATATTTCATTCATAAATTTAGTCATATCCATCATCCTTGGAATATTTTCCCCTAATTCTCCATTAATTAAATGGAAGGCAATCATTGCTGCTTCATCATCTGCCAAAGTTACGCCTAATTTTTCCTGGATAATACCTAAAGCCTCTTTCCCGACTTTAAAATGTTCTTTATACAGGCGTTTTGTTTCCCAAAGCAAACCATTTTTAATTTCAATTCCTTGGCGTTTACGCTCAATTGCATGAAAAATATGATCAGTTAACGTTACATAAAGGGTCTCGCTAAGTTCTCGTTTCAATTCTTGTTTTGCAAAAAGTATAATTTCTTCTGAGACTTGCATACACTCCACGGGTATTTCTGATAATAGGACTTTAAGTCGCTCTGTTAAGTTTTTACTTTCAGGAGTAAAGGTTTTTTCAATTTTACTAGTATCGAGCTCATCTCCAACTCGCTTTTTAAATGCAATTCCATTCCCCATCATGACGCGTTCACACTTACTTTCATCGAAAACACATACGACATTGTTGTTAATAATTCGTGATATTTTCACATTGTCACCTCTTTAGTCATTAATGTTTAAAAATAACAGCACAAGTATCGTTAATTAAAATTCACTACAGCTTCATTTTTCTATTTTAGAGTACTTAAAATATACTTCATCCACTAGAGGATGTCAACGTTTTATATATGTTGTGTGAAGGTAAACAAAAGCCGCTTCAACTGAATAACTTACCTATTGTTTAATTAACAAAAGAATGCACTTTTATTATAAACTTAACCCAAGATTATAAAGTCGTGACTAACAGATAAAGATTTGAACGATTTATAATTATCCATCTGCATCATGATATTAAATAACACCATTAGATTATTGAAAGCTAGGGTTATGATTTATTACATCGTCCCAGTATTAAAGCTGCTTCAACTTTTTTCGACATCAAGACCGCTTATTTCAAGGCATATATACTCTGACTTCACTAACTTATTACCGCATATGCATATTGTCGTTTTTAGACCTGATTTTAACTGAGTCTTATTGTAGATCAAAGTCCCTCTTCTTTTGTAATTTTTTCATCATAAAACTCCCAATTAATAGTCTGGTATAACGTTTGTTTTCCAGTGTCTACTTTATTGGGAGTCTTTTCAAAAAAAAAACTTATTTATGACTAATAGATAAATTTAGGCTGGGGATAACGTTTTACCGTTACTTGTTTATTTTCAGCTAAATAATTAATAATAAGCTCGCTCATTTCAATTTGTCCCTCTTCTACAACTGGACAAGTTTTATAAACTTCATAGCCACCTGCACCTGTTGAACGATAGTTGTTCATACATAAAGTAAAGATATCTGTTTCAGCTACGGGCTTATTTTCTCGACAGATTTCTAATACGCGCTCTCCAACAGGTTTACGTAAATCAGCTATATAGGTGATTCCTGCAAAAAAGTCATAATTATAGTGCTCGACTTTAGGGACTAAGAAGCGATTTGAAACCATAGGTTTTCCGTTTTCATCTAAGTCTAGATAGGATGCTGTACGTTCTAAAATTTCTTTTAATTGTTTTCCATTAACCTCAACAACACAGAGGGTATTAGGATATACATAAGTTGAGACAACATCACGTACCGTAACTTGTTGATTAAATCCTTTAACATCATTTGCTAGACTGGTACAAGAAATTTGCGCTCCAGTTGCCGCAAACTGAATTTGATGGAAAAAATCTACAATACTTGAGCCTTCTAATGCCATATCCACCTTATCTTGAGGAATTAAAGGTTGATCTAAATATCCAACTGGGGCATCTAACCACTTTTGAACTTCATCTTCAACTTCTAAGACAGTAACTAATCCTTCTTTATCATAGATACCGGTTGGAGTTTTAAAAGACGAAGTAAAGGTGATACCTGATTCTTCAACTACACCGTCTATACAAAGATAATGTTTAGCTGCATTTTGAGGTTGAACAATATAGGTACCATGAAGCAGTTGACCTTCAATTGGCATATGTTGATGTCCTGTTAAGAGTAAATCAAAGTCTAATTCTCGGCAAATACGTGACGCAATATTTTCATTGGAAGTCGCTAGGGGTTCGTCAGTCAATAAATCACATTCGAAACCACCGTGATAAATGCAAATTGATACATCTACTTGACCTTCAAAGGATTGTAAGGCCGATTTTGCAGCTACGTAAGGATCGCTAATTTCTAAATTTTCCAAATGTTGTGGACGTTCCCACAAGTTTACGTAATCTGTCACCACACCAACAATTCCGATTCGCAGTCCATTCTCTAGAACTTTAATCTCACTTGTTCCGATGGGGAGCCCTGAAACGTTGGCGCAAAGACATGTTGCGTTTACAGTCTTCAAGTAATGTTTTAAGTGATCTTGACCGTAGTTAAAGTCATGATTACCTAGGGTAATATAGTCATATTGACCTTTGTTAAGGGCTACGCCTACTGGATGTTGTTCAAGGTTTAATTTATGAGAGTAAAGGGTGAAAGGGGAACCTTGTATAGTATCTCCCCCGTCAATAATAAGGGTGTTGCCGTCTTTTTTATAGTCATGTGTACAACTTAACATTCCTGCTTGGCTAAAATTTCCCGTAGCATAATCTACAGGGAACAGGTAGCCGTGTGTATCTGATGTGAAATAAACACGTAAATTTTTCATTTTAACCTCGCATTAGTTTTCGACGTATTCGAGTTGAAATAAATTCGACAATTAAAATTAAAATAATTAATCCTGCTAAGATTGCACCGACTTCATTCCAACGATAAGCATTCATAGCGAAGATTAGGGGCGCTCCAATTCCTCCAGCACCTACAAGTCCTAATACGGTCGCATCTCGTAAATTCATATCAAAACGATAGATGATTGTGGATAGAAAAGTTGGAAATAATTGGGGAATAATTCCATAGCGGATTTTTTCAAAGCCTGTACAACCTGCTGCATCAAGAGACTCAATAATTCCTTGATCTAATTCTTCGATGGATTCAACATAAAGCTTAGTAATCATTCCAACTGAGCTTAAAGCCATAGTTAGTAAGCCTGCAAAAGCACCGGGTCCAGTTACACGAATAAACATAAGTCCATAAACAAAGGTTGGAATCGTACGAATTGCCATAATAAATAAACGTAAAACAAAAGCAATTGGCTTTGGCACAATATTAACAGCTGATAAAAAAGCAAGAGGAACAGCTAATATTGCTCCGACTACGGTTCCTAAATAAGCAATTGCAATGGTCTGAAGTAACAAATAAGGAACTCCTGACGTGGTAAAATTAATTAATAAATCTAAATCTGGAGTAAATATTCCGGTAATAATACTGCGACCAATGAACCATCCACCAGACTCAATTTCAGAGAAATTAATAGTTGTTGCTGACCACAGTAGTAAAAAAGTAATAATTACTGCCGTCATCACTTTATAATGCCAACTTTTAGGTTGTGCTTCTAATTGCTGTTGTACTCTTGATTCCATGTTCATCCTCCTTACACCAACTTACTACGTAGGTAACGACTTATCGTTTCAATGATGAACACGGTGACAAATAAGCATGTTAGAACCATACCTACGTTACTGTGTTCACGCCAACCCAATTTTTCATTTAAAATTAAACCAATCCCTCCTGCACCTACATAACCTAAGATAGCTGCATGACGAACGTTTCCTTCAAAACAGTATAAAACATTGGACATATATTGTGGAAAGACTTGGGGATAAATAGAAACTAAAAATGCTTTAAGTTTTCCAAGACCCATGGCTTCCATGGCTTCATAAGGTCCCATATCCACAGTTTCAATAAACTCATAAAGTAATTTAGCTAAATAAGAAAAAGTAAATAACGTAATGGCTGTTGTACCCGCTACAGTTCCCAATCCAAAAATAAACGTTGCGATTAGAGCGGTAACTAAAGCTGGAAATGTACGTAAGAAGCTAATAAAGACACGAGTAATAATAATAATTAGACGGCTCTTTACTAGATTTGACGAAGCAATAATC
>Ga0153974_1000044_pt1 | contig 29696 bp, 31 predicted proteins | sample TSGA058MetaG_FD_104741 | JGI IMG/M metagenome (GOLD analysis project Ga0153974, IMG submission 104741) | Attine ant fungus gardens microbial communities from Georgia, USA - TSGA058 MetaG | ecosystem: Host-associated > Fungi > Mycelium > Unclassified | place: USA: Georgia, Yuchi Wildlife... | reverse complement strand
ACGTCGGCATTATCTTCTGGTAAATCATATTGTTGTAATTTCTTAGCCATCATATTCTCCAAGATTTGAATTCGTGTTAATAATTATAGACAGCTTTTGATATTTGTATAATCTTAGAGAAAATTCCGAATGATCTGAACTACAAGCTCGTTGGGCTAGGATAAAGTTCGCTGCTAAAAAATTAAGGAGTTTTTATATGTATTTACGACCGGATGAAGTGGCTAAGGTATTAGAAAAAGCGGGATTTGAAGTCGACGTGGTAACCCCGAAAACCTATGGTTATCGACGCGCCGACCATTATGTTTACGTTAACCGTGAAGCCCGCTTAGGGAGAACGGCTTTAGTCATCCATCCTACCCTTAAAGAGCGCAGTCAGAATTTTGCAGAGCCGACGTCTGATCTGAAAACTTGCGATCACTATAAGGAATTTCCGCTCTATCTTGCTAGTGACAATCAAGAGCATTATGGAATTCCTCATGGGTTTAGTTCGCGTATGGCTTTAGAACGTTACCTATGCAGTATGTTTGGCTAAATAAGCCTTTTGATCTTGGCGATATCGCACTATATCGCTACTGAGCTGTGGGCGGTAATAACGACTGATTGTCATTACCGCTGTGAAATTTTGCCAAATATTGGGGTTGGAAAATACACATTCTTAAGGTGTCACGGTAGGTGCCATTAATAAAGAATTCCTGCTTCAAAATTCCTTCGGTTTCAAAGCCTAATTTCGAATAAATATGGATCGCTTTTTCGTTTTCTTTATCAACAATCAAATAGAGTTTATAGAGATTCAATACAGAAAATCCATATTCCATCGCGGCACGCGTTGCTTTATTGGCTAAGCCTTTACCCTGATGGTCGGGAGCGATGATAATTTGGAATTCTGCCCGCCTATGAATATGGTTAATTTCGACTAACTCCACCAAACCAGCCTTTTCCCCCTCATGCTCGACCACAAAACGACGTTCGCTTTGATCGTGAATATGTTTATCGTAGAGATCGGAAAGCTCAACAAAGGCCTCATAAGGCTCTTCGAACCAATAGCGCATCACGGTAGCGTTATTATCCAGTTGATGAACAAAGCGAAGGTCTTCACGTTCTAGGGGGCGTAGTTTAATCGTCATGATGAGGCCTTTTCTAAGATAATCGGCAAGAATATCGTAACATTTGTTTCACCAAGTCGAAGTTGGCACAGGATTTGCAACAATTGTTTCACGATATCGTTTTTTGATTCATGGAGTATTGTAGATGATGGGTAGTGAGATTATCAAAGAACTTCTTGCAGAAGGGTATTCGCGAGATTTAATCGGGTATGCGGGACAACCGCCAAAAGTCGAGTGGCCTAATAACGCGAGAGTCGCCGTACAGTTTGTCCTCAACTACGAAGAGGGCGCAGAGAATCATGTTGAGCACGGTGATGCCGGCTCCGAACAGTTCTTGTCCGATATTATCGGCGCTGCCAGCTATCCTGACCGTCATATGTCGATGGACTCCCTGTATGAATACGGTTCGCGTGCCGGATTTTGGCGGATACATCGAGAATTCCAACGCCGTGGGCTGCCCTTAACGGTGTTCGGTGTAGCCATGGCTCTCGCCCGACATCCGGAGATCGTTCAAGCCATTCGTCAGGCGGACTACGATGTGGTCAGTCATGGTTGGCGCTGGATCCACTATCAGGCCATGTCGCCAGAGCAAGAAGCTGAGCATATGGAAAAAGCAACAGCTGTCCTCACCGAACTGTTCGGTAAACCGCCTGTGGGCTGGTATACCGGTAGAGATAGCCCTAAAACGCGCCAGCTATTAGTGGAGCGGGGCGACTACCTGTATGACAGCGATTATTATGGAGACGACTTGCCTTTCTGGATGCCAGTGACCACCCAAGATGGAAAACAACACTCCCATTTAGTGATCCCCTATACGCTTGAATGTAACGATATGCGTTTTGCAACGCCACAGGGCTTTAATACTGCTGAGCAGTTCTACACCTATTTGCGAGACAGTTTCGATGTTCTTTACGAAGAAGGCGAGACATCACCGAAAATGCTATCGATTGGGATGCACTGTCGGTTATTAGGACGACCTGGTAAGTTTCGCGCGTTACAAAGGTTCCTTGACCACCTTCAGCAGTTTCCTGATGTCTGGATCTGTACGCGCCAGCAAATAGCAGAGCACTGGGTGACTCACCACCCAGCACCTTGATAGGTCATAGGAATAAGGGAAGGGCTTATTCCTTAACTCATTAAACTGACGTGGGCCGCAACGATCCGCCAGCCTTGAGGAAACTTTACCCAAGTTTGTTGCTGGCGGCCGATTTTGGTGGTGTTATTACGAGTAAACTCCGTGCTACACACCGCCATCCCTTCACCATAGGTGGTGATAACGGTATTCCTTAGGCTACGATCCAGATTAGCGGCAGGACGGCTTGCGCGAAATGCCTGAATTTCCTCAATACCATAGAGGTTCTCGCCTGCCCCCAGCCTGACCGTATGGGGGCTATGCCAAAAAAGCTCGTCCAACACGACGGTATCGTTAGTGGTGAGGGCAATTTCGTAGCGCTTAAATTGTTGTTCGACTTCTGCAAGAACGTGAGGCTGGTTAATTGTTATATCGGCCATCGGGGCTTCCTAAAAAATGTGTTGTAACGTTATGTTATTTTGTTCTAATCGCCATGCGGCTTCCAAGGTCGTCGCTTCTTGATAGGGGGCAGCGATAAGCTGAACACCAATCGATAAACCGTTATCCGTACGCACCGGAGCGGTACATACCGGTAGTCCGACAAAAGAGAGCGGTTGCGCGAGCATTCCCATACTGGCTTTTGTCGGTAAGGTTTTTCCTTGGATCTCGATCGATTGTTGCCCAATCACTGTTGCCGCACAAGGTGTTGCTGGCGCGATTAACAGATCGAATTTCTCGAACAGGGCTAACACCTGGCGGGTAAAATGTTCACGAAAGCGTTGTGCTTGCATAGGCCAACTGGCGGGGAGCATACAGCCAGCTAATAAGCGTTCCCGAGAATTAGCTTCGAAGCGCTCTGGCATATCACGTAATGCGTTCAAATAATGACTACCTCCCTCGCTGGCAGTCAGTAAGAAGGCCGCGGAACGTGCTAATTCGGCATCAACGAGTTCGACTTCATGGTCAGCCCCCAGCGCGAGAGCCACTTTTGCGGTGACGGCTCGGGCTTGATCGTCCGCCCACTGTGTAAAATAGCCACCTAATACTGCGACTTTTAGCGTCTTTTTTTGTTGCCCGAGCTGTGTCGAAACCAGATTCACTGGATGATCGGATTGAAAGCGATCGCCAGGATCATGACCTTGTAATTGATCATAGATCAGCGCCAGATCCTCGACATGGCGAGCTAATGGGCCAATATGGTCGAGACTGGCGACAAATGGATGGCTGCCTCGTCGTGAAAGGCGGCCAAAGGTCGGTTTTAGACCGAATACGCCGCATAGCGAGGCGGGAACGCGAATCGATCCATTGGTGTCGGTGCCTAGCGAGAAATGTGCTAATCCTGCCGCAACTGCGGCGGCCGACCCACCCGAGGATCCCCCCGCAATACGCGCCATATCGAGCGGATTACGGCAAGCGCCATAATGACTATTCTCGGTGGTAAAACCGTAGGCGTAAGCATCCATATTGAGCATACCGGTAAGGATAGCCCCTGACCGATTAAGCTGTTGAATCGCCCAGGCATCTTCTGTTGCTGCCGGACGTTGACTGAACAGTTCCGCGCCTGCAAGGGTCACTTCATCCTTAACATCGAACAGGTTTTTCACAGCGTAAGGAATAGCCGCCAGTGGCCCACGTAGGTCGCCACTATCACGCTGTTTATCCAAAACTATCGCGTTTTGCCGCGCTCTTGCCGCGGTAAGGGTCGTCCAAGCATTCAACGTAGGATTTGCGGCATCGATTGCCGCAAGGTACTGCTCGGTGATTTCTACCGCGCTCAGCTGCTTGGATGTCCAACGTTGATGCAGCGCTTTAATCGTCAAGGAGGCAAGATTCATAGTTTCCAGACGCCTCCTACTTCTTGACGCTCATCTAATGGATAAGCCATCAATGGCGCAGCAATCTCTGCAATACGGGCAAGTTGTAGAGCCAGCTCGGCTTGGCGTGGCTCCTCTAACTGTAGATCGAGCAGTAGGCTCATTTGGGTAATATAACTCGGCCAATCAATTTTTTTATCCATCACTATTCCTTAATATCCTGCCGCACTACCGTTGCTTCGTGGATCGCTAGCACCTTCCACCAGACCATTAGGGTGGCGAACGATTGCCCCAGCATGACCAGTGGCTTCACTCCAAGCTTCGAGCCTTTCGGTACGATGGCCCAATGCGTTAAGTCCTTGATAGGTTGCCTCACTAAAGCGCGATTCAAGTTTTAAAGAGTCGGAAGCATTGCCCCACGTCCTGCCCAATAGCCAACGTGGAGCACTAATGGCCTCTTGCAGTGGCAGTTGCTGTTGCACGTAACGCGTAAAGAGCGCCGCTTGCGTTTGCGGTTGCCCGTCACCGCCCATTGAGCCATACACTAACGTTCTGCCATCATCTAATTTAGCGGCTGCAGGGTTTAGCGTGTGGAAAGGATACTTTCTTGGAGCGAGGCAGCGAGGATGGCCAGTTTCTAAGCTAAAGGCTGCGCCACGGTTTTGCCACAGAATGCCGGTGTCGGGAATGACCACACCGCTACCAAATTCATGGTAGATACTCTGAATAAACGAAACCGAGTACCCCATTTTATCGGTCGCCCCCATCCATACAGTGTCCCCCGGCAGTAGCGGTTCCCCCCAGGGTGCCGCCTGCTCGGAATTCAATTGCTGGCTCATCACGTCCAAGTGGGAAGTGTTAAGTAGTTGTTGTAGATCGAGCGGGATCTCTTTGGGATCCGTGATATGGTCGTCACGAAGCCTAAAGGCCAATTTAGTCGCTTCCACAATGCGATGGATTGTCTGAATCTCATCACATTGATCGAGATTAAAGCGATCGAGGATACCAAGAATGGCCAATGAAACGAGGCCTTGAGTAGGAGGTGCGAGGTTATAAAGCGTTCCACGTGAATGTTTTACGCTAAGTGGGGTTTTAAAGCGAGCCTGATGATCGATAAGATCGTGTTCGGTAATCGGCATGCCGATCTTAGCCATACCTGCGGCAATTTTTTTGCCGAGCGTTCCGCGATAAAAACTATCAAGCCCCTCGCTGGCGAGCGCTTTTAGGCTACAAGCTAAATCAGTCTGACGTAAGCACTCTCCGGCTAACGGAGTACGATTATCGGGCAGGTAGATATCGCTAAATCCGGGCAAATGTGCTAACTCACCGGCCTTACTTTTCGTCGCCTCAGCCTGTGAGGCTGTTACAGGAATACCGGATTCAGCATAATGAATCGCGTCAGCAAGCAATGTGGGTAGCGGGAGAGTATGTGCAAAGTGCTGCGCGGCATAGTCTAGGGCAAGTTGCCAGCCACTGACTGTTCCGGCTACGGTTAACGCTGCTTGTGGCCCCCGAAAAGGGATGGTGGTATGAGGATGATAACTTTGGACGGTAGCTAATGATCCTGCGGCACCACTCGCATCAATAGCAATAGGCTCGCCCTTAGGAGGAACGATTAACCAGAATCCATCTCCACCCAACCCATTCATATGAGGGTAAACGACCGCAATCGTTGCGGCAGCAGCAACCATGGCTTCAATAGCATTGCCTCCTTGGCGCAAGATTGCTAGAGCACTGCTGCTCGCCAAGTGATGGGGGGTGACCACCATACCGTTTGGCGCTAAATTGCTTTGAATCATTATTGTCTATCCACGTAGGGCAAAAAATTAACTAAGCAAAATTTATACCGGGATGAAAAAAAAATTTCAGAGTGGTCTAAATCCTGCTTAATACAGTGAAATGTTTGTTACAGGAGAGAAAATGACGCCTTTAAATCAGCGGTTGGCAAGCCACTATGAGAGCCTGACGCCACAGGAGAAGCGTGTGGCAGATTTTGTTGTCGACCATTTTGATGACTTGATCAGCTATAACAGCGCGGAGCTGGCGCGGGTGAGCGGCGTGTCTAAGGCGACAGTAAGTCGGTTATTTAAACGGCTTGGTTACGAGAAATACAAGGATATGTACGAGGAGCTGCGTCTTTTACGCCAAAGTGGTATGCCGTTAACGGAACCGAGAGATATCGTTCATGGCGATACCTTGCTCGCTAGGCACTATAAGCAAGAGATGGCAAACCTGCTTCATTGGACAACGCTGCTTAATACTCAGCAATTCTCGGCGGCCTTACAGGCTCTCAGTTCAGCTCGGCAAATTGGGATTATCGGTTACCGTAATGCCTATCCCGTTGCGTTACACCTGCGTGCGCAGTTGATCCAAGCTAGAGCGCAAGTCAGCCTTTTTCCGACACCTGGGCAGACACTTTCTGAAGAGTTAGTAGACTATGGCCCGCAGGATGTGGTGGTGGTGATCGCCTTTAGACGTCGACCGGCGTTGGTAAAAAAATTACTCCAGCAGCTACAACGTCAACAGGTCCCAGTGGTAACGCTTTCCGAGCCGCAAGCATTAAGCATTCAAGGATTGGCCACTTGGCAATTTGCGACGCCACTAGAAAGCGTATCTGCCTTCGATTGTTACAGTGCGGCGATGAGTTTTGTAACCTTGATGGCAAATTCTTTACTGCATTCAACCTTAGAGACGGGTCGACAACGTATCCATAAAATTGCAGAAAGCTATCAGCATCTGGAAGAGCTAGAGCAACGATAATGGGGCACCATAAGGGGGCGATGCATTATCTTAGTGCATAGTGCTCATCCCGGGATAAGTGTAGGGATCAGATATAGCTGATCTTTTATGCCTATATCGCTTGGCACAATTGTTGCAATATTCTTTAATAAGAATTTTTAGTTTCAATCATCAAGGACTCGCACATGGATATTTCTTCTTTTTCACAAATCAATCCACCGCCACGTTTACTGATGGGGCCAGGGCCAATCAATGCCGATCCTCGTGTCCTGCGTGCAATGTCGAGTCAACTTATCGGTCAGTACGATCCGGCAATGACGGATTATATGAATCAAGTTATGGCACTTTATCGCGGGGTATTTGCTACCCAAAATCAGTGGACGTTATTGGTAGATGGAACATCGCGTGCGGGAATTGAGGCAATCCTTGTTTCCACGATACGCCCTGGCGATAAAGTATTGGTGCCAGTGTTTGGTCGATTTGGCCATTTATTGTGTGAAATTGCTCGCCGCTGCCGTGCTGAGGTACACACCATTGAAGTGCCTTGGGGAGAAGTGTTCTGTCCAGAACAGATCGAAGAAGCGATTAAGAAAGTTAAACCGCGTTTATTGCTGACGGTGCAAGGCGATACCTCCACCACCATGCTACAGCCATTGGATCAGCTTGGGGAAATTTGCCGTCGTCATGGGGTATTGCTCTATACCGATGCGACTGCCTCACTGGCCGGCAATCCTTTAGAAACCGATGCTTGGGGGATTGATGCCGTTTCGGCGGGAATGCAAAAATGTCTATGTGGTCCCTCGGGAACTTCCCCCATTACGCTAAGCGATCGTATCGTTGATGAGATCCGCAAGCGTAAGTGTGTTGAGGAGGGGATCCGTACGGCTCAGCATCAGCAAGGCGACGACGAGATGATCTACTCGAACTATTTCGATCTCGGAATGGTGCTCGATTATTGGGGGCCAGAACGTCTTAACCACCATACCGAAGCGACCAGTGCATTATTTGGTGCCTATGAAGCAGCACGCCTTATCTTGGAGGAGGGACTAGAGGCGGGGATCGCGCGCCATAAACTGCACGGCGATGCCATGCTAAAAGGGGTGCAAGCGATGGGATTACAGGTATTCGGCGATATTCAGCACAAGATGAATAATGTCTTAGGGGTCTATATACCTTCTGGCGTGGTCGGTGACGAGGTTCGTCATTTGATGCTGAATGATTTTGGGATCGAAATCGGTACTTCTTTCGGCCCACTACACGGCAAAGTGTGGCGCATAGGTACAATGGGTTATAACGCACGGAAAAGCTGTGTCATGCAAACCCTTACTGCGTTAGAAGCCGTATTACATCACGTTGGCTTTAAGACCGTCCAAGGTGCGGCGCTACAAGCTGCTTGGGATCATTATCAGGCGGTGGGTACCCATGGTTAATCTCATTCCAAAAGCAATGGCCGATGGCGCCGCCCAGCGCGTTATGCAGCGTTGTGACCAGTTGGCAAGTATTAGTGAGACGCAAGGCGCGCTGACACGCGTTTATCTGTCTGACGAACATTTCCAGGCGAACCGCCAAGTCCAGCAATGGATGGAAGAGGCGGGGATGTCAGTCTGGCAAGATGAGGTGGGTAATATCTGTGGCCGATACGAAGCCGTGACCGAAGGGGCTCCCGCGATCTTATTAGGTTCACATCTCGATTCTGTGCGCAATGCAGGGCGTTATGATGGCCCGCTGGGCGTCTTAACGGCAATCGAAGTAGTGAGTGCTTTACGCAGTCAAGGTATCCGCCTCGCTAACGCTATCGAAATCGTTGGCTTTGCGGATGAAGAAGGTACCCGTTTTGGTATTACGCTCCTAGGTAGTAAGGGCTTAACCGGGCAGTGGCCGAGTGATTGGCTGGATAAGACAGATGATCACTCGGTTAGCGTGCGCGAAGCGATGATTACGCAACAGCTCGACCCACGTAAGGTATTACAAGCTGCCCGTCCTCCCGAATCGATTGCCGCCTATTTAGAGCTTCATATTGAGCAAGGTCCTTGCTTGGAAGCCGCCGACTTACCGCTGGGTGTTGTCACGGCAATTAATGGTGCCCATCGTTTGAATTGCCATTTTACCGGGCTTGCGGGTCATGCTGGAACAGTACCCATGACGCAGCGCCAAGATGCGTTGGTGGCGGCAGCTGAGTGGATTGTGGCGATCGAAAAAGAGACTACCGCGGCAGGGGGGGGATTAGTGGCGACTGTCGGGCAAATAAGTTGCTCACCGGGGGCAGTGAATGTGATCTCAGGCGAGGTCGCATTGAGCCTAGATATCCGAGGACCGGAGGATGCACCGTTAAGCCAGTTGTTAGAGCAGCTGCTGTTACGTGCACAGAGTATTGCGTCCGCACGTGGCATCAGGTTCCACGCTGAAGAGTTTTACCATATCGCGGCAACAACCTGTGATAAGCGATTACGCGAAGCCTGTACCCAAGCGGTTAGCGCAGTGCAAGGGAGTGCACCGCAACTTTCAAGTGGTGCGGGACATGATGCGATAGCGATTGCCGCGCAGTGGCCCGTTGCCATGATCTTCGTGCGTTGTGAGAAAGGGATTAGTCATCATCCTGCTGAAGCCGTCACGGTGCAAGATGTGGCAGCTGGGATCAGAGCATTTACCCAAGCGGTACAATTAACGGCTACGCCTTTACGGGAATATGAAACTGATGATCTCTCTCAAGCGGTTTAACGAAAGCGACGCACAGAGTGCGCAGCAGGCTATCGCCCATTGCGTGGCGATAGAAGCCTGGCAAAAAGAGCTTGTCGCCCGTCGCCCTTATCGCGATATCACATCGTTACAAAGAGTCGCTACCGAGCTAACCGAGGGATGGGGGGAAGAAGCTCTGATCTCAGCGCTAAAGGCGCATCCTCGTATCGGCGAACGGCCCACGGGAGAAAGTTCTGAAGCTCAGGCTTCGCGTAGTGAACAAGCGGTAGTACAAGAGTCCGATCAACAGAGCAAAGAAGCGATTAGGTTGGGAAACTTACGCTATGAACAGCGTTTCCAGCGAGTCTTTTTAATCCGTGCTAAGGGGCGCTCACCGCAAGATATTCTCGCAGCGCTTGAGCAGCGTCTGCAGCTCAGTGAAGTAGAAGATGTCCAGGCTAGCCTACAACAGCTACGTGAAATCACGGCATTACGCCTGCAGGAGGCCGTTCAATGAGTACGATTACAACGCATATTTTGGACACTGCCCTGGGAAAACCCGCGAGTAAGGTCACCATTTCCTTAGAGCAGCTGACTAATGAGGGGTGGCGACACATTGCAGCGGGGAAAACGGACAGCGATGGCCGCTTAAAAACCTTAACCCCTGAACCCATCGTGCCAGGACACTATCGGTTAACCGCAGAAATTGGCGACTATTTTGCGCAAAGTAATCGCCCTTCGTTATACCTTACCGCACAGATTGATTTTGTGATTACGCAGACGGGTGAACATTTCCATCTTCCTTATCTTATCACCCCCCATTCTTGGTCAACCTACCGAGGGAGTTAAGGTAAAACTGTCCGCATCTTGCCAAGCGGGGAACGCTTGGCGATAAGCGATTACCTGTTGGCGATCGATTGTGGCGGAGATCACTGTCGCCTCGCTAGGTAAGGCTGAGGCGATAATTTCTCCCTCGGGCGCGATGATCTGACTATCACCTCGGTACGATAATCCATTCTCATCCTCGCCTACGCGATTACAGCCTATTACCCAACTTTGGTTTTCGATAGCCCGCGCTAGCAACAGGGCTTGCCAGTGCTTTGCGCGGGCAGCAGGCCAACTCGCCACATAGATCATCAAGTCGTAGTCGTTGTGAATCGTACGTGAAAAGGTTGGGAAGCGTAGGTCATAGCAAATCTGCGGTAATATACGCCATCCACGGTATTCAATAATTTGGCGGTGGTTACCTGGCTTGTAATGATGATGCTCGTTGGCCATTCGAAAAAGATGACGTTTATCGTAATAAGATGAGTGACCCTGCGGCGTGACGAAATAAAAACGATTCACCGCACCATCAGTTAGCCGGATCGCCGCACTGCCGCATAGTGCAGCATTATGCTTACGAGCAAGGGTTTGTAACCAGTCGAGTACTCGTGTTTCACTCAGGGAGTGGGTGGCGGCTTGCATTGAAAACCCAGTGGTGAACATTTCGGGTAAAACCCATAAATCGTGGTGAGACGATTGTGCAATAAGGCGTGAAAAGTAGTCGAGGTTAGCTTCGCCATCCATCCAAATAATAGGTTGTTGTAATACCCCGACAGTTAAAGTTGACATAGTTTCTCCGCTGCTGCGTGTAAGGTCGCCTCTTCTTTGGCAAAACATATTCTGATCAAGTGATGGGGAAAGACTTCCTTACAGAATACGGAAAGGGGAATGGCGGCAACACCGACCTCTTTAGTGAGGTAAACGCAAAAATCGACGTCGTTCATCTGAGAAATCGCCGAGTAATCAAGCAGTAAAAAGTAGGTTCCTTGGCAAGGTAGTAGGGAAAACCGACTTGACTGCAGGGCATCAATAAAGAAATCTCGGCGTTGCTGGTAGAAGGCTGGAAGATTTTCGTCATGCTCTGGGGCATGATTGAGCATATCCGCTAACGCGAGTTGCGAGGGGGTATGTATCGAAAAGGTAAGATACTGATGTATCTTTCTGATTTCGAGGGTCAGATGTGGCGGTGCTATACAGTAACCTACCTTCCAGCCCGTCATATGATAGGTTTTACCAAACGAAGAAACGACAATCCCCCTTTCACGTAGCGAGGCGTGCTGTAATAAACTGTTGTGTCCTTGCTGAGTAAAACAAATATGCTCATAAACCTCATCGCTCAAGACAAATATTGGTCGATCGGCAATCGCAGCCCACAACGCATCGAAATCCTTTTTATGCCAAACGCTCGCAGTAGGGTTATGTGGAGTATTAATGATCACTAAGCGGGTTTTATCGCTAATGGCCGCAGAGAAACTGGACCAATCAGGTGCAAAATCGGGAGGCGTGAGAGAAATATGTTTCATTATTCCGCCCGCGAGCTGTACGGCAGGTGCATAACTATCGTAACTGGGCTCGAAACAAATTACTTCGTCACCTGGTCGAATTAATGCGGTAATACTAGCGAATAACGCCTCCGTGGCGCCGACTGTCACGGTGATTTCATTGTCCTTATCAACCTGACATCCGTAACAACGGGCGACTTTTTTACTGATAGCCTCACGCAATGCTGGGGTTCCGGACATCGGTGCATATTGGTTTGCGCCGTGTTCAACATGATGGGCCAATTGTTGTTGTAAATAATCGGGTCCGCTGAAGTCAGGAAAACCCTGAGAGAGGTTAATTGCCCCCACTTGCTGAGCCAGTGCGCTCATAGTGGTAAAGATAGTCGTGCCTAAAGCAGGAAGTTTACTCTCTAGAGCCAGTGTTGAGCGAGTCATGAAGGGGCCTCTGTATCGTGTAAGAGCTAGTGAATACCACTATAACAGGGCAAAGATATTTGGCAATATGGACGTTTGGATGTCCAAAAATTAGTTGTTAGCAGTTATTTTTTTATTGGTTTGAGATCAACAGCGCAAAGAAACCTAAGTTAATCGATGTGGTTATATTGCACTGAAATACTAATGGGCTACACTTGGCACCTGAATTTTTCCGTATTCCACAAGGAATTTATATGTACCACGATCTTATCCGTGATGAGTTAACTGAGGCAGCTAAAACGCTTGAGCAGTTCCTCAGTCAAGACGCAAACCTTAACGCCATTCAGCAGGCTGCGGAGCTGTTAGCGGCAAGCTTCAAACAGGGCGGGAAAGTATTATCTTGTGGAAATGGCGGTTCACATTGCGATGCCATGCATTTTGCTGAGGAACTTACGGGACGATACCGCGAGGACCGCCCTGGCTACCCCGCAATTGCGATTTCTGATGTGAGCCATTTATCCTGTGTTAGTAACGATTTCGGCTATGAATTTGTCTTTTCGCGCTTTATCGAGGCGGTAGGGCAATCGGGCGACGTGCTTCTCGGTATTTCTACCTCGGGTAACTCCGGCAATATTATTCGCGCAATCAGTGCCGCACGGAGTAAGGGGATGAAAGTGATTACCCTTACAGGTAAGGATGGCGGAAAAATGGTGGGTACTGCGGATATTGAAATTCGTGTCCCACATTTTGGTTACGCTGATCGTATCCAAGAGATCCATATTAAAATTATCCATATTTTAATTATGCTGATTGAAAAAGAGATGGAACGTATTTCGGCATAAGTATTTCTTTTTTGTTATTAAGTTAGCGCGCTTTATCCCGTTGCAGCATAACGCAGAGCATGTTATTGATTATCAAGTATTGGCGTTACGTGACTGATACGCTGCTATTGAGGTCGAATACATGTGTGAGCTGCTTGGGATGAGCGCAAATGTCCCTACTGATATCTGTTTTAGTTTTTCTGGCTTGGTTCAGCGCGGTGGCGGGACTGGGCCGCACAAGGATGGGTGGGGTATTACGTTTTATGAAGGGAAGGGCTGCCGGACCTTTAAAGATCCACTACCCAGCTTTGAATCCCCCATTGCACGATTAGTGCAAGAATATCCGATTAAATCGCACTCCGTGATTGCTCATATTCGCCAAGCTAACCGTGGCAAAGTGGCGCTAGAGAACACCCACCCTTTTACACGTGAGCTCTGGGGGCGTCATTGGACCTACGCGCACAACGGGCAGCTTAAAGGCTACCGCCGGCTTGAAACTGGACAGTTTCGTCCTGTAGGTGAAACGGATAGCGAGCGGGCTTTTTGCTGGCTGTTGCATAAACTCTCGCAACGCTTTCCTCAGACACCTAAAAACTGGACCTCAGTATTTCGTTACCTAGCCGAGCTCGCCAATGAGTTAAGAGCATTGGGTGTATTCAACATGCTGCTTTCTGATGGTCGTTACTTGATGGCATATTGCTCTACACACCTTCATTGGATTACGCGGCGCTCACCGTTTGGTAAAGCGACGCTGATAGATCAAGATATCGAAGTTGATTTTATGCAGCAAACCACGGCGCAAGATGTCGTAACTGTTGTTGCAACGCAGCCTCTAACCGGCAATGAAACCTGGCACAAGATTATGCCAGGCGAGTGGAAGTTATTTTGCTTGGGTGAAGGCCAGAAAAGTCTTTGAAGCACTCGGGGTAGTCGTTTGGAATGGATTACCTTGTGGTGCAGTCGTCCCATTACTTTGGCCATTGACGATATATTGATTGTTCATCACAGCAATCATCGGCGGTTGTTTGTACTTCTCGAAATAATCGTAACCCGGCTTTAGTTGCTTCCAGAAGTTAATATATTGCGAGCCTGCATAGCGACGCATATTGTCATCGGTCATGCGGAACGGATAGATATTCACTTCGATTTGCCTTTGACCGTTATTAAATGCAGCCGTTACGTACTTAAATATCTGATCAATGCCGTTATTAGTCATGGCATAACAGCCAATAGAGACACAATCACCATGGATCATTAAGTAGTTACCGTTATAACCGTTAGCCTTATCGTACTGATTAGGAAATCCTAAATTAATTGCTCGATAGTAATGGCTATCGGGATGAAGCTGTGATGCGCCAATAGTATAAAATCCTTCTGGACTCTTGAAATCACCTTGAACCCGTTTAGGACCCAAGCCGCCCGAGAACTTACAGATGTTGAAGCGATTGAGCAGGCGGAACTGATTGCCGACTTTGGCATAGAGTTCAAGTGTACGCTCAGACTTAAAAATCTGGATAAATACCGGTGAACCGATTAATTCAGTTTTTAATTGATCGCTTACTGGAGCTTGTAATGCATTAGAAAGTGGAACGGCTTCCGCTGAGAACGCGTTACAGGAGAAAAATATCGCAAAAACGAGTGCGAAAATACGCATGCTAGGTGTACCTTGATGACAATCGTGGGGACGGTCTGCAATCGGATAACAGGCTATTGCAGTAGAACGGTTTATCTGCGCAACATTATCACTGTTATGGCTTTAATCAAGCTTTCATGTAGCTTTTTTTGTTAAAAAAAATGATACAAGATTCTAGTCGCTACATGGCTCTCATTTACCTTTCAGCCCCCTCAGTGCTTCCATAGTCGTTATAGCCTTTTACCAACTTAATGAGTCACGGCTTGCATTAACCTCTGGTTATTTATACAGTGTAACGATAATGGGTCGGAGGAATGAAATGCGTAAAATTATTCATGTCGATATGGATTGTTTTTATGCAGCAGTTGAAATGCGAGATAATCCCGCCTTACGGGATATCCCCATTGCAATCGGCGGAAGTCGAGAGCGCCGGGGAGTGATCAGTACAGCGAATTATCCGGCCCGCCGTTATGGTGTGAAAAGTGCTATGCCAACGGCGACGGCACTAAAATTGTGTCCGCAGCTGACCTTACTTCCTGGTAGATTCGACGCTTATAAACAAGCCTCAGCCCAAATACAGCAAATATTCAAACGGTACACTTCAAAAGTTGAACCACTTTCTCTGGACGAAGCTTACCTTGACGTGACGGAGTGTCTTGCTTGCCGGGGTTCCGCGACACTGATAGCGGAGGAAATACGCCGCTCAATTTTTCTTGAGACCAGGCTTACGGCGTCAGCGGGCGTAGCTCCGATCAAATTTCTGGCCAAAATTGCTTCCGAAGTGAATAAACCCGATGGGCTCTATGTTATTCCCCCTCAGCAGGTCGACCATTTTTTACAGACGCTACCGTTAGCTAAGATCCCTGGGGTGGGTGAAGTCTCTTCACGAAAGTTAGCGGATCTAGGACTTTATACCTGCGCCGACATTCAAAAAGTTGAGCTAAGTTTTCTGTTAAAAACCTTCGGCAAGTTTGGCCGAAGTCTATGGGAAAAAAGCCAAGGTATCGATACGCGAGATGTCGATGGCCATCGATTACGCAAGTCTGTAGGGGTCGAGACCACGCTTTCTACAGATATTGAGCAGTGGGGACAGTGCTTAGAGGTGATCGATAAGCTCTATACAGAACTCGAACGTCGATTACGTCAAGTCCGATCTGATCTGCGGGTTGCCCGTCAGGGGGTTAAATTTAAGTTTTCCGACTTTCAACAAACGACGCTAGAGCATATTTGGACTGAACTCACCAAGCAGGACTTTATCGACCTCGCCCTAAAACTCTGGGAGCAACGACGACAGGGACGGTCGGTAAGGCTAATTGGTCTTCACGTCAGTCTGCTTGATCCGCAAGTTGAGCGTCAATTACCCCTTCAGTTATGAACTGGCAATCGATTGAGCCAAGAAAGGTAATGTTCTGGCCAAGCAGAGCTCGCCATGCCTTTTCGCCCTAATCCAAAACCATGACCACCCGTTGCATAACGTATCCATGTCATAGGGACTTGGTGTTGTGTCGCGGCACGGTGGAGTAATAGGCCATTTTGCGGCGGGGCGATGGGATCATCTTCGCTTTCGACAACGAATAGAGGAGGAGAGTGCTCATGGATAACGTGCTGCACCGACCATTTTGCCTCTTCTTGCCGCGACGCGTGACATCCAACGAGGACGCGATGGGTAGCACTATGGTTGAGCGGCGACTCAACGGAGATAATAGGGTAGATCAACGCCATACCTTCGACCCTACGCGACGCATTATCACCCTTTAACGTTATTTCTGCACGATTTATGGCTAAGGCGAGCAAGTGAGCGCCCGCTGAAAAGCCGAGCACGCTTAGATGCGGATTATCATGAGCAATAATTTTCAACGCTTGCCGCACATCTTCCATCGCGACATCTTTACCCTCTGGCCAGTGGGCGCTGGGTAATCGGTAAGTTAGAACGTAAGCTCGAAAACCATGCTGGGTCAGAAATTGTGCGGCAGGTAGTGCTTCTTTAGCTTGCTCAATCCTCCGGTAACCGCCGCCTGCGGCGATGAGTACAGTTTTACCGTTAAAGATCTTAGGGGAGTAGAGACTTAAGAAAGGTGCATTAACCTGGGTGATTTTACCTTGAGTCGAGGCCACCATGTTTGGACCTGGACGGGTCTGATCACTACCGGTAGGCCAAAGCATGATTTTTTCGATAGATGCCTGAGCCAGAAAGGGTAAAAAGATCAGGGTAATTAACCCTCGAATGCGGGTAGTCGCCATAAATGACCTCTCAAACATTGATGTGCTAGGCGATCGCTCGCCTAGCATAATACTTATTTGGTAGGAACGGCTTTAAGTAGAGCGGTTAGTAGCTGCCAGTAAAGGCCAACGCTGCCAATATGCACCTGTTCATCTGGTGAATGAGGTCCAGTAATCGTTGGCCCGATAGAGACCATATCTAAATGTGGGTATGGCTCACGGAATAAACCGCACTCTAACCCAGCGTGAATAACTTGAATATTGGGTTTCTTACCAAAAAGATCTAAATAAATTTCGCGAGTTAAGGCCATGATGGCAGAGTTCGCATCAGGCTGCCAGCCGGGATAACTCCCTGACGCCTCTGTTTTCGCACCGGCTAATGCGCCTAACGAATGTAACATTGAGACGACGTACTCTTTCCCACTATCAATAAGTGAGCGGATCAAGCAGTAGATTTTTGCCTGATTTTCTTCGAGGGTCACGATACCGATATTTAAGGATGTCTCGACGACACCTGGTGCAACATCGGAGTTACGGATCACGCCATTAGGGGTCACATTTAATAAATTGATAAAGCGATCTTGGCTTTCTGCCACTAAAGCTTGTCCTTTATACGAGATTACCTGGGCGCTTAAGGTAATATTTTTATCCTTTGGCGCGACTTCGTTTTGAAGGGTCGAGAGATAATCTTGAAGTGCTTGTTGAAGGGTCGCTTCCTGTTCTGGTGCGACGGCGACAACCGCGCTGGCTTCACGAGGGATAGCGTTGCGTAAGTTACCGCCTTTAAAATCGATTAATTGCAGATCGAGCTTATCGCGAGATTCTGCAAAAAAACGGGCCAACAGTTTTGTAGCATTACCCAAACCCAAGTGGATATCTGCACCGGAGTGGCCGCCGCGTAACCCTTTGAGGCTAATCTCTAAAGTCAGGTGTTGTGCAGGAATATCGCTACGACTAATCGGTAGCTCAGATAAGAAATCAATTCCACCGGCACACCCCATGTAGACTTCACCTTCCTCTTCAGAGTCGGTATTAATCAGAATGTCGGCTTGCAGCCAGTTGGGCTGTAAGCCAAAAGCGCCTTCCATCCCGGCCTCTTCGGTCATCGTAAGCAGGACTTCGAGAGGGCCGTGTTCAACGGTGTTATCGGCTAAAACGGCGAGTGCAGACGCCATACCAATACCGTTATCCGCACCAAGCGTTGTACCGCGAGCCTTCAGCCATTCGCCATCAACCCAAGGTTGGATGGGATCACGCGTGAAATCGTGCTCAGTGGCATTATTTTTTTGCGGAACCATATCGAGATGGGCTTGCAAGGCGACAGGCTTACGATTTTCCATACCCGCGGTTGCAGGTTTACGTATAAGAATATTGCCGGTAGCGTCGCGTTCGCACCAGAGTTGCTGCGTTTTAGCCCACTCTACAATATAGGTGGCTAACGCTTCTTCATGATAAGACGGGTGCGGTATGGAGCAGATTTTGGCAAAGAAGTCCCATAAGGGTTGAGGTGACAGTTGAGACAGTTCAGACACAATGCGTCTCCTATAACAGATTAGGATTAAGCCCCGTCAGCAGGGCCTACAACGATTATTATTAGCAGAGAAAGCATATCATTGTTCGCTAGCGAGCAGCGATTTATACTGAAAAAAAGTCAATCTCGGCAGCAGTGCTGGTTTTTATCTAACGTTATCCTTATAATCACGCGCAAACTTTTTTTCGTTTGTCCATTCACCAGACCAGCCCTGTTGGTCGGAGCCTGATTATTATGAGTCAAAAATACGTAGTTACTTGGGATATGTTGCAGATTCACGCCCGTCAGTTGGCTGAAAAATTACTGCCAGTTGAACAGTGGAAAGGCATCATCGCGGTAAGCCGTGGCGGACTAGTTCCTGCTGCCTTGCTGGCTCGCGAGCTGGGTATTCGCCATGTCGATACAGTGTGTATCTCAAGCTACGATCATGACCACCAACGTGAAATGAAAATTCTGAAACGCGCGGAAGGCGATGGTGAAGGGTTCATCGTGATTGATGACCTAGTGGACACGGGCGGTACTGCGAAAGTTGTCCGCGAGATGTATCATAAAGCGCGCTTTGTAACAATCTTCGCTAAGCCGGCAGGTCGCCCTTTAGTTGACGATTACGTTGTTGATATTCCTCAAGATACTTGGATTGAGCAACCTTGGGATATGGGCATCACCTTTATTCCACCGCTAGTCAAGAATTGATGGAAAAAACAGCACCTAAGGGTGCTGTTTTTTTTTATCATTTTCATTTAAAGGTAAGTCTGCTAAAAGTAACCTGATAACTACGAACGCTAATAGGAGTGTAGTCAGATGGTATTACCCGGAGGCCACTTCAGAGGCCGTTATATCGTAAAATTTAATGAGTTAGGCCCCTATCTTCGCGAAGATCAATGTCAAGATAATCGTTTTTTCTTCGATTGTTTAGCGGTCTGTACCAATATTAAGCCAGTACCTGAGAAGAGAGAGTTTTGGGGATGGTGGTTAGTGTTGGAAGCTCAGGAGACACACTTTGACTACCGTTTCGACTTCGGTTTATATGATAAAGCAGGTCAATGGGTACCCGCTGAAATTAAACGTGACGTTGATCGCCAAGAAGCTGAAGCAAGTTTACAAAAATTTTTTCCTCGCCTCGAAGCCTTGATGAACGAACTGAATGCGCCGCTCATTCCTGCGAGTAACTTCGAACCCTCATTGACGATTTAATCATCTAACCTGCCCCTTTTTGGATTAAGTTACGCGAAGCATAATGATAGCTATTGGCAAGCACCAGCTGTCCTGATACAACTGTGAGCTTATTTAAACATTTAGGTGGCAGGAAATATGCGTGGCAGTCAGACCTTAGTGGTCAAATTAGGGACCAGTGTTCTCACTGGCGGATCTCGTCAATTGAACCGGGCAAGAATGGTTGAGATTGTGCGCCAATGTGCACAAGCCATGAATGACGGTCATCGAATCGTAGTGGTGACCTCTGGCGCCATCGCGGCAGGTAGAGAGCATCTTAATTATCCCGAATTGCCCCCCACCATCGCCTCTAAACAACTGCTTGCAGCGGTGGGGCAGTGTCGCCTTATCCAGTTGTGGGAACAGCTTTTTGCCATTTATGGTATTCATATTGGTCAAATGCTTATCACCCGTGCAGACATGGAAGACAGAGAGCGTTTTCTTAATGCACGAGACATGCTGCATGCGCTTTTAGATCAGCGTATCGTTCCCGTTATTAATGAGAATGACGCCGTTGCCACAGCAGAAATCAAAGTTGGCGATAACGATAACCTTTCCGCACTGGCAGCAATACTCTCCGATGCTGACAAGCTCTTACTCTTGACCGATCAACAAGGTCTTTTCACTGCTGACCCGCGTTATAATCCTGACGCCACACTGATTGAAGATGTTTATCAGATCGATGATTCGTTGAAAATGATGGCGGGAGGAAGTGTTTCCGGACTGGGAACTGGAGGTATGGCAACCAAATTACAGGCCGCAGAAGTAGCCTGTCGAGCGGGTATTGACGTCATTATCGCTCCGGGCGACCAACCCATCGTAATCCAACGGTTATTACAAGGTGAAAAAGCTGGAACGTTATTCCATGCGCAAGAACATCGTCTGGAAAGTCGTAAACACTGGATATTTGGGGCGCCCCCTGCAGGGTCTGCGGTAATTGACGGCGGCGCGTTGACCGCGCTACTTGAGCGGGGCAGTTCACTATTGCCGAAAGGTATTACTGAGATCACGGGTAACTTTTCTCGTGGTGAAGTTATCGCGATTCGCGATCCTCAAGGTAATGATATCGCGCATGGCGTTTCGCGTTACAACAGTGATGCGTTACGTATGATTGCAGGCAAACATAGCCAATCTATCAGTGAAATCCTAGGCTATGAGTATGGTGCTGTTGCTGTGCACCGTGATGATATGATCGTAGGATAAGTCGAGATGAATATAGAACTTATGGGGCAGCGCGCTAAGGCCGCTGCTTATCAACTTGCCACACTGACTGCGCAAGAAAAAAATCAGTTATTAGTAACTATTGCTGAACAATTAAACACGAATGCGGCTGATATTTTAGCTGCGAATCAATTAGATGTGGCAGATGCCGTAAAACAAGGCCTCTCGCCTGCATTAATCGATCGTTTAACACTCACTGTAGAAAGGCTAGCCGATATCGCTAACGATGTACGTAAAGTCTGTCAGTTGAGCGACCCTATTGGGCAAGTAATCGATAGCGGACAGTTAGATAGCGGGTTGAAAATTGAGCGACGTCGAGTACCGCTAGGGGTGGTTGCTATCATCTATGAAGCTCGCCCCAATGTAACCATTGATGTGGCAACACTGTGTTTGAAAACAGGTAATGCAGCCATTCTGCGGGGTGGAAAAGAGACCTATCGTACTAACTCGCAAACCGTCCAGGTTATTCGTAAGGCACTCACGCAGCACGGCCTACCTATCGATGCCGTTCAAGCGATTGACGATCCGGATCGTCAGTGGGTGACCCAATTATTGAAGCTCGACAAATACGTCGATATGTTAATTCCGCGGGGTGGGGCAAGCTTACATAAGCTGTGTCGTGAGCACTCGACAATCCCCGTTATTACAGGTGGTATTGGTGTCTGCCATCTCTATATCGACGAGACGATGGATAGTGAACAAGCCCTTGATGTTATCGTCAACGCTAAGAAACAACGCCCAAGTGCTTGTAATTCCCTAGAAACACTCTTAATTCATCGTTCGCAACTCGAACAATTTTTACCCAAATTCCTGTCGCGTATGACGCAGGAAGGCATTACCCTGCACGTGGACCCGCAGCTATCCTCTCATCCAGCTTTAGGGAATAAGGAGTATGCGCAAGCCACTGAGGCCTCTTATCGTGATGAGTGGTTATCGCTTGATCTGAATATTAAAGCGGTAGCAGACCTACACGAAGCGGTTGAACATATCCGCGAATACGGTACGCAACATTCTGATGGTATCTTGACGGAACGTTACCAGAATGCCCAAGAGTTTGTTAATCAAGTCGACTCGGCCGCAGTGTATGTAAATGCCAGCACACGTTTTACCGATGGGGGCCAATTTGGCTTAGGAGCTGAAGTAGCGGTGAGTACCCAGAAGTTACATGCTAGGGGACCGATGGGACTTGAGGCGTTGACAACCTATAAGTGGATTTGCTGGGGACAAAATACCTTGCGTTGATAGTGCAAGGATTTTGTTAAGAAAATAAGTGTTTTGATAATTTTAGACATACTCTTGTGACAAGAATCAAGAGTAATCTTGATGGCTAGCGGTGGGGAATTACGCATAATTCTATTTATATTTTAGCTCGAGCGAGAAGTTATGCGTAAAAGACCTCTAGTTTTAGCGATGGTATGGTTAGCCTTGAACCCGATGGCTATGGCTTACGCTCATGACCATCATCATGATGACTGGGGCCGACACGGTCCTCCTGGGCCTCGGTGGGATGACCGCCGTGATTGGCGTGACGATCATCGTGATCGTGACAGGTACTCCGACCATCGACCGCATTATGATAGAAGAGATTTTTTCTATGGCGGTCATCATTTTAGACCAGGTGGAAGATATCCCCATCAATATTATCAGGATCGATATTGGGTCAATGACTGGCACCGTCATGGATTAGGCTCGCCGCCTCCTGGGCATCGGTGGGCGAATATTGATGGTAACTACGTACTTATCGCCGTTGCCACAGGTGTTATCACTTCTCTCATCCTCAACAATTAATTCAGTTAAGCCCGAAATATTTCGGGCTTTTTTTTGCATAACGCTATCAGTGTATAGAATTTATTACAGTGTATGATTACAGGGGTGTTATTGGTTAATAGTGTAAATAATACTTTACAATAAAATAATAAATGGATTGAAAACTTTACCTTTTATGATAAGGTGGGGATATCGGTCGCCGAGACCCCCTTATTTTAGTTAGGTAACATCATGCAGAAAGATGCCTTAAATAATGTTCATATCACGGATGAGTCGGTAATGATGACCCCGGCAGAACTAAAAGATATGTTCCCACTGACTGCCGAACAGCAGCAACAAGTCCACGATTCCCGCCAGACAATTGCCAATATCATTGCAGGTCGAGATCCTCGTCTGTTAGTCGTTTGTGGTCCCTGTTCTATTCACGATCCCCAGGCAGCGTTAGAGTACGCAGCGCTATATAAAAAATTAGCTGAAGAGGTGAGCGATTCTCTCTATTTAGTTATGCGTGTTTACTTTGAGAAACCTCGCACCACCGTGGGGTGGAAAGGGTTAATTAACGACCCGCATATGGATGGATCGTTTGATATCGAACAAGGGTTGAAACTGGCACGCCAATTATTGGTTGAGCTAGTCTCTATGGGACTACCTTTGGCAACCGAGGCCCTAGATCCTAATTCTCCCCAATTTTTGGGTGACTTATTCAGCTGGTCAGCAATTGGCGCTCGCACCACTGAATCGCAGACGCATCGCGAAATGGCATCCGGGTTATCTATGCCGGTTGGGTTTAAAAACGGTACAGATGGTAGTCTAGGAACCGCGATTAATGCCATGCGTGCCGCTGCGATGGCGCACCGTTTTGTCGGAATTAATCAACAAGGCCAGGTCTGTTTATTACAAACGCAGGGTAATGAAGATGGGCATGTCATTTTGCGGGGCGGTAAGACGCCTAATTATCACCCTGAAGATATCGCCCAGTGTGAAGCTGAAATGACCAAAGCTGGACTGCATCCTTCGTTAATGATCGATTGCAGTCATGGTAATTCAAACAAGGACTATCGCCGCCAAACCGTGGTTGCTGAGAGCGTATTACAGCAATTACAGGCTGGAAACCGTTCTATTACCGGAATTATGTTAGAGAGCCACTTGTTCGAGGGAAGTCAATCTTCCGAATTACCGCGTGCAGAGATGCAATATGGTGTTTCTGTGACCGATGCTTGTATAAACTGGCAGGTAACTGAGCAATTATTAAGGAAACTTGCGGGGGAAATGAATGTTATGATCACCTCTAGTACAGTGGAAGGGTAGATAGGTAATGGTTGCAGAACTGAATGCGCTACGCGATAAAATCGACGAAACAGATAAAGCCTTGCTGGCATTGCTTGCGCAACGCATGCAGTTAGTGGCGGAAGTTGGAGAAGTCAAAAGCCAGCACGGACTGCCGATCTATGTGCCTGAACGTGAAGCATCTATGTTAGCTTCACGACGTGCGGAGGCCGAGGCTATTGGGATCCCTGCCGATTTAATCGAAGATGTCTTACGTAGAGTGATGCGTGAGTCTTACACTAGTGAGAATGATAAAGGGTTTAAGACGCTCAACCCAGCAATACGACCTATCGTTATCGTTGGCGGCAAAGGAAAAATGGGCCGCTTGTTCGAGCGTATGTTAACGCTTTCTGGTTACCAAGTCCGTTTACTCGATAAAGAAGAGTGGGATCACGCGGCTTCATTGGTCAGCGATGCAGGAATGGTCATCGTTAGTGTCCCCATTCATTTGACCGAGCAGGTTATCCAACAGCTCCCAACCTTACCGGATGATTGTATTTTAGTCGATTTATGCTCAGTTAAAAAAGCGCCATTGCAAGCAATGATGGCAGCACATAATGGACCGGTACTGGGTTTACATCCCATGTTTGGGCCAGACAGTGGTAGTTTAGCAAAGCAAGTCGTGGTGTGGTGTGATGGACGTTCCCCTGAAGCTTACCAATGGTTCCTTCAGCAAATCGAGGTATGGGGGGCACGGCTCCATTCAGCAACGGCGGACGAGCATGACCAAAATATGGCTTTCATCCAGGCTCTTAGACACTTTGCGACTTTCGCTTATGGCCTACATCTGTCAGAAGAGAATGTCGATCTTAAACAATTGTTGGCACTTTCTTCACCTATCTACCGACTAGAATTAGCCATGGTCGGTCGTTTATTTGCTCAAGATGCACAGTTGTACGCTGATATTATCATGTCGTCGCCGAACAACATTGCCTTAATCAAGCGTTATTACTCACGTTTTGGCGAGGCGCTGGCGCAGCTTGAACGAGGTGATAAAGACTCTTTTATGAAGAGTTTTGCTGGGGTTCAAACGTGGTTTGGTGACTATGCCAAGACATTTATGACAGAGAGTCGCTCTCTATTGCGATCGGCGAATGATAATCGTAAGTAATTCGCCAACTCGTTAACGTTAAGCACCACGGTTTACCGTGGTGCTTTTTTTTTAAGGTATTACGGCGGTAACTGTTTCGCTTGGATAGCACCCCAGCACTTTTACGTAACGGGCAATCTCCGCCAGCTGTTGCAGGGCAGACTGCATGGCCGGATTGCTGCTATTAGCTTGGACATCAATGTAAAACATCTCTTCCCAGGGGTTACCATTAATGGGCCGAGACTCGAGTTTGGTCATCACGATATCATGTTGTCTTAAGACCAATAATGCGTCGACTAGCGCACCGGCTTGCTGGCCCGTAGCCATCAATAAGGTAGTTTTTGCTGGAATTTGTTCTGAGACGTTCACCGGTTTACGTGCTAGGACGATAAATCGGGTAATATTTTGTGATTGGTTAGCAAGTTGACGATCTATCGCTTGGAGTTGATAGAGTTGTCCCCCAGCTTCACTACCGAGTGCTGCGACCGACGGATCATTTAAGCTTGCAACGGTCTCCATTGCGGCGGCAGTGCTTTCGGTATAGTTGATTTTCCAATGCGGATAGTGGTTCAAATACTGGCTACATTGTTGGAAAGGCTGTGGATGACTATAGACCGTTGTTATGGCTGCGAGAGATGTTTCACCCGAAACCAACAGGCAATGGTTAATCGGTAATGTCATTTCTCCTACTATATGTAAGCCCGTATTCTGAAGTAAATCGTAGACATCGTTAATCGATCCAGAACTGGTGTTCTCCAAAGGAAGCACGGCATAATCAGCCAATCCCTTCTCTACTTGATTAACGATATCTTGGAATTTACTACATCCCACCTCGATCATCTGATCAAAATGATGTGAAGCGTAGCTACGTGCTGCGAGGTGAGAATAAGAGCCTTTTGGGCCCAAAAATGCGACACGAACTGCTTGGTGCTGGGAGTCATTGAGCGCTTTTTGTAGTAAAGCTTGTTGAATGAGTACCGAGTCTTCAATGACTAGTTGGAAAAGACGCGTAATATAATGACTATCGAGAGAAAGCGTTTTTCCTTGCTCGATCAGTTTTTCCAGAAGCTGTTTTTCGCGCGTCACATCACGTACAGGACGCTGGGTTTGTAGCTTATAGTTGCCCACCGCAACGGCAAGCTCACGACGTTTAGCGAGTAGAGTGAGTAAACGACTATCTATATCACTAATGTCATGTCGTAATTCATCAAGCGAAGCGTAAGGGGTCATAGTCTGTCCTTTAGATTTTTATTTTTTCAAAAAAAAAGCCTCCCGGAAGGGAGGCCTCTTGTTCGTCTTTTCATTCATTCTAGTCGAAGCGGCTTCCCTCTGAGAGGCAGCTAAAAAAAAATGAAAAGAAGAACAGGTTACAGTGCATGTCATTTTCTCGCTAGAGTTGAGCTCAGAGAGTAGCGTTTGCCATTCCGTGCGTCAACCTAAAACCGCGCACCCGATGGGTGCGCAGTGATATTAAGATTCGGCAGGGATAATATCTTTAACGCTACCGTTTGCACGACGTGCTTCAGCTTTATGCTGGACCTTATTAAGTTGTCGCTCAAGTTTAGAAATGAGTTCATTAACGGCTACATACATATCGTCGTGTTTAGCGGTGGCAACGAGAGTGCCATTGGGGGTATTAAGTGTTGCATCCGCAACAAATTCTTTAGGCTCTTTAGAGAGGACGACGTGGGGATTAATCAGCTGTGTTTGCCACTTCTCAAGCTTCGCAAACCGCTCTTCGATATGACTACGGATTGCCGGGGTAATATCCATTTGCTTACTGGTGATGTTGATCATCATTTTACCTCTCTTCGTCATTGCCATGATACGAGTATCCAGAATACTCACTATGCATCGCAATAATGTGATCCATATCACATTATTGCGATCTGAAAAATTTTTAGTCCAGACGGTAATTTTAAGCTAGCGGGAAACTTGGAGAGACAAAGTTAGCGTTATTTATTACGGGATCAGAGAGTTAAAATTGTAGAAACTACGACGCTGTCCGTTTTAAGCATAAGGTTGTCACTTATGCATGAGTCACAGGGGAAGAGGTATCGCTAGGATAGTCTCTTTATGGACAGTAAGGAAAAATCATGTTGTCAGACCCCGCGACCAAATATAAGCCTTTTCCTGTTATTGACTTAGCGGATAGAACCTGGCCCGATAAACGATTGACGCAAGCTCCACGCTGGCTCTCTACGGACCTTCGAGACGGCAACCAAGCATTAGCTGAACCTATGAGTGTCGAGCGTAAACTAAAGTTTTGGAAATTGCTTTTAGCTTGCGGGTTTAAAGAAATCGAAGTGGCCTTTCCGGCAGCATCCGACACCGACTTCCAATTCGTGCGGCAATTGATTGAAGAACAACGGATCCCGGAAGAGGTAACCATTCAAGTGATTACTCAAGCGCGAGCCGATCTTATCGAGCGGACGTTTGCAGCATTAAAAGGGGTTAGAAGGGCTACCATTCATCTTTATAATGCCACGGCACCTCTATTTCGACGCTTAGTTTTTCAGCAGAGTAAGCAAGAGATTATTGCATTAGCGGTCACGGCAAGTGAGCAAATTCGTCGTTATTGTCAGGCTAATCCCGATACCCAATGGACTTATCAATACTCACCTGAAACATTTTGCTTTACCGAGCCAGATTTTGCACTGGAGATTTGTGAAGCAGTGGCGAAAGTTTGGCAGCCCTCACCAGAACGTCCCATGATTATTAATTTACCCAGTACCGTTGAGGTCAATACTCCTAATGTCTATGCCGATCAAATTGAATATTTCTGTCGGCATTTTATCTACCGTGAGTCAGTTTGCATAAGCGTCCATCCTCATAACGATCAAGGGTGCGGGGTGGCGAGCGCAGAACTGGCTTTGCTTGCGGGAGCTGAAAGGGTCGAGGGCTGTCTTTTTGGGAACGGGGAGCGGACAGGAAATCTCTGTTTAGTGACCTTAGCGATGAATCTCTATAGCCAAGGTATTTCGCCTCAGCTAAATTTTAGTGAGATGACCGATATCGTTGAACAAGTTGAGGAATATAATCAGATCCCCGTGCACCCGCGGCATCCTTATGCGGGTAAACTGGCGTTTACGGCTTTTTCCGGATCGCACCAAGATGCGATCAAAAAGGGCTTTACCGCGCGTGAACAGACGACGAACTCCCTATGGGAGATCCCTTATCTACTGATCGATCCTAATGATATAGGGTGTAACTATGAGGCTGTGATTCGTGTAAATAGCCAATCGGGTAAAAGTGGTACGGCTTGGATGTTAGAACAAAATCATGGGTTAAAGCTCCCTCGAGCTTTACAGCAAGCCTTTAGCCAACAGGTACAAACACTTACCGACCAGAGCGGCGGTGAAATGACTTTAGTGCAGGTGTGGCGGCTCTTTCGTCAGCTTTATGGTCCCCACGAACAGGCAGCACAGCAGTTATTGGATTATCGAACAGAAAGCTTAGGGGATAACCGAATTCTGTTCCATGCTCAGGTAAAGACAGCCGACCTAACCCTAATGCTAAGGGGAGAGGGAAATGGACTTCTGTCTGCTGCCGCCAATGCACTAACGTCATATACGGGGAAAGTGTTGACGATTGAAGACTATCATGAGCATAGCTTGGGGCGGAAAAATGAAAGCCGTTCTGCAGCCTACATTCTTTGCTCAAGCCCTGGCCAGCAGAGCCATTGGGGAGTAGGTGTCGATAGCGATATCGCCAGAGCGTCTATACAGGCATTACTCAATACACTCCCCAGCGTCACGATGGATGAAAATAATGACTAGGGGGCATCCCTAATCGTCGGCGAAACATTGTGCTAAATGCGCTTTGACTTTCGTAGCCTAAATCGAGGGCCACTCTTAATACCGATTGGCCCTGTGCAAGACGTTTTATCGCCTCCATTAGCTTTGCCCGCCGTACCCATTCACTGAAAGAAAAGCCGATTTCTTGGCGAAAATGCCGCAACAATGTGCGCTCACTGAGGTTAACCAGAGTTGCTGCCTCAGACGTTGTCCAAGATTTCGCTAAATCGTCACGTACAAGCATGCAGAGTTTCTGAAGCGTAGAAGAGACGGGGTCGGGAAGATGGAAGGGTAGCACTGACATGCCGCGTATTTCATCTAGGATAAGTTCATACACTCTCTCTGCTCGGCTATTCGCTGCGTAGCGATCGGGGAGGTCGAGTGATGCGATGATAAGCTCTCTTAGTAGTGGTGAGACTTGTACCACTTGGCATTCCGTGGGTAAATCGGCTCGGGCGAAGGGATCGACAAATAATGTTCTGGCAGCAACTTGCCCAGTAATCGTCAACTGGTGAATAACCCCAGCAGGCAACCACACTCCGCGACTAGGCGGAATTACCCAATATCCTTGCGCGGTATGGACGCTGACTACGCCGCTTAAGCTATAAAGTAATTGCGCACAGCGATGTTGATGCCAAGGTTCACTCTCGCCATGAGAATAATCATGAGCGAGGGGAATAAGTGGACGCGTTGCAAAATTTATAGGCAGTGTTGTCGACATGCGATGTTATTTTTTTATGGAGGTATCAGTGAGAGTATTACGTGGAAACTGCCGTTTCAATGGTTTTAATTGTCACATGACAGGAAGGATAAAGGGAAAAAAACCAGCCACTGAGCGTGACTGGCTAGTAAGCAAAATAGGGGCGATTATTTTGCGTTATTAGATGCGATCAGTTTCGCGACTTTGTCTGCTTCAGCATTTAGCTGAAGTTT
>Ga0153974_1000043_pt1 | contig 30040 bp, 29 predicted proteins | sample TSGA058MetaG_FD_104741 | JGI IMG/M metagenome (GOLD analysis project Ga0153974, IMG submission 104741) | Attine ant fungus gardens microbial communities from Georgia, USA - TSGA058 MetaG | ecosystem: Host-associated > Fungi > Mycelium > Unclassified | place: USA: Georgia, Yuchi Wildlife... | reverse complement strand
TTGTTGAGCTAACTGACGACCAATAGTGCTTTTGCCGGCACCCATAGGCCCAACCAGAAAGATATTACGTTTCTCTGCCATTTTTATCGGTACTACTAAGAATTCGTTGATGATACCCCATAGCCACTATAGACAACGGGACAGAAACTGAGACCTCATAAGCATGTAACAAGAGTCAGGTGAAAAATTATCTCAACACTCAAGACCATTTGGCAACCAATTAAATGATTTATCAGCAACTCTTCACCAGCATAGATGGCGAAGCGTTCCTGTCAGTCGCTCTTATAGTACTATATCCAGACTCATTGAGTGATGATTTATTAAACTCAGTGCTCAAGGTTCTTAAAAATTGATAACCTTTTATGCTAATTAGCGCTTTACGTCAACGGTGAACCTCAATCTATCCTGAATTTACGGGATATTAACAAGAGGTAATAGACGCGGCGTAATGAAAATCACTAGCTCTCTTTTCTGGTGTTGGCGCGTCTGCTTTTGAAATAACATCCCTAAAAGCGGAATCTTTCCCAACCAAGGTACAATCGCCAGCCCTTGTTGATGCTGTTGTTGAAATACCCCGCCTAACGCAATAGTTGCCCCATTAGCAACGACTACTTCGGTCATAATCTCCTGTTTATCGATAGAGGGAGGACCCTTACCATCGCCCTGTAGCACTTTCCCAGGAACATCTTGATTGAGTCTTAGCCGTAAACGAATATATTGCTGTCCAACCCGTTCAGGCGTTATCTCCATACCGAGTACCGCCTCTTTAAAATTAATTACTGGATTTTCGTTTTTACCACTTACCGTTTGATAAGGGATCTCTGTTCCTTGTTTAATGGATGCGGCCCTACCTTGGGAGGTGACCAAGTGAGGACTGGCAATAATTTCAAGCTGATTTTCTTGCTCCAACGCAGAGAGCTCCAGAAATAATAGTCGGCTATCGATATGCGCGACGGCTGTCTTAACGGATAAAGTTGGTGCCGTAATGCTTAATGATGTCGTAAGCTCATGCCTAGCTATTTTCCCCAGTACCGTATTCGATGACTGGCTAAACCACGAAACACCGAGTTCACGTAAGTTATCTTGGCTAATCGAAATCATCTGGGCAGTGATCTCAATTTGTGGCTGAGGCTGATCGTGCAAGGCAATCCACTGTTCTATTTTCTGGATAGACTCGGCATCATCCCATACAATCAGCTGTTGCTGCTCATGGTCGACGAAACGTCTACCTTTTTCTCCTGCTCGGCTAAAGAATAGCGCGACTAACTGTTTTTCGAGTTCTCTCGCTTCTATAAACTTCAAAGAAAACACTCTTTGCTCTAATTTCCCCTGTCTCGTAGAGAAAGAGAGTTGTTCTTGAGTATTGTCGACGCTTTGGGATGCTATTTCACGAACGACTAAAATATTCGCATGGTAAATAACCTCTACTTTGGTTAACTCCTTGATAATATTCAATGCATCCTGCCATTCGACGTCGACAAGATTCAAGGTTAATGATTGATTTACACTCGGATCGACGACGATACTAAGGCCTTTGGTTGAGGCCAATAAAGAGAATATTTGCGCAACTGGCGTGTTTTCAGCATTAATCGATATTCTGCTATTCGCTAAGGCTTTATCGGTAATCAATATCATTAATACGAATAAGAAGAATCTCGTTAAACCCATTATGAAACTCCTTTGAAAGACAGGATGACCCGATTTGCTGGACAAGGCGGTAATAGACTAATTTCAATATGTGTCATTTCGATCTGGGTGACCCGACCGTAAATAGAAAAAAGCTGCGAGGCTAATTCGACCTTTCTTATTCCTAATAAGTGATGCGATAAGAGCGCTTGACGCTGGGAAGAACTGATAAGAACTGCATTGAGCTGCCAGCCATTGAGCTGCGTTGCAACTGCAGTACATTGTGATGAATCGAAGGATTGAAAGGGATTTTTTGCTAACGCTCTATGCCCGATTATCAGTAGCAAAAGACTTAGCAAGTAAAGCGTCGTATTATTTTTTGTCATAAGTCAGCCTTACCAAAATGGGTCCATCCTGAGCCGAAAGTTGCAGCCGTTCCGGCTTAATCCTTCGGTTTAACTGAGTTAAGCGTTGCCAAAACTGTATAAATTCCTGCCAACTGAGCACAAGCGTAGCCTTTTGCTGGTGATCACTTTCCTGCCAACTCACGACAGCAGTCCCATGTGACAGAATAAATGCTGGAAAGGGATCACCCTGATTACTGTAAAAACGAGTTAATTGGTCCGTTATCAAGTAGTTAGGTTCCGCCTGGCGATAGATTTTCAGCCGCTGGTTCACGTCATCGTATAAGGTGTGAAGCAAGGCCAATTGCCTGTCGTGGTAGTTGTATGTAGGCAATAAATCATAAATAATGAGTAAAACACCTGACAACGTGACGACTCCAAGAGTAAAAGCCCATTGTTTAACCGTTGAGCTGTGAATAATCGTTGTCCAAACCTTATTTTCCATTCCCTGTGTTACCTTCCATCTCTGCTGGCAGTGAAAAACTCACTTTAAACTCGTAATACTGCGCTTCTTTTTTAAGATCGTTGAGGCTGACTACTGCAACCTTCTCAACACCAAGTAATTGGTGGATAAACTGTTCAATCTCTTCCACACGTAAACTTTGTCCAGTCATCATCCACCTTGTTCGCCCTACGGTCAGAGCGGTTAACCACGAATATTCGGGTAAATAGTCAGTTAGCCACTGGAAAAAAAATCTATAAGTTTCCATTTCATCCCGTACGCCTTCAATCTGCTGGCGTTGTCGGTAAGCTTGCTCCAGTTGATGTAATCCTTGCTGCTGCTGCGTGATTTGGTTAGATAATCGAGCTATCAATGGTTGATAAAGCTTATGTAACGCCTCCAGTTCACGGAGATTTTTCTGGAGGGTATGAGTACTGATAACGATACCGACGATTAAGAGCATCAGGAGTAGAACACCGGTAGCCATAATACTGACGCTGCGCTGAGACAGTTTTCTACGCCGCCATTCAAGTAAATTAACGCGACTCATAATTGGTCTGCCTTACGTAATGCGAGTCCCAAGGCCACTACTAAAGCAGGTTGCGAGGTTATTACTGACGGAAATTGCCTAATAGATCTAAGCAGACTAAAAGCATCGATATTTTCCTGATGAGTCTCATTCTGAGTCCCCGCATAAAAATAGGACTCGCTACGGGTAGTGATTGAGTGAATTACCGTTTCAATAGTTGGAAAATCTACCTTCAAGCACTGCCCATGGTAATAGGACTGCTGATGACAAGTTGCCCATAACCAAATCTCATGATCGTCAACGATTAGCGTACTGCTACCATCGGGATCAAGTAACGGATACAGAGCTGTTGAGGCGAGCTCTACTACGTCTACGTTTAGGCCAGCGTCCTTGAACAAATCACAATAATCCCTAAGCACTTTATTTCTGGTTACCGTGACACTGATTTGCGCTGATGTGTCCGGGCCTAGACAATAGTCCCAAGTTAACTCGTGGACATGGGAAAACAAACGTTCTACGGAAAGCTGAACAAAACGCTCCAACGGTAAGCCCCGTAATGCTGTGTCTGGTAGCGAAAGAGTCCGTAGTAAAACGCATTGCGCTGGGTAGCTAACGCGTAAGGTGTAGCGGTAAGGTAAGTAAGTTCGGAGCTTAACTAAAATTGAACGAAACTCCGGAGTAATGACTAACAGTCCTGTGGAGGTAAAAACCGGCTCGTCCAACGGGAAGACCCACCAACCCTGTAAACACCATTTATGTCGGTTGCCTTTTACGGCGACAACACTGACTTGGGCCGTATTAATATGAAGACCTATTTGCCATCCTTGGCTAAACATTTTCCCACCTCCCTGGGTCGATAAGCTATTTTGACGTATCAAAGCAGCGTTGATGCCTTTATACTACGAGGTAATTGTTTATAAACTACCCAATACCGTTCGAGTGAGAGAGTTTAGGTGAAGTTCTTAAAGTATTTATTTATATTATTTATTTGCTGCATTTTTCTGGGAGTGGGCTCTATATATGGCTTATATAAATATATTGAACCTCAATTACCTGACGTAAATACCCTTAAAGATGTCAAAATGCAGACGCCGATGCAGGTTTATAGCGCAGACGGTGAGTTGATTGCACAATTTGGTGAAAAACGCCGCATTCCTCTGACCTTGCAGCAGATGCCCCCAGACCTCATCCATGCATTTATCGCTACTGAAGACAGTCGCTTTTATGAACATCATGGTGTTGACCCAATAGGGATTTTTCGCGCAGCATCTATAGCATTATTCTCCGGCAGAGCGTCGCAGGGCGCGAGTACTATCACTCAGCAGCTCGCGCGTAATTTTTTCCTCTCACCCGAAAAAACGCTATTACGTAAAATTAGAGAAGCCTTCTTAGCTATCCGTATCGAACAACTTTTTAGCAAAGATCAGATCCTCGATCTTTACCTAAATAAAATTTATCTGGGCTCACGTGCTTACGGTGTTGGTGCTGCCGCACATGTCTATTTCGGTAAAGATATCAATGAGCTGAGCTTAAGCCAGATGGCAATGATTGCTGGATTGCCTAAAGCCCCTTCTACATTCAATCCGCTCTATTCACATACCCGCGCACTCGCACGACGTAATGTCGTATTAGGCAGGATGTTGGACCAAAAATATATCAGTCAGCAGCAATACGAACAGGCGATTAACGAACCGCTCATCTCACAATACCATGGCCCACAGGTTGCCTTTACGGCGCCCTATATCAGTGAGATGGTTCGTCAAGAGATGGTTAAGCGCTATGGTGAAGAGGCCTACAACGATGGCTATCAAGTTACTACTACGATCACCCGGACGCTACAAGAAGGTGCTCAGCAAGCTGTAGTCAATAATGTCTTGAACTACGATATTCGCCACGGTTACCGTGGACCGACGAAAATACTCTGGCACGAGGGACAATCTAGTTGGGATGATAAGAAGATTGACCAAACACTGGCAGCCTACCCAACTTACGGCCCCCTTATTCCCGCTGTCGTCCAGCAAGTTGATGGTAATGGAGCACAGGTGAGGTTAAAAAATGGTAGCATTCAGACCCTGTCGCTTGCTGGAGTACGTTGGGCAAGACCATTTAAAAACGATAATCTGCAAGGTGCAACGCCTCGTTCTGTCAGCCAGGTTATCGCAACAGGGCAGCTCATCTGGGTAAGAGCAGTAGGCCAGGAGTGGTGGTTAGCACAAGTTCCTCAGGTTAACTCGGCGCTGGTCTCGTTGGATTCACATAATGGGGCGATAAAAGCGCTTGTTGGCGGTTTTGACTTCTCACAGAGTATGTTCAATCGTGCCACACAAGCGCTACGCCAAGTGGGCTCTAATATCAAACCTTTCCTCTACACCGCTGCGATGGATAAAGGCCTTACCTTAGCCACTATTTTAAACGATCTACCGATCTCGCGATGGGATGCTGGAGCCGGTTCTGATTGGCGCCCTCATAATTCGCCGAACGTTTATGCGGGTCCCATGCGCCTTCGCCAGGGGCTTGGTCTGTCGAAAAATGTGGTGATGGTACGCGCGATGCGGGCTATGGGTGTTGATTATGCAGCCAAATATCTTTTACGTTTCGGTTTTCCCGAGCAAAATATCGTCCATACCGAATCGTTAGCCTTAGGCGCAGCTTCCTTTACCCCCATCCAAGTTGCGAGAGGGTATGCAATCCTCACTAATGGTGGTTTCCAAGTCGAACCTTGGCTAATTAGTAAGATTAGCGATCAACAAGGAGATGTGTTGTTCCAAGAGAATCCTAAAGTTGCTTGCCCAGAGTGTAATTCTCCTACCCTCTTTGCCAACACGCCGGATATTGCGCGATTGGACGATACACAAACCGAGAATGTCGCGCATTCTGAGCGTCCTATTCCGAATGGTGCACCACAGACAGATATACAGACTGTTAATCTGAATTCAAATACGGATCCCTATGCACCTCATGTGATCAGCACACCCCTCTCCTTCTTAATTAAGAGTGCGATGAATTCTAATATCTTCGGTGAACCTGGCTGGCAGGGAACCGGATGGCGCGCAGGGCGTGATTTACAGCGTAACGATATTGGCGGCAAAACCGGAACCACAAATAGTTCAAGAGATGCATGGTTCTCCGGCTATGGTCCTGGCATCGCGACGTCGGTGTGGATTGGTTTTGACAACCCTAGCCACGCCTTAGGCCGTACCACAGCATCCGGGGCCATAGAAGACCAAGTTTCGGGGTATGAAGGTGGAGCTAAAAGCGCCCAACCAGCTTGGGATGACTATATGAAAATTGCGCTGCAGGGAGTGCCTTTGCAGCCGTTAACACCACCAGAAGGGATCACCACAGTCACAATAGATAGAACAACGGGAAAACTCTCACACGGTGGCGGGAACAGCCGTCTTGAATACTTTATTACCGGAACTGAGCCGAAAGAGTATTCGATTCAGGAAACCAGCACTACCATAGATTCAGGTACAGGGAGCCAAGACCTATTTTAATTCTCGCCGTGGGCTGACGGATTAGCCCACGTTTTCGTTAGAAATCGAGTCCTGTGATCTTTTTACCAACCACTCCCGTAGTAAAAACATCGCACTAATATTCCGTGCTTCTTGAAACTGTGGATGACTCAGCAGGTCTATTAGCTTTGCTACCGGCCACCGGTGAATAACCAAGGGTTCGGGCTCATCCCCTGTTAGCCATTCAGGATAGAGTCTCTCCGCGACGAGGATATGCATTCTGCTCGAAAAATAAGAAGGAGCCATGGTAACGTGACCAAGAGCTGTTAGTGTTTCAGCCCCCATCCCTACCTCTTCTTTTAATTCTCTTACCGCCGCTTGCTCGGGGGTTTCCCCCGCGTCAATCAAACCTTTGGGAAAGCCCAGTTCATAGCCTTCAATCCCTACCGCATACTCCTCAATCATCAAGACATTTTCGCCGTCCAGCGCAAGGATCATGACTGCTTCGCGCCCTGCTGGTTTCATGCGTTCATAGACACGCTCAACACCATTACTAAAACGAAGCTGAACAGATTGAATAGTAAACAGCCTCGAGTTCGCGACTTCTGTAATACGCAAGATTTGCGGTTTTTTTAGCGCGGACATGGTTTACCTCGTAATGATGATCAGTGTGCCACTATTGAATCATAGCCAGCGAGAGGCAACCAGCCCAAATTTAAGTCTTTACTGGTGTGATTGCTTTTAAAGGACTAATAATAAGATTATCCTGATTTATTATCTTGCTCCGCAAGACTAGATTGATGCAGAACTGCGCCAATTATTTAATTTATTGTTTTGCTTATATAGGTATCATTGTACTCGATCTCATTTATTGGCCATGAGGCCTACCACTTCTTTGCTCTGGGTAACGCATGAGTGTTTTTATTTTCTTACTGCTTGTTATTGTGTTCTGCATACTATTTGTTTGGACGAAAATACTGCTACCCAAAAAACAACTCCGTGCTCAACATCGCGAATTAAATACCCTCGACCAACGTCAGCTCACTGCAGAAGAAGTAAGACTTTGCCGTAGCTACCTAAAGCAACGACAACCAAAACCGATTGGGCTAATCGAGCGCTTATTAGACAAAGTTAACTTACCGCGTAATGCTTACACCCTGCGTGATAAATCGGTGTATAAGCTCAATCATTCCATTACGCATTATAGCCTGTCGGCCAGTGTACCTGAACGTAATCGCTATTATCTCGATGCACTCGAGGTTCATCTACCGCTCAATGGCCAATCCTTTATTACCGCTGATAACACTATCGAGATCGTCTATACCAACCAGTTGCCCCTAATTATTAGCCTCAATGGTCACCAATTATTGCACGATCTTGAGCATACTGGCCCGCAAACAAACCTGTCCGCGGTCACTGATACCTCTATTCGTAAAGAGACGAGTGAGCGAGTGACCATCCTTAACGTTCGTCGTCAAACTTATGAAGAGTACACATTAACCCACGCGAATAATATTAGTGAGGCACTAATACTTTGCTGCGCACTACTAATGATTTTTTGCAGCCTGCTGACACCGTTAAAAGTCATGCCGTGGATTTTACTCGCCAGCTTACTGATTATTTTACCCTGTTTGTGGATCATGTACCGCCGCCCTCCGCGTAGCCACTTACAAGAAGTTAGAACGATGCGAGGCCTGCTTAAGCCTTGGGATCTATTTGGCGAGGCTAACCCAAAACAGCAAACCCTGTCCCTGGGGATCCTTGATCTACACTATCCCGAACACTGGCACCCTTATATTCAACAAGATATTGGTAAAGAGACGATCATTGAAGTTGATGGTCAGAACAGAGTCGTGCAACACGGTCCTTTACTCTCTCTTACTGAGGAAGTTAAAAAATTTCCTCTGCAAAATTGGCGCCATAATCTGACGTTAGCGGCCGGATCCTTACTTATACTCATTATGACTACCAGTTGGTTACCGACGGGCATCTCATTCAATATTGCATTCGCTCGACTACAAGGGGAGCAGCGCGTAACCGTAACTGATGTCAGACAGCTCACACAGCATAAATTACATGTGGGTGATGTGATTAATATTAAAGGTACAGGTAGATGTGTAGTGCCTCAGACTTACCAGAGTAATCGAACCTACGATTTCTTACCTTTCGACTGTTCTGCCATCTATTGGAATAAGCAACTATCTAATACCTTACCTTCCTCCCCCATCATTAAGCAGACACAAGCATTACTGGCGACTACTTCGCAGCAGCTTGCACCGGAGAATGATTTAAAAGGTATTAACCCACAGCTTGCGTCGGCAATACAGAAATCGGGGATGATTTTACTGAATAATTTTTCCGATATTGTTTTAAAAACCGCCCAGCTCTGCTCCGCGGAAGAGGATTGTGTACGTTTAAAAAGTGCTTTAGTGAATCTTGAAAATGCGAAAGACTGGCCTGTGTTAGTCGACCAAGCAAAATCGGGGAAACTTAATGGATTGAATGTCCTGCTACGGCCAAATAGCGCTCAAAATTTATCGAATCTTGTCGATGCAGCAACCACAACTTTTATGAGTAATGAAACACGTAAAACCATAGAATCTCTCAGCCACCTACCCAAGAATGGCTACCTCTTTATTAACGGCCAAGGTCAATTACTGGTCGATCAAGAGCAGCCAGAGACCTCTCTCTTCGATTTAGCGCCTGCGGCGCAATGGAGGGAGCTACAACGTATTTCCGAGCAACTATTAAATACTCCTTTTGTCCTGTCAGGGATTATCACTTCTTTACAACACGATAGCCAAGGCACAGTGCATGTTATCGTCCACCAAGAGCCCAATACACACGCTTTGTGGCGTTATATAATGACCACGTTATTTTTGGCCTGTTTAGTTATCCTTGTGGTGGTCAACACGTTGTTGGGTATTCATCGCCTACGCTCTCACTTCTCACGTAATGCGCGTATTCAAGAAGACTACAATACTTCGATAGCGAATGCCTCGCCGCTTCTCGTTCATCGCGTCAAAGAATGATGGTTAAGGTTAAGTCTTACTGCTAAGCTTATGCTAGTTTGTCTCTAGGAGGCACACATGCAACAGACCCAGACACATTCTGCTCCCGATAAAGTTAGACTCGATAAATGGCTTTGGGCTGCGCGATTTTATAAGACGCGAGCCATCGCCAGAGAGATGATCGAGGGTGGCAAAGTTCAGTATAATGGCCAACGGAGTAAACCCAGTAAATGGGTGGAAACTGGCGCTCAGGTCCAAGTCAGACAGGGTAATGATTTACGTACCGTTATCGTCGTATCCCTTAGCGAACATCGCCGTAGCGCACCCGAAGCTCAGCAACTCTATCAGGAAACTGCAGAGAGTATTACTAAGCGCGAATCGATCGCTCAGGCACGCAAAATGAACGCATTAACGATGCCGCATCCCGACCGTCGCCCTGATAAAAAAGAGCGCCGCGATTTAATTAAATTTAAGATAACGGGCGAATAATTACGCCCTAAAGAGAAAATAATGTCCGTCCAAGATCAACTTCACCGTTACTTATTTGCTGATGTCGCCGTTCGTGGCGAATTGGTTAATGTCAGCCATACGCTACAAGCTATTTTTGAAGGTCATGACTACCCTTCTGCAGTAAAGAAATTGATGGCAGAGATGCTGGTCACGACAAGTTTAATGACGGCCACACTAAAATTTGAAGGCGATATTACTGTTCAACTACAAGGTGAAGGCCCCTTGGCTATGGCAGTAATCAATGGTAATGATAAACAAGAATTGCGTGGCGTTGCCCGGGTTCGTGCCGAGATCGACGATAATGCTACCCTAGCGCAAATGCTCGGCCAAGGTTACTTGGTTATCACTATTACCCCGGCCAAAGGTGAGCGTTACCAAGGAATCGTCGCATTAGAAAAACCGACGTTTGCTGAATGTATTGAGGAGTATTTCTTACGCTCAGAACAGCTACCAACGCGGTTGATCATCCGAAATAATGCGCAAGGTGCGGCGGGTATCTTACTGCAAGTCTTGCCCAGCGAAGATAAAGATGGTGAGGCACTTACTCACCTAGCGACACTTGCCACGACGGTAACGGAAGAAGAACTTATTGATTTACCCGCTAACGATGTTTTATGGCGCTTGTTCCACCAAGAAGAAGTCACGGTCTACGATCCACAGCCGGTACAATTTAAATGTAGCTGTTCTCGTCAGCGCTGCGGCGAAGTTCTAAAAACCGTTTCGGTAGAAGAGATCGACGCTATTTTAGCCGAAGATGGGAAAATTGATATGCACTGTGATTATTGCGGCAGCCACTATTTGTATGATGCTGTAGACGTCGCCAATATTCGTAACGACGTACCGTTGAGTAATTCCTCAATCCACTAATGAGACGTCAGGCGGGGTATATCGCCCCGCTTATTCCTAGCAGCCCGCCATTAATGTTTCCCTTTTTTAAGCAGTAATCTAACGCCGCTCACACTTTGCCCCCTCTCTACTTTTTCGCCTGACAATTCAGGGTACACTTTTCTGACATTGACGCATTTTTATTAAGCCACTTTTTTTATCGAAGGAGTTGCGACTCATGTCAGCCACACCCCCGCTTCCCGATCTGAGTGTTATTGGGATCACTGGTTCTATCGAAATTATCCATAATCCCTCATACGAGCAGCTATTTAATGAAGAAACATCACCAGACCTTGAAGGTTTCGAGAAAGGTGTAGTCACCCAATCTGGTGCTGTCGCGGTCGATACCGGGATTTTTACAGGGAGGTCGCCGAAAGATAAATATATCGTCCGTGATGCCACTACCGAGCACACCGTATGGTGGAACGACACGAGTGCTGCCAAAAATGCTAACCAACCTCTCTCACCACAAACATGGGAACATTTGAAGGGGCTGTTATGCGAGCGGCTTTCAGGTAAACGGTTATTTGTTGTTGATGCTTTCTGTGGGGCAAATCCTGAGACACGATTGAGTGTGAGATTCGTTACTGAAGTCGCTTGGCAAGCCCACTTCGTCACTAATATGTTCATTATCCCGAGCGCAGAAGAATTAGCCGTGTTTGAACCTAACTTTGTCGTACTGAATGGTTCGAAGTGCCATAACCCATCATGGCGTGAGCAGGGGCTCAACTCGGAAAACTTTGTTGCTTTCAACCTTACTGAACGTATGCAGCTTATCGGCGGGACTTGGTACGGTGGAGAGATGAAGAAAGGTATGTTTTCGGTAATGAATTACCTGCTACCTCTACAGAATATCGCGTCTATGCACTGTTCTGCTAATGTCGGTAAGGAGGGAGATGTGGCCGTATTCTTCGGTCTATCCGGCACCGGGAAAACGACGCTCTCCACCGATCCCCTACGCCAATTAATCGGTGACGATGAACATGGCTGGGATGACGATGGGGTGTTCAACTTTGAGGGAGGGTGTTACGCAAAAACAATCAATCTCTCCGAAACCGCTGAACCAGAAATTTATAAAGCGATCCGTCGTAACGCATTACTCGAAAATGTCATGGTTAATCCGGATGGGAGTATTGATTTTAATGATGACAGTAAAACCGAAAATACTCGAGTTTCTTATCCGATTAATCATATCGATAACATCGTCCGTCCTGTCTCAAAAGCAGGTCATGCTAAAAAAGTGATATTTTTAACGGCAGACGCTTTTGGTATTTTCCCTCCCGTATCGAGATTGACTCCCGAACAGACGCAATATCATTTCTTATCAGGTTTCACGGCAAAATTAGCGGGTACAGAGCGCGGTATTAAACAGCCAACACCAACCTTCTCCGCTTGTTTCGGGGCTGTGTTTTTAACGTTACACCCAACCCGTTATGCGGAGGTCTTGGTTAAACGGATGCAGGCAAGTGGCGCGAAAGCTTACTTAGTTAATACAGGGTGGAATGGACAAGGTAAACGCCTGTCTTTAAAAGATACGCGTAGGTTGATTAACGCCATTTTACATGACGAACTGGACCATGCTGAATGTCACACTCTGCCGCTGTTTAACTTACAGTTTCCCAAACATATTCAAGGTATTGATCCGACGATTCTTGATCCAAGATCGAGTTGGAGTAGTACTCTGGAATGGGAGTCGAAAGCAGAAGAGTTAGCAAAGCAATTTATCGACCACTTCGCGCCGTATACAGATACTGAAGCCGGTAAAGCTTTAGTCAGCGCTGGTCCGCAACTTCACGCATAATTATCCACTCACTCCTTTTTTTCCGGGAGTGAGTGTTGTGCTATACGCTCTCAGGTGCCGTTGGCTGTTTACTAGAAGGTAAAGGTAGCCATGCTCTGATCTTAAGACCACCCTTTTCACTCGTATCGAAACTTAATTCTCCCTGATGTGCATCGATAATTCTCTGTACTATCGCCAGACCTAGTCCAGTACCACTGGTCGTTCTCGCGCTATCTCCTCTCACAAAGGGTTGGAGAAGATGGGCGATTTGGTTTTTATCGATACCTGGACCATCGTCTTCGACTTGGAACCAAGCACGATCTAGCTCGCGCCCGCTGCTGACTCGGATCCAGCCATTACCATAACGCGCGGCATTCACCACCATATTTGCTACGGCTCGTTTGATTCCCAGAGGATTTATATCAAGCAATAGCTCGCTACTCATCACTTGATTATCGATTTCACGCTCGTAGCCGCTTTCCGCAGCCACGACTTCACCTAACACGGTATTAAGGTCAACCCGTTCTTTCTGGATCTCCTGGCCCGTGCGCAGGTAGTCAATAAACTGCTCGATGATAGCATTACACTCTTCAATATCTTTATTAATAGAATCGGCAAGATATTGTTCATCAGCGCCAATCATCTCGGTCGCTAAGCGAATTCGAGTTAAAGGGGTACGCAGATCGTGGCTCACACCGGCCATCAGTAAGGTTCGGTCATCAGCTAACTGCTTAACACCCGAGGCCATTTGATTGAAGGCGCGCGTTACCGAGCGAACTTCTGATGCACCATACTCTCTCAATGGAGGAGGAATTTGGCCTCTACCCACCTGTAACGCTGCATGCTCAAGCGCAACCAATGGTCGGTTCTGCATACGAATAAATAACCATGCCCCGACGATGGCCAATAGCATGATCATCAAGGTATAGCGGAATAATGGAGAGAAATCGCCCTGATGAATTTCAGTCAGCGGTACCCTGACCCAGATATTCGGGGACAACCAGGTTTTTAACCACACCACAGGGGTTTTCTTATTTACTTCAACACGAACATCGGTCGGGCCACCTAATTGATGTGCCATCTGTTCGCTTAAAAACTTATAATGTTGCGCCCAGCGTAGACCGCTTTCTTCCGCGGCAGAATTGGTATAAAGCGAAATACCTAGCTCACGGTAGATTTCCCGCCTAAAGGCTGGAGGAACCTCAAGTTGTGTACCGTCTTCAAGCTGTAGCTTATCAGTCATGAGCATTCTCACCTCATAAGCGAGAACCTTATTAAACTGCTGCAAGCTAGGTAGAATTGCAAAATTGAGGACGACTAGATAGGTTGTCACCAAACTGACAAAAAGAAGTGAAACAATCAGTAGCAACATCCGCGCGAAAGAGCTGCGCGGAGAGAAGCGAAATTTCTTCATGCTTTACTGCCATCGGGAACAAAGACGTAGCCAAGGCCCCAAACCGTTTGAATATAACGGGGATGAGCTGGATCTTCTTCGACCATTCTTCTTAATCGTGAAATCTGTACATCGATAGAACGTTCCATTGCGCTGTACTCGCGGCCACGCGCTAAATTCATCAATTTATCACGAGAAAGCGGCTCGCGGGGATGACTGACTAATGCCTTAAGTACCGCAAATTCACCACTGGTCAGTGGCATAGGTTCTTCTTCGCGAAACATCTCGCGGGTCCCTAAGTTAAGCTTAAACTTACCAAAAGTGATCACCGCCTCTTCCTGAGAAGGCGCACCAGGCAGTTCATTCGCTTGACGGCGTAAAACTGCTCGGATACGAGCCAATAGCTCGCGTGGATTAAACGGCTTAGGAATATAATCGTCAGCACCGATTTCTAACCCAACAATCCTATCTACCTCTTCACCCTTTGCCGTGACCATAATAATCGGCATCGGATTACTCTGGCTACGTAAGCGGCGGCAGATGGATAATCCATCTTCACCCGGTAACATTAGGTCGAGCACCATCAGATGGAAGGATTCACGGGTTAACAAACGGTCCATTTGTTCAGCATTCGCTACGCTGCGTACTTGGAATCCTTGCTCAGTGAGATACCTTTCAAGCAATGCCCGTAAACGCATGTCGTCATCGACAACTAAAACTTTGTAATTTTCCTGCATTCTAATGACTCCCAAAGGCATTATCGCCAGCTATGCTATTTTTAAAAATAATGCTTACCGTGACAAATTTTATTGGTTTATATTCTTACTGAAATTGTTACAAAGCATATTTAACAGTATGTTAAGTAAAGATCTAACTATAGGTGATAGAGGAAAATAGTGTGAAAACCCAACTTATCACTCGTGAAGGTTACAATAAATTGAAACATGAACTCGACCAATTGTGGCGAGAAGAACGTCCTGAAGTCACAAAAAAAGTCACTTGGGCCGCCAGCCTGGGCGATCGCAGTGAAAACGCTGACTACCAGTATAACAAAAAGCGTTTAAGGGAAATTGATCGTCGGGTCCGCTATCTCCGTAAGAGCCTCGAATCGCTCCGTATTGTTGACTACTCCCCACAACAAGAGGGGAAGGTTTTCTTCGGTGCGCGAGTGGAAATTGAAAACGATGACGGGGATACCCTCGCCTTTCGTATAGTAGGTTACGACGAGATCTTTGGTCGTAATGACTATATCTCGATCGACTCGCCAATGGCTAGAGCCTTACTGAAAAAAGAAGTGGGTGACTGTGCTACCGTCCAGACACCATCAGGCCCCGCCGTATGGTACGTCAATAATATCGATTATCCCAACGCCTCTGCGGAAAATCCTTAATCTGAACTCTCAGACTGGAAATTCATGAAGCATCGCCGTATAACTGTCAGAAAATTTACCTTCTTATAAGCTACGAGTCACAATGAAAAAGCCGCTAAGTCAGATCATTGCCAACGAATTGCAGGTCCGCATCGAACAAGTTGATGCCACGATACAACTTTACGACGAAGGTAATACTATTCCTTTTATCGCTCGCTACCGTAAGGAAATCACTGGTGGCTTGGACGATACCCAGCTTCGTCAATTAGAAACACGTTTAACCTACCTGCGAGAACTTGATGACCGTCGGCAAACCATTCTTAACTCTATATCAGAACAGGGAAAATTAACCGACGAACTGGCTCAGTCTATTGACTCCGTGTTAAGTAAGACTGAACTTGAAGACCTCTACTTACCCTATAAGCCTAAACGCCGTACACGTGGTCAGATTGCAATTGAAGCAGGACTTGAACCGTTAGCAGATCAGTTATGGGCATCGCCTCAACATGATCCTGAAGCAACTGCTGCAGAGTTTATTAATGCCGATAACGGTATCGCTGATACGCGTAGCGCTTTGGATGGTGCTCGCTATATCTTGATGGAAAGATTTGCAGAAGATGCCTCACTATTAGCAAAAGTCCGCCAGTATCTCTGGAAAAATGCTCATCTCGTCTCAAAAGTGGCCACTGGGAAGGAGACGGAGGGAGCGAAGTTTCGTGACTATTTCGACCATCACGAGCTCTTAGCCACAACGCCTTCCCACCGAGCACTCGCCATGCTACGCGGACGCAACGAAGGTATTTTACAACTGTCACTCAACCCAGACCCTCAGAGTGAAGAGACACCAAAAGAGAGCTTTGGTGAAACCTTAATCAGCGAACACCTTAACGTGCGTATCGCCAATGCACCGAGTGATGCTTGGCGAAAGTCCGTGATCAGTTGGACCTGGAAAATTAAAGTGCTGCTGCACTTAGAAACAGAACTGATGGGCTCGCTACGCGAACAGGCGGAACTTGAAGCCATCGATGTTTTCGCACGTAATCTCAACGCACTATTGATGGCTGCCCCTGCTGGTATGCGCGCCACCATGGGACTTGATCCCGGATTACGGACTGGCGTAAAAGTGGCCGTTGTGGACGCTACCGGTAAATTAGTCGCCACCGACACCGTCTATCCTCATACCGGCCAAGCGGCTAAAGCTGCCACGGCAGTCGCTATGCTTTGCCAACGACATAACGTTGAATTAGTGGCAATTGGTAACGGCACCGCTTCTCGGGAAACGGAACGCTTTTTTATTGAACTTAAAAAACAGTACCCTGCCGTGACTGCCGAAAAGGTCATTGTTAGCGAAGCAGGTGCGTCCGTCTATTCTGCTTCTGAACTTGCAGCCTTAGAGTTTCCAAACCTTGATGTCTCCTTACGAGGCGCTGTCTCCATCGCACGAAGACTCCAGGATCCTCTCGCTGAACTGGTCAAGATCGATCCTAAATCGATCGGTGTCGGCCAATACCAACATGATGTGAGTCAGACGCAACTAGCCAAGAAACTCGATACCGTCGTTGAAGACTGTGTGAACGCCGTAGGGGTTGATCTGAATACCGCCTCCGTTCCACTGTTGACTCGCGTTGCCGGCTTAAGTCGGATGATCGCGCAGAATATTGTGCAATGGCGTGACGAAAATGGCCGTTTCATGAATCGGCAGCAACTTCTCAAAGTAACGCGTCTTGGCCCCAAAGCGTTCGAGCAATGTGCTGGGTTTTTACGTATCAATCAAGGTGATAACCCGCTCGATGCTTCAACCGTTCACCCCGAAGCCTATCCTGTCGTTGAACGGATCATCGCGCAGACTCATGAACAACTCGCTTCTTTAATGGGTAATAGTACGGCTATTCGTGCACTGTCCGCCTCTCAGTTCACCGATGAACGATTTGGGCTACCAACCGTTACCGATATCCTGAAAGAACTTGAGAAACCAGGTCGTGATCCCCGTCCAGAATTCAAGACGGCTACCTTTGCCGAAGGTATCGAAACGATGGATGACCTTACCCCAGGCTTAATTCTAGAAGGAACAGTTACCAATGTTACCAATTTCGGCGCCTTTGTTGATATTGGCGTTCACCAGGATGGCTTAGTCCATATATCTTCGTTAGCCAACCGTTTCGTTAGCGATCCCCATGAAGTGATTAAAACGGGTGAAATTGTCAAAGTTAAAGTGCTCGAAATCGATCTTGGGAGAAAACGTATTGCGTTAACTATGCGCCTTGATGAACAGCCCGGCGAAGCACAATCGCGCCGTAGCACAATCCCTGAAAAGGCTAGCCCTAAGCAAACTCGTCAGCCGTCACGCCAAACCTCGACGCAAGGCAATAGCGCGATGGGTGATGCGCTCGCGGCGGCATTTAAGAAAAAATAGTCCTCTATCAATCCTGCCCTCGGGCAGGATTGATGAGTTTATAACTCTCCGAGCGTTTTCGTTACCACAACTTCCAGCTCTGCTAACCCATCGATCTCAGCAAGAAGCCTTTTGAACGTAGGTTGCTGCATGTGTGTATCCAGCGCTTCCTGGCTGCTCCAGCACTCCAGCATGACATAACGACGGGATTGCTGAATATCCTGGGTCAATACGTAAGATTGACAGCCGGCTTCAGCTTGCACCGCTTGCTCTGCCACCTTGAGTGCACGCTCGACAACCGTTTCATGTCCGGGCTTTGCGGTAATGTAAGCAATGACATTAATTAAGGGTTGCATTATTTTCTCCTTATTAAGATTTAATCATCTCCTTACTATAGAACAGTCATCGCCAACGCTCGTGAGCGATCATGCTAATGAGTAAATTTGATAATCGCCTCACAAAACTCTTTCGGATGTGAAATAAACGGTGCATGCGCGGCGTGTTCAATCACCAGCGAGTGGCTGACTGGCCACAATTTATTCGTCAGTGGAATACTCTTACGAGGAACCAAGCTATCCAATGCGCCGTAAATTCGCAAAGTCGGTGCAGCAATCGAAGAGACTTTTTCACGTAAATCCTCGAATTGTAAAATCTTAAGCCCCTGATTGAGCACAGCCGATGAAGCCTGGGGCTGATTAATAATCGCCTGCTTTAACGTTTTAGTATTCAATGAAGCGTTGGCGGTCCCCAAGCTTTGTAAAGCAATAAATCGCTCAATTGTCCGGCGAGAGTCGGTTGCTAACTGCGTTTGAAAATTGTCTAAAATTTGTGGTGTTATTCCCGGCCACTGATCTCTTTCGCCGAAACAGGGGGAAGAGGCAACAAAAATAAGTTGCTTAACCTTCTCTTGATAGTCGATAGCCAATTGCGCCGCAACTAGCCCTCCCAATGACCAACCGACTACCACGCTTTGTGAAGGAATATATGGCGCGATATGGCTGGCAAGCTCAGCGAGGCTTAAGGCATCGTAAGGTTGGCTCCGACCATAGCCAGGAAGATCGATCAGGGTAATGGAAAAATGTGGGCTGAGTGGCGATAAAATGAAATCCCACACTTGGGAGTTCAATCCCCATCCGTGAAGTAGCACAAGTGATTGATCACCTTGTCCATAGTGCTGTGTAAAAAGGGTCATAGTCTCTGTTCTCTTGGAGGTATAGCCTATGTTAACAATCAAAAGCAGGTGTTGGATATGCATGCTACCCGTTTGGCATGCATTGGTGGGGATTTGCAGTTGGTGCGAGCAACGGCTGATGCTCGAACAGCCACGTTGTTTGGGCTGCGCCTTACCAGCTGAGGATGTCGACCGCACCTGTGGAACCTGTCAGCAATCCCCTTTTCCCTGGCAAGGAACAATTACGGCGGCTGATTATCTTCCACCGCTCAGCAGACTACTTCATCAGTATAAATTCTCATCACAGACAGCACTTGCCGCCATGCTTTCAAGGCTAATTTTGCTAAACTATTTACGATATCGACGACACTACTTGTGGCAGAAACCTGATATTGTTGTCGCCGTTCCCTTACATCCTAAGCGTTATCAACAACGGGGCTTTAACCAGAGCGATCTTCTCGCTAGACCGCTAGCTCGTTGGCTCGCTTGTCAATATTGGCCTAACGCTATACGTTGTACGAAATTAACTGCGACGCAACACACTCTTGATAAAGCAAGCCGTCAACGTAACCTCGGTCAAGTGTATGACATTACCACCGCTCTCAGTGGCAAACATGTCGCGCTCGTCGACGATGTGCTAACGACGGGTGCAACAGCTCGAGAAATCGTTAGGCTCTTGCAACAACAGCAAGCCGCTAGTGTACAGGTGTGGTGTCTGTGCCGTACCTTGTAGAGTAACAGTGATGCGCGTAAGATGACTTTTAACATAGATAACATTGAGCGATGTCTTATGATTCATATAACCGATACAGCCCAACAACATTTCGCGAAATTGCTCACTAAGCAAGAGCCAGGGACTCAGATCCGTGTCTTCGTCATCAATCCCGGTACACCTACTGCGGAGTGTGGCGTGTCGTACTGCCCACCAGATGCCGTCGAAAGTACCGACACGGAATTAAAATATGAGTTTCTCACCGCTTATGTCGATGAGTTAAGCGCTCCATATTTGGAAGAAGCAGAGATTGATTTCGTTACCGATAATCTCGGCTCTCAACTGACCTTAAAAGCACCCAACGCTAAAATGCGTAAAGTGTCTGACGATGCACCATTGATTGAGCGTGTTGAATATCAACTGCAAGCCCAAATCAATCCACAACTTGCAAGCCATGGCGGAAAAGTCTCTCTTATGGAGATTACGCCAGAAGGTTACGCTATCCTGCAATTTGGCGGCGGTTGCAACGGCTGCTCAATGGTCGATGTCACCTTGAAAGAAGGCATTGAGAAGGAGCTTCTCGCGACGTTCCCTGAATTGAAAGGGGTAAGAGACTTAACTGAACACCAGCGTGGTGAGCACTCTTACTACTAAGTAAAAACTCTGCCCAACTATTGGGCAGAGTCACTAGCATATCTCGAGCTTAACCGCGTGTTGAGATAACAGGTGCAAGATAGGCTCTGGCGGTAATTTATCAGTAAATAGTGAGTCCAGCATCTCCATCCCTCCCAAACTTACCATCGCCTTACGCCCAAACTTCGAACCATCGGTGACCAACATGACACAACGTGAGTTTTCGATAATTGCACGTTTAGTCCGGACTTCGTGATAATCGAATTCTAACATTGTACCCGCTTCATCAATTCCGCTAATACCAATCACACCAAAATCTAGCCGAAACTGGGAAATAAAGTCCATCGTCGCTTCACCAATAATCCCCCCATCACTGGCGCGCAATGTTCCGCCGGCGATAATGACGCGGAAATCTGTCTTCGCCATCATCAGTTGAGCAACGTTGAGGTTATTGGTCACAATTTGTAGATTACGATGGCCCATTAGCGCGTGGGCCACAGCTTCTGGAGTCGTACCGATATCGATAAAAAGGGTCGAGCCATCCGGTATTTGCTGAGCGACTGTCGCCGCAATACGCGTTTTCGCACTGGAGTGCATCATCTTGCGATCATGCCAATCCGTATTTTCGGCGCTAGAGGGCAGCGCAGCGCCACCATGATGTCGCTGAATAAGATTCTGCTCTGCTAGGTCATTAAGATCTCGGCGGATAGTTTGCGGAGTGACTGAGAAGAATTCCACCAGCTCTTCAGTACTGACGTATCCTTGGCGTTTAACCAGTTCAACAATAGCATCATGTCTCTGCATCTGTTTCATCAAGCATCCTTCACTTACGGTTTTTTAGTGCCGCTTGGCTATCAACAAAAGCCATCGCCAGCCCAATGACGAGTCCAACAATATAAGCCATATTACTCATTGGATTACCAAAAACCCCGTAATAACCCGCCGCTAACCACAGTAGAGCGAATACGATCAGACCACGTTCTAGATAGATACCGCTGTCGGGATCACGCTCGCCGCGTAACCAGCTATACCCCATTAGGGCATAAACGACACCGGAGAGGCCACCAAACCAAATACCGCTGAACTTAGCCTGCATCCAACCAGATAATAATGCTGAGATGACCGTAATAACAAATAACTTACCGCTACCCAAACGCTTTTCGATGATGCCACCCAAATACCACCACCACATCAGATTGAAGACAATTTGCAGTAGACTAAAGTGGATAAAGATATGACTCACCCAACGCCAAGCTTGCAGCCCTTGCTCGCTGTTAGCAGGCCAACTCAGCCAATAGAAAATAGGCTGTTCGCCAACAAACATCAGTAATAAATAGGCAATGACGACTAATGTCATGACTGTCAGCGTCAAGGGCCCCGCACGATCTTTAATATTTCGCCATAGCTCTGCTTTAGGATAGCCAAGTCGGATACCCGCTCGGCCACTCTGCCAACTGGCGGCAAGATAACGCGGGTTAGAAGGGTCGCGAATAAATTGCTGTAAGGCAGCGTTAACGTCATCCAGTTTTTGCTCATCTTTGAGGAAGATGACGTAGTTCTGCTGCTGTTCAACAGTTAATTGAATCCCCTGCGTGGCCATATAATCAACAAATGCATAGGCCATACGCGGGTTAGTAAATTCGGTGACTCGAAGCATATCATCCTCAATAACGGGTTTAAGGGGGGTTAGATCTCGTTAACCACTTGATCTGGGAAACGTGCACACCATGCATCAAACCCACCATCCACACTATAAACTTGGTCAAATCCCTGGTTAATCAAATATTGTGCCGCACCTTTGCTGCTATTACCGTGATAACAGAGTACTAGCACCGGTTGATCATAATCACTGTCTTCTACAAACTGATTTAACGAGCCGTTCGTTAAGTGAAACGCACCGCGAACGTGGGCTTTTTCAAAGCTTTGCGGATCACGAATATCAACCAAACGCGCTCCTTCTTGTAAGAACTTTTCTGCGGCCAGCACATCAATGCATTCGTAAGTATCCATAACTGTTCTCAAAATTATTGCAGGTTGATCACATTGTACCTGTAATTTCGTCGCGATTAACCTTTTCGACTAGCCTAATCAGCTTAGGCTCGACTTAAATGTTATTTCTATCACGCTAATATGTTTTTTTACGGTTAAATATTGGCAAATATGTTTGGTTTCGATTACTATATTTTCGGAAACGAACATTATTGATAGCCTATACGCGAGGAGTGCACGTGGAAACCAAAGACCTGATTGTGATCGGAGGCGGTATTAATGGGGCTGGCATCGCGGTCGATGCGGCTGGCCGTGGCCTTTCTGTATTGCTACTCGAAGCAAAAGACTTTGCCTGCGCAACCTCCTCTGCAAGTTCGAAGCTTATTCATGGTGGCTTACGCTATTTGGAACATTACGAGTTCCGTTTAGTGAGTGAGGCCTTAGCGGAACGCGAAGTATTACTAAAAATGGCACCACAACTCGCCTTCCCTATGCGTTTCCGTCTACCCCACCAGCCCCACCTTCGTCCAGCATGGATGATCCGAGTCGGCCTATTTATGTATGACCACTTGGGTAAACGTACGAGCTTACCTGCCAGTAAAAGCCTAAAATTTGGTGCGCAATCAGCACTTAAACCTGATATTACTAAAGGTTTCGAATACTCGGACTGCTGGGTCGACGATGCACGTATGGTTGTCGTTAACGCTCAAGAAGTTGTCGAAAAAGGTGGCGAAGTCCGTACGCGTACAAAAGTGACACGCGCCTGGCGCGAAAACGGCTTATGGCAGGTCGAAGCCGAGAATATAGACACCGGTGAAGTATTACGTTGGCAAGCAAAAGGCTTAGTCAACGCGGCTGGGCCTTGGGTCAAAGATATCTTCGACAATCAATTAACGATTAAATCGCCTTATGGTATACGCCTGATTAAAGGAAGCCATATCGTTGTTCCTAGAGCCCACGAGGAAAAGCAAGCCTATATCCTCCAGAACGAGGACAACCGTATCGTTTTTGTCATTCCGTGGATGGATGAGTTTTCAATCATCGGTACAACCGATGTCGAATACAAAGGCGATCCCTTAGCCGTTAAGATCGACGAAAAAGAAACGGCGTATCTACTTAAAGTCTATAACCAATACTTCAAGCGCCAATTAGGTAACGAAGATATTGTCTGGAGCTATTCTGGTGTACGTCCATTATGTGATGATGAATCAGATTCTCCTCAAGCAATCACACGTGATTACACCTTGGATGTGCACGATGAGCAAGGCAAAGCCCCTCTACTATCAGTATTCGGTGGCAAGCTGACGACCTACCGTAAATTAGCTGAGCACGCTTTGGAGAAGCTAGCAAAATACTACCCCAACATTGGGCCAGCGTGGACGAAAGAGTGTGTATTACCGGGTGGACACTTTACGGGGACTCGTGAAGCCTTTACGCAAAATCTTCGTAAGCGCTATCCTTTTATTAGTACGGAAATGTCTCGTCACTATGCACGAACTTACGGTAGCGATACAGATAAGCTACTTGAGGGTATTACCAGTATTGAACAATTGGGACATCACTTCGGTCACGATTTTTACGAACGAGAACTTCGTTATCTCGTCGAAAACGAATGGGTACGTACAGCTGAAGACGCACTCTGGCGTCGAACAAAGCAAGGTATGTGGCTGTCACAGGAGCAACAAGAAGATGTGTCCCGTTGGCTAGAGCAGTATCTTTCCTCATCTGTCGCGTAACAGTCTTTTCGATATAAGAAACCCGGGCTAGCCCGGGTTTTTTTATTAGTCCACTAATTGGCGTAGCATTCTTCTTAGCGGCTCTGCGGCGCCCCATAGTAGCTGATCACCCACGGTGAAGGCTGACAGATATTCAGGCCCCATATTTAACTTACGAAGGCGTCCAACCGGTGTCGTAAGAGTGCCAGTCACTGCAGCAGGTGTTAGTTCACGCATCGTCAGCTCACGATCATTAGGGATAACTTTAACCCAAGGATTATGTGCTCCAAGCATTTGCTCAATATCTGCTAACGGAATATCTTGCTTCAGTTTAAGTGTGAAAGCTTGGCTATGGCAGCGCAATGCCCCCACCCGCACGCATAATCCATCAACTGGGATAATCTGCTGAGTTGCCAAAATTTTGTTGGTCTCGGCTTGTCCCTTCCATTCTTCTTTGCTTTGACCGCTTGGTAGTTGTTTATCAATCCACGGAATAAGGCTTCCCGCCAGCGGAACCCCAAAATTGTCCGTTGGTAGGGTACCTGAGCGGGTAAAGTCTGTGACACTGCGTTCAATATCTAAGATAGCCGAGGCGGGATCCTGTAATGAGGTTGCCACATGGTCATGAAGCATACCCATTTGCGTTAGTAACTCACGCATGTGACGCGCACCACCACCCGATGCCGCCTGGTAAGTTGCCACAGAGGCCCACTCAACCAGGTTTTGAGAGAACAGTCCACCCAATGACATCAACATTAAACTGACAGTACAGTTACCCCCTACGAAGGTTTTAACGCCACGATTAATCCCATCGGTAATGACTTTTTGGTTGACTGGATCGAGGATGATGATCGCCTCATCTGCCATCCGGAGCGTGGAGGCGGCATCAATCCAATAGCCTTGCCATCCAGCTTGACGCAGACGTGGATAAACCTCGCTGGTGTAATCCCCACCTTGGCAGGTCACAATAATATCGAGGCTAGTTAACGCATCAATATCATACGCATCCTGTAAGGTTCCTTGTCTGTGTCCGGCGAAACTAGGCGCTGGCTGTCCGTGCTGTGAAGTCGAAAAGAAGACTGGATTAATGACAGAGAAGTCATTTTCTTCATTCATACGCGACATTAGTACGGAACCGACCATGCCACGCCACCCGATAAACCCTACATTTTTCATGTTGTGCCTGCTGTAATAATAAATATGCTGCATACCGATAAATGGATATGTCTGCACTCCCGTCGATGGGAATGATACTATCAAACTCTACAAAAACTGGACGTACTAGCAAGTGAAAAAAATCGATATTGTTCGATTAATTTATCATCTGGCTAATACTAGCCGCCTGGAAGGACGACGATAAGTCATGACTGAACTTTTTTCTGCCGCAGTATTGCTGGTTTTGATTATGGACCCGCTAGGTAACCTACCGATTTTTATGTCAGTTTTAAAGCATATTGATCCTAAGCGTCGACGAGTCATCATTATTCGTGAGTTGCTAATCGCCCTAGTGATTATGTTACTCTTTTTATTTACTGGCGAAAAAATGTTGGCTTTCCTCAATTTACGGGCGGAAACTGTCTCCATTTCTGGTGGGATTATTCTATTTTTGATCGCGATAAAAATGATCTTTCCCTCACCGGAGTCCACCACTTCCGGTTTGCCTGCGGGTGAAGAGCCTTTCTTAGTTCCCTTAGCCATTCCCCTATTAGCGGGTCCTTCACTACTCGCGACCTTAATGCTGATGTCACATCAATACCCTGGAGATATGGGTATGCTAATCATCGCGCTTTTTATCGCATGGGGGATCACCGCAGCAATTTTAATGATGTCGGGGCTATTTCTACGGCTATTGGGATCGAAAGGAGTCAACGCACTTGAGCGGTTGATGGGACTGATTTTAATAATGATTGCAACACAGATGTTTTTAGATGGGATCCGAGCCTATTTAAAGCTCTAACAAACAAGGGTCGAGTTATCGACCCTTTGCCTTATTAAGACAGTAATTCGAAGGCGATCATACCAATAATGCCCCCCGTAACCCCGAGGATAGTTTCCATCATCGTCCAAGTCTTAAGGGTTTCTACCTCCGTTGCTCCGGTAAAGCGCCCAAATAACCAGAAACCCGCATCGTTAACATGACTCACAATAATTGAGCCGCCACCGATACAGATCGAAAGCGCCGCGAGCTGTGCACCACTGTAATGTAAGGGTTCAATTACTGGCATAATCAGCCCTACCGCGGTCAAACACGCTACTGTGGCAGAACCTTGAATAATGCGGACAACACCTGCCAAGATAAAGCATGAGAGTGCTACGGGTAACCCTAAGCCAGTCAAGGAGTGACCTAACGCAGGACCAACGCCTGAATCGACGAGGACTTGTTTAAATACCCCTCCGGCACCAATAACCAGTAAAATAATTCCTGCTGGTTGTAGCGCCTCCCCGCAAATCGCCATCACTCGAGACTTATCCATTCCTTGGCGATATGCCAAACCATAGATCGTTATGAGTACAGCGATGAGGATAGCAATGAAAGGATGACCAATAAATTCGAAGCATTCGTAAAGACGACTCCCCTTATCGATAAAGTTAGCCGCTATCGTTTTTAAACCGACCAAGATTAAAGGGAAAAGGATCAGTGACAAACTGAATCCAAAAGAGGGTAATTTATCTTTTGCCACTTCTGGGAAGCTATCCGCTGCGGGTGAGGCAAATTGTACGCGTTTCGCAATAAAATTACCGAACAAGGGACCCGCGATAAGCATCCCAGGAATAGCCGCACAAAGGCCTAATAAGATCATCCAGCCAAAATCAGCATGCATTTGCGAAGCGAGTAGCATAGGTGCCGGCCCTGGTAATACGAATGCCGCCGCTGCCGCGACACCTGCGAATAGAGGGATGACTAGCTTCACCATATTATCGTTAGTACGTCGGGCTACCGCAAAAGCAATACTGATTAACAATACGATCGCCACTTCGAAAAATAACGGTAATGCGCAGATGAAGCCTGCTGCGCCCATGGCAAAATGCGAACGCTTTTCACCAAAGGTTTTCAGCATCCGTACCGCTATTTGGTCGACTGCGCCGGTTTCATGCAAAATTTTACCGAACATCGCACCCAAGGCGACCACTACTGCTAAGAAGCCTAACGTGCCTCCCATCCCTTTTTGCATGGTGTCAGTAATTTTATCCAGTGGCATCCCTGAAAAAATACCGGCACCGACAGAAACGAGCATTAATGCGACAAAAGCATGCATCCGCGCTTTCATAACTAAAAATAGAAGCAGTATGACAGAGCCTGCTGCCGTTAAAACGAGTGTTGCCGTGCTCATGACTTAACCTTATTGGATGTTATTTTTAATCGTTGCGACGGTCTCAGCAATGACATCATCGAGTGAATAGCTAATATCAACGACTAAAACATCAGATTCTGAACCGTTAGGTTCTTCCAAGGTATCGAATTGAGTCACTAACATATTGGTTTTAAAGAAGTGTCCTTTACGGGCTTTAAGACGCTGCTCAATAGTCTCGAAGTCGCCTTTTAAATAAATAAACTTAAGATTTTTATTACCGTTACGTAAAATATCTCGATAACTTTTTTTCAAGGATGAGCACACGATGATAGAAATTTTTTGCGTACGTTGCATAGCAAAAGCCGCATCGTTGATGGCCTGTAGCCAAGGTGCCCGATCCTGATCGTTCAATGGCTCGCCTTCTGCCATTTTTAGAATATTAGAACGGGGATGTAAGAAATCTCCGTCTAGAAAAGCAGTTTGCAGCTTTTGTGAGACTTGATTAGCAACAACCGATTTTCCACTACCTGAGACACCCATCAGGACAAACACATAATGTTGAGAAGAGGCTTCTGTCATAACTGCTCCAACCTTAGTCATTCACAATGTTACCGATAACAATTTAATAACTATTGTTATAGTTTGTCGGTTGAAGCGCAATCTATTCGTTAACAAAAGGCTTAAAATGTGAACTGAATCATAAAAATGATTAAATACTGTTCCCCATCCTTAGCGAAAATCCTAAATCGATGCAGGGGGATTCACATACCTTCCCTGCTAAACGAGTAAGTAACATTTCTGCGGCGATTTTACCCATTTTTTTCCGAGGCGTCACAACCGTGGCTAACGTCGGGGAGACGTTTTCTGTAATATCATGACCATGAAAGCCCGCAATCGCCATTTGAGCGGGGACAGATATACCTTGACGTTGACACTCAAACATCGCACCGATTGCAAGGTCATCATTGGTACAAAATATTCCGTCAACGTCTGGATAACGCTGCTGGGCCAGTTTTAGTAATTCGCCCCCCGTACTGAATGAAGAGGGCTGCTCGCTCATTACCGTGCGGGGCACTAACCCCGCCTGCTCCATAGCCTGAATATATCCTGCTTTTTTCTGTAACGTTCGTTCGTCAAGACGCGCGCCAAGATAAACCATGTGATGATGACCTTGAGCAATCATGCTTTCAGTCATTTGACGAGCTGCCGCAATATTGTCAAACCCCACTGCCATATCTAAATAAGGTGAGGATGAGTCCATAATTTCGACGACAGGGATCCCCGCTACCTCCAGCATACGTAATGTTCCAGGAGTATGTTGGCGCTCCGTTAAAATTACTCCGTCAACATTCCAACCAAGTAATGAACGGAGTTGGCGTTCCTCTTTGTCGACATGGTAACCAAAGTGGGCAACTAACGTTTGGTAGCCGGCTTGATCGGTGACTGACTCGATACCCTGTAGTACATCGGCGAAGACGTGATTCGTTAAGGAAGGGAGTAGTATCCCAATCGCTCGGCTTGTCGCATTCGATAACATATCCGGTACACGATTAGGAATATAACCGAGCTCATCAAGCGCAATGGCAATTCTTTCGCCAAGAGGAGCGGATACTTGTTGTGGATTACGTAAATAACGGCTAACCGTCATTTTAGTCACGCCAACGCGATCAGCAACGTCTTGCAATATAGGCCTTTTTTTCTTCATTGCGCTCAATTAGGTAAAAAGTAAGAGTAATATAATAGTAACACTATTTTACACTAGCTAAAAAAAAGAGACGGCTATCTGGAAGCCGTCTCACATTACCTATTACTTTTTATGCTGGCGGTAGATCGAAAATTAGCAATTCCGTAGGTTGATTGGCAGTGAACGCGAGACTCTTTTCATCCCATACGGCTGCCGCATCGCTCGACTCAAGTTGCTGATCGTTAATCGATACATCGCCTTTAACGACTTGGATCCAAACCTTACGGGAAGGGTCGATATCAATACTGCCTTCCTCTCCAGCTGCTAGTACCCAGCGTGATAACGTCATGTCCTGATGCACTTTTAACGAGTTCTCTCTCGCATCCGGTGTCAAGATGAATTGACGCCCGGTTTGATCAGCAAATTTTCTCTGCTCATAACGAGGTGTAATGTTCTGCTGATCAGGCATGATCCAAATTTGGTAAAGATGCAAATCCTGTTGAGAATCGGGATTGTATTCTGAGTGACGAACGCCGGTTCCCGCACTCATAATCTGAAATTCACCTGCTGGGATTTGTTCTTTGTTCCCCATGCTATCTTGGTGTTCGACGGCACCAGAGAGGACATAAGTCAAAATTTCCATATTTTGATGCGGGTGAGTCCCAAATCCTTTACTCGGCGCAATGGTATCTTCGTTGATTACGCGCAATGCGGAAAACCCCATGAAATTTGGGTCATAGTATTCGGCAAACGAAAATGTGTGCCAGCTATCCAACCAACCATGATGAGCATGGCCACGTTCTTGCGCTTTACGGATATAAATCATGGAAACCTCCTCAATTTTTTCTATAGTTTGAAGAGATACAGAGAAAAAAAATAGCTGAAAAACTTCATCGCTCTGTTCAAAATTTATGAACGATGGCAAAAAAAAAGCCAGCACGCGGCTGGCTAAATACTGGAAGCAATGTGAGCAATGTCGTGTTCCGTTGAATGTCAGTCTCACCGGAACAATTGAATGTTAATCGCAATCATTATCATTTGCAATAG
>Ga0153974_1000042_pt1 | contig 30115 bp, 29 predicted proteins | sample TSGA058MetaG_FD_104741 | JGI IMG/M metagenome (GOLD analysis project Ga0153974, IMG submission 104741) | Attine ant fungus gardens microbial communities from Georgia, USA - TSGA058 MetaG | ecosystem: Host-associated > Fungi > Mycelium > Unclassified | place: USA: Georgia, Yuchi Wildlife... | reverse complement strand
TGGCGCCTCATATCTTGTGTGCATGCTCGGTTCGTCCGAGAAGCCTAATAGGTATGACGACATGTTCACCTTGAACCAAGGGTTCAAGGGTTACAGCTCGCAGCGGCATCTCGGAGATCCCCCTCCCTTTTTAGTTTCTCTTTACTGCTTCAAATTATCCCCCTATTATCCTTGAGTACCCCTACAAGGATGCTATGCCATGGACTCGACTCTTCTTCTTCAGCGCCAAGCCTTACGCCAACATATGCGCCGCCTAAGACGCTCGCTAAGTGAATCACAGCAGTTTGAGGCCAGTCAGCAGCTCGCCGAACATGCTATCCTCTACTCAGAGATTGAACGGTCGCAGCATATTGCGCTATTTCTTTCCATGGACGGTGAGATCAATACTCGCCCGTTGATTGCGCGCCTATGGCATTTAGGAAAAGAGGTTTATCTGCCTCGTATTGATCCTACTCACCCCACTGCCCTGTTATTCCAGCGTTTTACTCCCCACACTACTTTAGTCAAGCATCGCTTAGGGATGTTGGAGCCGGAAGAGAACAGCGAAGAGATCTGCGCTTTTTCTGAGTTAGATGTCGTCGTTGTGCCTTTAGTTGCTTTTGATAGCACAGGCCAGCGTTTAGGGATGGGGGGGGGATTTTATGATCGGCTACTCGCCAATTGGCAAGAAACGTCGGTTTTTCCAGTTGGGGTTGCCCATGATTGCCAACTCCAGGAAGCGCTACCCATTGAAGCTTGGGATATTCCTCTACCTGCGGTGATCACGCCAAATAGATTATGGCAATGGTCGAAAAAAGAGGCCTAGCGGCCTCTTTCACAGCGTAATTAGTAAAGGAGTCGAGCACGGATAGTGCCTGGAATTTCCTTCATCAGCTGCAGAGCTTTATCTGCTACTTCTTGCTCAGCATCGACATCAATCACGACATAACCCAGATGAGGCGAGGTTTGTAGGTACTGGCCAACGATATTAATATCTTGTTCGCCAAAGATATTGTTAATCGCCGTCAAGACCCCTGGGCGGTTCTCGTGAATGTGCAGGATACGACTTGCCGAAGCACTGTGTGCCGGAAGCGAGACTTCAGGAAAGTTTACTGCAGAAAGGGTTGAACCATTATCTGAGTACTTCGCCAGCTTACCTGCTACCTCAATCCCGATATTCTCTTGTGCTTCTTGAGTCGAACCACCGATATGAGGGGTGAGAATAACATTATCGAATTTACATAGCGGCGAGTCGAAAGGATCGCTGTTAGATGCGGGTTCCACTGGGAAAACGTCGATGGCGGCGCCACCTAGGTGCTGGCTTTCTAGGGCGTCACAGAGCGCAGGGATATCGATAACGGTCCCGCGAGAGGCGTTAATCAGTAGCGCACCAGGTTTCATCGCGGCAAGCTGCTCTTTGCCGATCATATCCTGAGTATTCGCGGTTTCTGGGACATGTAGGCTGACCACATCACTCATCGCCAATAACTTATCCAAGGATTCGACTTGCGTCGCATTGCCCAGCGGTAGTTTACTTTCGATGTCGTAGAAATAGACGTACATCCCCAAGCTTTCCGCTAACACGCCCAACTGCATACCGATATGACCGTAACCGATGATACCAAGTTTCTTACCGCGTGCTTCAAAGCAGCCTTTGGCATTTTTGTTCCAGATTCCACGGTGAGCTTTTGCGTTAGCCTCTGGAATGCCGCGCATCAACAGTAACAGTTCACCAATGACAAGTTCTGCTACCGAACGAGTGTTAGAGAATGGCGCGTTAAAGACAGGGATCCCTCGAGAAGCCGCAGCATCGAGGTCAACTTGGTTGGTGCCGATACAGAAACAGCCTACTGCAATAAGTTTTTCAGCTTCTGCGAAAATTTCTTCGGTGAGTTGTGTACGAGAACGCAGACCAACGAAGTGAGCATCGCGAATCGACTCTTTTAGTTGCTCTGGACTGAGCGCGGCTTTGTGAAACTCGATGTTGGTATAACCTGCTGCTTTGAGATTATCGATAGCAGTTTGGTGTACGCCCTCAACTAATAAGAACTTAATCTTGTCTTTTTCCAGTGAAACCTTAGCCATTACCCGACCCTATAAAGTGATTTTTGTAAAATACCCTTAGCTAACTGCCAACATAAGAAAAAAATGGACTAAGAGCAACACCCTAAAAAATTTCGAACCGTCTTACGCAATCGTTTACCTATGCATCATTCAACGTTAAAACACTGCCTATGACAGGTGATTTAGTGTATTAACTGGAGGCAGTCACATATTGTGATATAAATCACTATTTGTGGGGGACGACTCTTTTTTCTTGGCCGTCACGAATAATTTTCTTTACGCCGTTTTCATCGCCAATGAGTGCGATATCTGCCCCGCGCTTGGCAAACAGCCCAACCGTCACCACACCCGGCAGCGCGTTGATAGCGACCTCTAATTTATCCGGATCGGATATCTGTAAATCGTAGACATCGAGAATGATGTTACCATTATCCGTAACAATATCTTTGCGATACTCAGGGCGACCGCCAAGCTTCACTAACTCGCGTGAGACGTAGGCTTGCGCCATAGGAATAACCTCGACGGGGAGAGGAAAGTGGCCTAGGCAAGCAACCTGTTTCGATTGGTCTGCAATACAAATAAAGGTGTCAGCAACCGCCGCGATAATTTTTTCGCGGGTGAGTGCTGCGCCACCGCCTTTGATCATTTGCAAGGCAGGATTGATCTCGTCTGCGCCATCGATATAGAGGGAGAGTGAGTCGATTTCGTTAAGATCGAAAACCGGAATACCATACGATTTTAAACGTTCAGTCGAGGCCTCTGAACTGGACACAGTACCAATAATGTCATTTTTACGGGTGGCTAATGCATCGATAAAATGCGCCGCCGTTGTGCCGGTGCCTACACCAACGATCGTATTGGGCTGAACATAGTCGAGCGCCGCCCAGCCTACTGCTTTTTTAAGTTCGTCCTGAGTCATGGTATGTTAAAACCTATACGTGTTCGGTAGCCGTAGTATAAAACAAGCTTATCTAAAATAGTGATTTTTCATTGATTGGAGTGTAGTTTTACGCATCCGATCTCAAAACTAAACGATTTTTTCTTTCAGTCAGGGACTGAGAAAACATGATTAAAAGACCCGATTACCGCAATCTACAAGCCCTTGATACTGTTATTCGTGAACGCGGATTCGAACGGGCGGCACAGAAGCTCTGTATTACTCAATCGGCAGTATCACAACGTGTCAAACAGTTAGAAACGCAATTTGGTCAACCTTTACTGGTGCGTACGGTTCCCCCTCGTCCCACCGAGCAGGGGCAGAAACTGCTGGCGCTACTTCATCAGGTTGAGCTTTTAGAAGAACAATGGCTTACCGATGAGAAAGGCGGGACAACCCCCCTTCTGCTTTCCATTGCAGTGAATGCTGATAGCCTCGCAACGTGGTTATTACCTGCATTACGCGACGTTCTAGCCGATTTGCCGGTGCGCCTTAATTTACAGGTTGAAGATGAGAGCCGCACACTTGAGCGTCTGCGTCGTGGCGAGGTTGTTGGGGCCGTCAGTATACAGCCTCGCGCCTTACCTAGCTGTCATGTGGATACCTTGGGAGCCTTAGATTATCTGTTCGTCTCTTCGCCCGATTTCGCTAAGCGCTACTTCCCACAGGGCGTCAACCGCCAAACGCTGCTTAAAGCCCCGGCCGTTTCGTTTGACCATTTGGACGACATGCATCAAGCCTTTTTACAAGAGAATTTCGATTTGCCCCCTGGTAGCTTGCCCTGTCATATCGTCAACTCTTCTGAAGCCTTCGTACAGTTAGCCAAACAAGGTTCAGTCTGTTGTATGATCCCACACTTGCAGATTGAAGCTGAATTAGCGGAAGGATCGTTGATCGACCTCACCCCAGGCTTATATCAACGTCGCATGCTTTACTGGCACAGATTTGCGCCAGAAAGCCGCGTGATGGGACGTGTTACGGATTCTTTGGTTGACTATGGCCGTCAGGTCCTGCGCCAAGCGATCGAGGATTAAGGGTAAAGACCACTTCGACGTTATCGGTAAAATCGAGTTTTTGCTGTTGGTAAGTTTGATCTGAGGTGGTCTCAGCGGCCGAAGCTTTAGCGCTCATCATTCTCACCATCGGCATCGCAACGTCGCGTTGGGTTTGATAATTAACACTCCATACCGAGCCTAATGAGGCATTAAAACCGGCAGCTAACCCTTTGGCCTTGGTTATGGCATCGTTAACTGCCGCTTGCCGAGCCTGTTGCTGGTACTGTTCAGGATGATCCACGCCCATTGATACCGAGCGGATATCATTGAGTCCGGCCGCCAGCGCGCCATCCAACAGCGTGTTCAACTTAGCGAGTTGATGTAGGGTTACATTGACCGTGCGGGAAGCCTGATATCCCGTTAATTTAGGCTTACCACGCTGTGAGTAGTCATATTCAGCGTGGGTCGTCACATTCGCAGCATTGATATCTTTATCCGTCACGCCTTGTTGATGTAAAAAATCAAAGTATTTCGCTACACGGCTATCGACCTGTTTTTTTGCTTGCGAAGCCTGTGCATTCGCAGCATTGACTTCAATAACGATGGTCGCCATATCGGGTTGCGCCTGCACTGTTCCTTGACCTGAAGTGCTAAGATGCGGGGCATTAGGCGTGGTTTCGGCAGACACTGAGGTCATTAACCCAATACTCGCGCCGAGCAATGCCACAGCGGTAAGTTGTTTTTTCATCGTTACACTCCCTTATCAAAAGTGTTGCCACATTATCACGCCTTCTCTAGCCAGTCTAAAGGCGAGTGTTAATAATATGATCGCCACAGTTAGTGAGATCAGCTGTTGAACACGAGGCTGCATAAGTTTCGCCGACAGCAACGTTGAAACCGACGAGAGCAAATAAAACCAGACAATTGAGGCAAAGATAGCGCCCGCGGCAAAGGTTAGCCGCAGCTCGGCAGCTATTTGGCTGCCTAGACTGCCGAGTAGGACTATCGTATCGAGATAGACATGTGGGTTAAGCCAAGTCACGGCAGTGAGGGTCAAGAGTAGTTGGCCCAGAGAACCCACTGCAGCACCTTCTCCCTGCCGAGTGATAGGCCGGCGAATCGTTTTAAGGGTTCCATAGCTGTACCAAAGTAAAAACAGCACCCCTGCCCATGTCATTGCTAACATTAGCCCTGGATACTGTTGTAGAAAAGCAGCCCCGCCCAGTACCCCGGTTGTGATGAGTAGCATATCGCTGATCACACAGAATGATGCGGCTAAGAAAGCATAGCGGCGCAACATGCCTTGGCGTAATACGATTGTATTTTGTGGGCCGATAGGCAGGATCAGCGCAGCCCCCATTGCAAAACCTTGTATAAAAACAGACATTTCAAGCCCCTAAAGTCGATGAGGGCCAAGTGTGCGATAAAGCGGTGGATGAAGGGAAATTAAAAAAAACGGGGGGCGATAAGTAAAATGAATACTCCACAGCCAGTTAGACTGACTGTGGAAGTGAGGGATTAGCTGTCGCTACTCCGTACGAGGTGGACATCCATTTGCGGGAATGGGATCCCAATTTGGTGTTTATCTAACGCACGTTTAAAGTCGGCCATAAGGTCCCAGTAAACTTGTTGTAGATCGTCGCTCTTGCTCCAGCAACGGACGATAAAGTTAAGTGACGAAGGGGCCATTTCATTGAGTGCGACCACTACGCCCTTCTCTTTAATGACACGCTTATCTGCTTCGACCACGTCACGCAGCACTTTCATTGTCAGATCGATATCAGCATCGTATGCCACGCCAATGATAAACTCATTACGGCGTTCAGGTTCGCGCGAATAGTTAATGATTTTGCCGGTGAAGATCGAGCCATTTGGCACAACGGCAATCTTACCATCAGAAGTTTTTAGCGTAGTTTGAAAGATTTGTACGTTTAAGACGGTGCCAGAACAGCCACCCACATCAACGAACTCGCCAACTCTGATCGGTCTGAAGGTGACTAATAGCACGCCAGCAGCAAAGTTTGAGAGTGAGTTCTGTAAGGCTAAACCGACGGTTACACCGATTGCACCTAATACCGCGATGAAGGAGGCGGTCTGTACGCCCACTCGACTGACCGCGGCAATAAGGGTGAAAGCAATAACCGCATAGCGAACAATCATCGAGATAAAGTCGGCGACGGTTTGATCAATATGGCGCGAGATTAAGAGTTTATTGATGGTTCTTGAAACGATTTTCGCAACGGTAAACCCGATAAACAGAATAACCAGTGCCGCGGCGATATTCACTACATAGCTTAATAAAAGTGACTGGTTTTTTTCAATCCAAGTCCCGGCGTTATGTAGGCCGTTTACTACGTTAAGATCTTGCATTAAAGCTTCCTGTCGTTAGTTCCCAATAAATAGCAGTAAAACATCTTTGAAAGATACCTCACCAAAAAGGGTAACCAAAAACGTGGGAATTGCCAACCTTACCAGACAACTTCAAGAAACTTACTGCTTAAAAGAAAAAACGCCAGCTAGGCCGGCGTTTATTTTCGAAGGGTTACAGACGGTCAATCGCATTCAGTTCGCGGAATGCTTGTTCTAAGCGAACAACCATTGAACTTTGTGCCGCACGTAACCAAACACGTGGATCGTAGTATTTTTTGTTTGGCTTATCGTCACCCTCTGGGTTACCGAGTTGGCTTTGCAAATAACCTTCGTTCTTTTTATAGAATTGCAGGATACCGTCCCAGTTAGCCCATTGCGTATCGGTATCGATGTTCATTTTGATTACACCGTACTCGATGGACTCTTTGATCTCTTCCGCTGAAGAACCGGATCCGCCATGGAAGACAAAGTTAAGGCTGTTGTGCGGAAGGTTATGCTGCTCGCTAACGTAGTCTTGGGAATTTCTCAGGATTTTTGGCGTAAGTTGTACGTTACCTGGCTTGTAGACACCATGCACGTTACCGAACGATGCCGCGATGGTGAAGTTAGGGCTGATTGCACTCAGTTTTTGGTAAGCGTAGTCAACGTCTTCAGGCTGAGTATAGAGCGCCGAGTTATCGAGGTGTGAATTGTCGACACCGTCTTCTTCGCCACCGGTACAGCCTAGCTCAATCTCAAGCGTCATCCCCATCTTCGCCATACGCGCAAGATATTGACCGCTGATTTCAATATTCTCTTCGAGTGACTCTTCAGACAGGTCGATCATATGTGAAGAGAAGAGTGGCTTACCGGTATTTTTAAAGTGAGCTTCACCGGCATCAAGTAATCCATCGATCCACGGCAGAAGTTTTTTCGCGCAGTGGTCGGTATGAAGGATAACGGGTACACCGTATTGTTCAGCCATCAGGTGAACGTGTTGAGCGCCAGTGATCGCACCAAGAATGGCCGCCGCTTGTGGCTTATCGGAAGTAAAGCCTTTCCCTGCAAGGAAGGCTGCGCCGCCGTTAGAAAACTGAACAATCACTGGTGCTTTAGCTTTTGCCGCAGCTTCTAATACCGCATTGATTGAATCAGTACCGATGCAGTTAACTGCCGGTAGGGCGAATTTATTCTCTTTAGCTACTTGGAAAACTTTTTGTACGTCTTCGCCCGTAACGACACCCGGTTTTACGAAATCAAAAATTTTAGACATAAGTGTTGTCCTGTTTCGTTGGTCGTAAGCTGAGATCACTTTTTCAGCGGTAGAAAATAGAGGAGGGCTCGCCCTCCTCAGAATTTATTATTGTTTCGCACGCTCTTCTAACATTGCTACAGCTGGGAGCTTTTTGCCTTCGACAAATTCAAGGAAAGCACCGCCACCCGTGGAGATGTATGAAATTTTATCTTCAATACCAAAGAGATCGATTGCCGCAAGTGTATCGCCGCCGCCCGCAACGGAGAACGCATCGCTTTCAGCGATAGCGTTAGCCACGATTTCAGTCCCTTTACGGAAGTTAGGAAACTCGAAGACGCCCACTGGACCGTTCCACAGGATGGTTTTGGCATCTTTTAAGATTTTGGCCATTTGCGCCGCAGTTTCATCACCAAAATCCATAATTTCTTCGTTATCTTGGATTTCGTTAACTTTCTTCACGGTTGCTGGTGCAGTTTCGGAGAACTCAGTCCCGACACGAGAGTCGACTGGAACAGGAATACCGTGCTCATCACGCAGTTTTTTCGCTGCTTCAACGAAATCTGGCTCGTAGAGTGACTTACCTACATTATTCTCGATAGCGACGAAGGTATTGGCAATCCCACCTCCCACGATGACAGTATCCGCAATGCCGACTAAAGATTGCAGCACATCGAATTTAGTGGATACTTTAGAGCCGCCGACTACTGCAACCATAGGGCGAGCTGGATTACTCATCGCTTTACCTAGCGCTTCAAGTTCTGCTGACAATAGCGGGCCTGCACAGGCGATAGGCGCAAATTTACCGACGCCATGAGTCGAAGCTTGGGCACGGTGAGCGGTACCGAAAGCATCCATAACGAAGACGTCACAGAGTGCTGCATACTTTTTCGCGAGGCTTTCTTCATCTTTCTTTTCGCCTTTGTTAAAGCGAACGTTTTCCAGTACCACCAGCTGTCCTGCATCAACATTTACCCCATCAAGGTAGTCTTTCGCAAGGCTGACATCCGTTCCTGTAAGCTTATCTTTTAGGTAGTTGACAACAGGTAGCAGAGAGAATTCTTCGTTATATTCGCCTTCTGTTGGACGACCTAGGTGCGAGGTCACCATCACTTTCGCGCCTTGCTTCAGGGCTTGTTCGATGGTCGGTAGGGATGCACGGATACGCGCATCTGACGTCACTTTCCCATCCTTGACTGGCACATTAAGATCAGCACGAATCAGAACACGTTTTCCAGCAAGATCCAGATCGGTCATTTTGATTACAGACATGGTGAATCCTCTTATTGATTCTTTAAGTTTATCCCGCCGCTTATGCGACAGGTTTGAAAGTGTTGTCAGACATCGCTAAACAGGTGTCGATCATTCGATTTGCGAAGCCCCATTCGTTATCACACCATACTAATGTTTTTACCAAGTGTCCTCCACTGACTCGCGTTTGCGAACCGTCCACAATGGCACTGTGGGGATCATGGTTGAAGTCCGCTGAAACCAGTGGTAGCTCGGTGTAGTCGACTATACCATGAAAGCAGCCATTGGCAGCTTCCTGTAAGAGATGGTTGACTTGCTGTGCCGTCACTTTTTGTTCCAGGGTTACGCTAAGATCAATTGCCGTAACATTGATTGTTGGTACACGTACCGCAATCGCTTCAAAGCGATCGAGAAACTTTGGAAATATCCGGGTGATCCCCGCCGAGAGCCGAGTATCGACCGGGATTATCGACTGACTTGCCGCACGAGTTCTGCGCAGATCAGGATGATAAGCATCTAACACTTGTTGATCATGCATCGCCGAGTGAATAGTGGTGACCGTTCCAGACTCAATGCCAAAGGCGTCATCCAGAAGTTTAATCACTGGGATAATACAGTTAGTGGTACACGAGGCGTTGGAGACGAACTGATGTTCAGGAAGAAGAGAGCCATGATTGACACCGTAGACAATGGTTGCGTCTAAATCGGGTTCACCTGGATGAGCAAAGAGGACTTTTCGCGCGCCAGCACGATGATGAGCTTCACCATCAGCCCGGCTACCATAAATGCCCGTACAGTCTAACACCACATCAATATCCAAATCCCCCCACGGCAACTCAGCAATCGATGCATGGTGTAGGAGTGTAATGGCATCTCTACCAATAAAGAGTTGCTCACCCTCTAATTTGACTTCCCACGCGAACTGGCCATGAGTGGTGTCATATTTTAAAAGATGTGCCATGCCACGGCTTTCGGCGACTTCATTTATCGCGACGACAGTAACCTCTAGGTGACGACCGGTCTCATACAGTGCTCGTACAACAGCCCGACCTATCCTACCAAAACCATTAATCGCAATTCTAAGGCTCATTGCTTATCTATCACCTTGCTGAACGTAGGGCTTGTCGCCCTGCTACTAAGATTATCTTTCGAGGCTACAACGATTTGATAAATTTAGATACCCCATTTTAAGCCGAGCGAGTTATGTGGGCTTGAGAATAAATCAACTCAACAGCTTGAGGAATGATGGAGATCAACAGTCGTCTCTAAACTACGATCAAGATCACATTATTTAGCGATAGGCCATTGATTAACAGTTCTCTTTAATTAGCTTGCTAACCACATAATCGCTTCCGTGCAGGGTAGCTAAAAAAAAAGCATGGCCTAAGCCATGCTTTATTCTATTGAGATGGGGATTACAGAATCGCTTTCGCTTTCGCTACGACGTTATCTACTGTAAAGCCGAACTCTTCAAACAGTTGCTCCGCAGGTGCAGACTCGCCGAAGGTAGTCATTCCTACGATAGCACCTTGTAAGCCGACATATTTGTACCAGTAGTCAGCAATACCCGCTTCAACGGCAACACGAGCGGTTACGGCTGTTGGAAGTACTGACTCACGGTAAGCCGCATCTTGCTTATCGAAGTGATCGGTAGAAGGCATGGAAACGACGCGAACTTTACGCCCTTCTGTAGTCAATTTATCCGCTGCGTCAACCGCTAATTGAACTTCAGAACCGGTGGCGATAAAGATTAGCTCTGGCTGGCCTTCGCTATCTTTTAGGACGTAACCCCCTTTGCTGATTGCTGCCAGTTGCTCAGCAGTACGCGGTTGTTGCGCAAGGTTTTGACGAGATAGGATCAGCGCTGAAGGGCCATCTTGACGCTCAATCGCTTCTTTCCACGCGACTGCCGTTTCAACTTGGTCCGCTGGACGCCATACGCTCATGTTTGGCGTAGTACGTAAGCTTGCAACCTGCTCAACAGGTTGGTGTGTTGGACCATCTTCGCCTAAACCGATGGAGTCATGGGTATAAACTAGGATTTGACGCAGTTTCATTAACGCAGCCATACGGGCAGCATTACGTGCGTATTCGACAAACATCAGGAAGGTTGCAGTATATGGGATGAATCCTGAGTGCAGCGAGATACCGTTCGCAATCGCCGTCATACCGAATTCACGTACACCGTAGTGGATGTAGTTACCCGCTGCATCGTCTTTGATAGACTTAGAACCTGACCACATGGTGAGGTTACTTGGTGCCAAGTCTGCAGACCCACCCAGGTACTCTGGTAGCAGTTTACCATAGGCTTCGATCGCGTTTTGCGAAGCTTTACGGCTAGCAATTTTTTGTGGGTTAGCTTGAAGGTCTTCGATGAATTTTTGTGATTCAGCTGCCCAGTTTGCAGGAAGTTGATTCGCCGTACGGCGTTTAAATTCTGCAGCTAACTCAGGGAAAGCTTTGGCATAGGCTTCGAATTTCTCGTTCCATACCTGCTCTTTCTTCGTACCGGCTTCCTTCGCATCCCACGCAGCGTAGACATCTGCAGGGATTTCGAACGGCGCTGAATCCCACTCTAACTGTTTACGCGTCAGGGTGATTTCGTCGTCACCTAATGGTGCACCGTGTGAATCGTGGGTGCCCGCTTTGTTAGGGGAACCGAATCCGATAACGGTTTTACACATGATAAGTGTAGGACGCTCGGAAGCACGCGCTTCTTCGATTGCACGGCGGATTGATTCACTATTGTGGCCATCAACTCCACGGATAACATGCCAGCCGTAAGCTTCAAAGCGTAAACCGGTGTCATCGCTAAACCAACCATCAGTATGACCATCGATAGAAATACCGTTGTCATCATAAAAAGCGATCAATTTACCCAGTTGCAAGGTTCCCGCGAGTGAACAGGCTTCGTGCGAGATCCCTTCCATCATACAGCCGTCACCCATAAAGGCGTAGGTATAGTGGTTAACAATGTCATGACCAGGGCGGTTAAATTGCGCGGCCAGTGTGCGTTCTGCAATCGCAAAACCCACGGCATTCGCAATACCTTGACCTAATGGACCTGTGGTTGTTTCAACTCCCACGGTATAGCCGTATTCTGGGTGACCAGGGGTTTTGGAGTGCAATTGACGGAAGTTCTTCAACTCTTCGATCGGTAAATCGTAACCGCTGAGATGCAGCAAGCTATAGATAAGCATTGAGCCGTGACCGTTAGACAGGATGAAACGGTCACGATCGGCCCATGACGGGTTACTCGGGTTATGATTTAAGAATTCACGCCATAATACTTCAGCGATATCTGCCATACCCATCGGTGCACCAGGGTGGCCAGATTTAGCGCGCTGGACCGCATCCATACTGAGTGCACGAATAGCATTAGCAAGTTTTTTTTCAGAAGGCATCTTTCACTCCAGATCGGATGATATAGTCATGTTGATTTTTAAACACTTTCAACACAAATTGGAAACTTAGTTGTTTCAATGTACATGATGTATCGAACGAAAGTACATTCGAACCGCACAATTTAACGCTTGAATATTGAATCTACTAATGAACCCAAGTCATTTTGCGTATTCCCGCTGGCTTCAGGATGGACTTCGCCCTGCGGCGAAATTTTATCAACCAGTTGCGGTAGAATTTCGGATAATGTCCCTGAGGCACCTTGGACATCGGTGCCCAGTTTATCTGCCAGTGACTGCAAATCTTGCTGGCTAAAAGCGGATTGAATATCGCTATGGCTAACCGATTGATTACTGCCGTTGCTCAACCATGAAGAGAGGATTTCCCCTAAGCCACCTTGCTGGAATTTTTGGATCAGTACTTCTATACCGCCCTGTTCTTGTACCCAAGACCAAACTGCTTGAAGTTGACTGAGGGAGTTTTGTTGCCCTTCTCCACCCGTTAATGATCCGACAATGCTATCGAGTAATCCCATCTTTCGCTCCTATAAATTATGTAGAAAAATGATTAGCCTTGAGCCTGCTTGTTCGCAGCCTGAACGTGTAGCATATCTAGCGCGACAGTTGCGGCGGCAAGTGCCGTAATATCCGCGTGGTCATAGCCCGGCGCAACTTCAACTAAGTCCATTCCGACAATGTTCAAGCCTTGTAAACCACGGAGTAATTTCGTCGCTTTATCACTGGTTAATCCCCCTACCACAGGCGTACCGGTGCCCGGTGCATGAGCGGGATCAAGACAATCTATGTCGAAGGTCAGGTAGACCGGTAAGTCACCGACGGTTTGACGAATTTTAGCCAAGATCTCCTCGACCGCAGTGTCGTTAACCCATGCTGCATCCAGAACATTGAAACCTAGCGACGGATCGTACTCAGTACGAATACCAATCTGCACTGAGTGCTCGGGATCGATCAGGCCTTCTTGCGGCGCGGTATAAAACATCGTGCCATGGTCGAAGGTCGGGCCATTTGAATAGGTATCCGTGTGCGCATCGAAATGGACTAAGGCCATTTTACCGAAATGTTTCGCGTGAGCGCGTAACAATGGTAAGGAGATATAATGGTCACCGCCGAAGGTCAACATACGTTTACCATTGGCGAGGAGTTTCTCGGCATGTGCCTGTAACTTTGTCGCCATATCGGCAGAATCACCGAAGGCGTAAACCAAGTCTCCACCATCGACGATTTTTAGTTGTTGACGGAGATCGAATTTCCAAGGCCAACGACAACCTTCCCAAGCTAAATGGGTGGAGACCTGACGAATCGCATTGGGCCCTAAGCGGCTACCCGGGCGACCTGAGGTCGCTGCATCAAAAGGCACACCGGTGATGACCCATTCCGCGTCACTCTCATAAGGCTGGAAATTGAGTGGCAGGCGCAGAAAACCAAAGGCGTTAGACACCAATGAGTTGTCGTATTCGTTACCTAAGGTATTGTACATAATATGTTCTTTTCCTCAACGAGGGCGCCGATCGTTCAGCGCCTAACGGTATGTTTATTCATCTTCCAGATAAGTGTAGCCATATAGGCCACTTTCGAACTCTGATAAGAATTGATCTCTTAGCTCTTCGGCAATATCGCTCGTTTTGACTTGCTGGTAGAACAGGCTCAGTAACTCTTGTGGATTGAGCTGAACATATTCCAACATATCTGCGACGGTATCCCCTTCATCGGATAATTCAACGTCGACTTCACCGTTTTCGTTAACGTATACGTTAACCGCTTCTGTATCACCGAAGAGGTTATGCATATTCCCCAAAATTTCTTGATAAGCGCCGACCATAAAAAAGCCGAGCATCGGCGGATTTTCTGGATCGTATTCCGGCATCGGCATCGTGGTCGCGATACCGTCACCATCGATATAGTGGTCAATGGTCCCATCTGAGTCACAGGTGATATCGAGCAATACTGCCCGACGCTCAGGTTGCTTGTTCAGCCCTTCTAGAGGCAGAACGGGGAAGAGTTGATCGATCCCCCATGCGTCGGGCATTGACTGAAAGAGCGAGAAGTTAACATAAATTTTATCTGCCATACGCTCTTGTAGCTCGTCGATCACTGGCCGGTGAGCGCGGTTACTTGGGTCCAAGTGCTGTTGAGTATAATGACAGATATTTAAATAGAGTTGTTCCGCCCACGCGCGTTGTGTCAGAGTGTACATTCCCGACGAGTAACCCGTATGGATGTCTGACAGGTCGACTTGGCTATCGTGAAGCCATTCGCGCAAGGAACGGTGCCCCTTCGTTTCGTGCATCTCCTGCCAGGTTTTCCACATACTCAATAAAGGACGTGGCGCGTTATCTTCCGGCGGATTTGGCGGAGTAAAGCTGTTGCGCTCAACCCCAATGATGTTCGACACTAATACAGTATGATGAGCGGTTACCGCGCGTCCCGATTCAGTGATAACGGTTGGGTGCTCTAAACCATGCTCCTCGCACGCTTCACCGATGGCATAAATGACATTATTCGCATATTCATTTAGGCCGTAATTCACTGAACAATCAGATTGCGAGCGAGTTCCCTCATAATCGACGCCTAAACCGCCACCGACATCAAAACATTTGATCTGCACACCTAATCGAGCCAGTTCCACATAGAAACGTGCCGACTCACGTACACCCGTGTAGATGTCGCGGATGTTAGCCATTTGCGAGCCAAGGTGGAAATGGAGTAACTGTAAGCTTTCCAAGCGCCCGGCCTGGCGCATAATGTCGACCAGCTCCAAGACTTGTGAGGCGGACAGTCCAAATTTCGATTTTTCACCACCACTCGACTGCCATTTACCGGAGCCTTGGGAGGCTAGGCGGGCGCGGATCCCTAAACGTGGCACCACATTCAGACGTTCTGCTTCTTCGAGTACTAAACGGATTTCGGTCATCTTTTCGATAACCAAATAAACTTTGTGCCCCAGTTTCTCGCCGATAAGTGCTAAGCGGATATATTCTCGGTCTTTATAACCATTACAGACAATCACCGAACGGGTTTGGCCAGCATGGGCTAAAACCGCCATCAGTTCAGCCTTAGAGCCGGCTTCCAGCCCCAAAGGCTCTCCTGAGTTAATCAGTGATTCAATGACGCGTTTATGTTGGTTGACCTTGATCGGATAGACCAGGAAGTAATCACCGCGATAACCGAACGATTCACGCGCACGTTTAAACGCCGCATTAATAGAGCGCAAGCGATGCTGCAGGATCTGTGGGAAGCAAAAAAGTGCGGGTAGACGCTGGCCTTGGGCTTCGCGTTCCTTTACCAGTTTAGCTAGATCGACACGGGCAGTAGGGATGTCTGGATTAGGACAGACACTGATATGACCTAATTCATTGACGTCATAATAATTATTTCCCCACCATGCAATATTGTAGGTGCGCAACATACGGCTCGCTTCTTGATCGTTCACTGCAACCTCTTGCATGGAACGTAACTCACCATGTTCGCCAGCGGATGAACCTCGAATATGCTTAATGACGTCGGTCATCTCATGCCTCTATCTTAGATAAAAAAACAAGTAAGTATTTACCCTAGCGCAACCCGCCAAGCACTGCAAATACTCGTCAATAGGTCTACTGCTTTCGCTAGGTTCGTATCGAATAACCGAGGACCTAGCGAAAAAAATAATACTTGTTATAGCAATTTCAGTACTGATAACGCTCACTATGGCCGATAACTAAAAAGGTATGTCGTCGGGTTAAGTATTCAGCATTCGGTCAGATTGAAAGCAACGCTAAACGACTGTTATAACTCATTTTAGTTTCTATCGTCTCAGAGTGAAACGTATTAAGTATGGGTGGTAAGGCGGTTGGCGATTTATACCCCTAAGGGGGTAAAAATGCAAAATGTTTGTCTTGGGTCTAGGCTTGTAGCGGTGTCTGTGTGGCTAACGATGCGCTAATTCAGAAAAATCGCTGGAATTATTTACTCATCCTACCCTAGAATAGACGTCCAGATGGAAAACCATCCGATATGTTTTCCTCCCAATTCATCATTCAAGGTCGTCGTACAACAAGACGACGATGTTGAGGTCGCACTCATTATCAGTGCACACGAATTAAATCCCTTAAGCAAGGTAACTATATAATGGCTAAACATCTTTTCACCTCAGAATCCGTCTCTGAAGGGCATCCCGATAAAATCGCCGATCAAATCTCTGATGCCGTTCTAGATGCGATCCTCGAGCAAGATCCCAAAGCCCGTGTGGCCTGTGAGACTTATGTCAAAACAGGTATGGTTCTAGTCGGTGGGGAAATTACGACTTCAGCTTGGGTCGATATTGAAGAAATTGCGCGCCAAACGGTCCGCGAAATTGGTTACGTTCATTCCGATATGGGCTTCGATGCGAACTCTTGTGCAGTACTGAATGCTATCGGTAAACAATCTCCCGATATTAACCAAGGTGTTGATCGCAAAGACCCACTCGACCAAGGTGCGGGTGACCAAGGTCTGATGTTTGGTTATGCCACAAATGAAACTGATGTGTTGATGCCTGCGCCGGTCACTTACGCTCACCGTTTAGTTCAACGTCAATCAGAAGTCCGTAAAGATGGCACTCTTCCGTGGTTACGTCCGGACGCTAAAAGCCAAGTGACCTTCCAATACGATGGCGATAAAATTGTCGGCATCGACGCTGTCGTTCTTTCTACCCAACATGCAGAACAGATTAGTCAGAAAGAGCTACAAGAAGCTGTAATGGAAACCATTATCAAGCCGGTACTGCCGACGGAGTGGCTTACAGCGAATACCAAATATTTCATCAACCCAACCGGACGTTTTGTGATTGGTGGCCCAATGGGTGACTGTGGTCTAACCGGTCGTAAAATTATCGTCGATACCTACGGCGGTATGGCACGCCATGGCGGCGGCGCGTTCTCGGGCAAAGATCCATCAAAAGTTGACCGTTCAGCAGCTTATGCCGCTCGTTATGTTGCCAAGAACATCGTTGCTGCAGGCTTAGCAGATCGCTGTGAGATTCAGGTTTCTTATGCGATCGGCGTTGCAGAACCTACCTCGATCATGGTCGAGACCTTCGGTACTGAAAAGCTCCCTACCGAGCAGTTAACCCTTTTAGTACGCGAATTCTTCGACTTGCGTCCTTACGGTTTAATTCAGATGTTAGATCTCCTGCATCCTATTTACCGTGAAACAGCTGCCTACGGTCACTTTGGCCGTGAGCACTTCCCGTGGGAAAAAACGGATAAAGCTGAAGCACTGCGTGATGCGGCTAATCTGAAATAATTTCTACTACTAGGGGGATGAGTAATCCCCCTAGTCTCTTCTGCCTCTCTACTCTCTCCCCCTGCTCAAACAATCGATAGCCCTTATTTACTCTCCAAGTGATAACGATTACATAGACTTTTTTTAAGCCTAAATATCGACTATTTCACTAATTGGTAAAAAAAATATGATTTATTCGAAGGTAAAGGCTATAAATAGCCGATATTTATGTATAGTTACGTCAATTAACCGTGCTTGATACCATTACGAAGCTATTTGATAACAATTAATTAGCTCTAAATGTAAGCGATTACATCGCTGTGATCTGGCTCACTGATAGTTGACACATAATTACGTAAAATCGCAACGATAAGAAATCTAACATCGGAGGCATTCATGCCTGTAAATAACTCAAAACGCAGAACGTCTAATAAAATGATGACGTTTTTCGTCTGCTTTCTCGCTGCACTCGCAGGTTTATTATTTGGTTTAGACATCGGGGTTATTGCAGGGGCGCTACCCTTCATTGCCAAAGAATTTAATGTGACACCTCATCAGCAAGAGTGGATTGTTAGCTCGATGATGTTTGGTGCTGCAGTCGGTGCGGTCGGTAGTGGCTGGATGTCCTCATCTCTTGGGCGTAAAAAAAGCCTGATGGCAGGAGCTATCCTGTTCGTTATTGGTTCACTCTGGTCGGCCTTAGCGACCTCGCCAGAGATGCTGATTAGTGCCCGGGTCCTGTTAGGGTTAGCGGTCGGTATTGCTTCCTATACGGCACCACTTTATCTTTCTGAAATCGCTCCCGAGAAAATTCGCGGTAGTATGATTTCTCTTTATCAGCTGATGATTACCATCGGTATTCTCGGTGCCTATCTCTCCGATACCGCACTGAGCTATAGCGGTGATTGGCGCTGGATGTTAGGGGTGATCACCATCCCTGCCGCCCTGTTATTAGTTGGCGTCGTCTTCTTGCCTAATAGCCCACGTTGGTTAGCGGCTAAAGGACAATTTTACGATGCACAGAAAGTGCTTGATCGTCTACGGGACACCAGTGAGCAAGCTAAGCGTGAACTCGATGAAATCCGCGAGAGCTTAAAGATCAAGCAAACCGGCTGGGCCTTATTCAAAGGTAACAGCAACTTCCGTCGTGCCGTTTATCTGGGTGTATTACTGCAAGTCGTGCAGCAGTTTACCGGTATGAACGTCATTATGTACTATGCGCCGAAAATTTTTGAAATCGCTGGCTTCACTAATACCACTGAGCAAATGTGGGGAACAGTGATCGTTGGTCTGGTTAACGTTCTAGCGACCTTTATTGCCATTGGCTTAGTCGACCGTTGGGGCCGTAAACCTACACTGATCCTTGGCTTCATTGTGATGGCAGCCGGTATGGGCGTACTAGGTACAATGCTGCATCTGGGTATCCATTCAGCCGGCGCACAATACTTCGCTATCGCCATGTTGTTAATGTTCATCATTGGCTTCGCAATGAGTGCTGGCCCACTCATCTGGGTACTATGTTCTGAAATCCAGCCACTTAAAGGTCGTGACTTTGGTATTACTGTCTCCACTGCGACTAACTGGATTGCGAACATGATTGTCGGTGCGACATTCCTAACACTGCTGACTAATTTAGGTAATGCGGGAACCTTCTGGTTATACGCAGCACTGAACGTGGTGTTCATCGTTCTGACTCTGTGCCTGATTCCAGAAACTAAAAATGTTTCACTGGAGCACATTGAAAGAAATCTGATGCAAGGTAAAAAACTAAAAGATATCGGCTCGCGCGATTAATCGACTCTGGGGGTGACAGGTTCACCCCCTTTTTTATGTTATCCTAGAACGATGAAAAAATCTCACCGCCTGCCTATTGCGCTACAGCAAGCTATGTATCGCTCGCTCCGCCATCACCTTAGCCTTGCCGCTCCACTCTTCGACAAACCACTCCCTGAGCCTTCTATCAGTTGGCAACAACGGGGAACGACCGCAGGTAGCGCTTGGCTTAAGGAGTGGCAGATCCGCCTAAATCCTATCCTATGTGAAGAGAATCTAGCAGCCTTTGTCGACCAGGTTGTCCCCCATGAACTCGCCCATCTACTTGTATGGAAAAAGTTTGGCCGCGTAGCGCCTCACGGCCCAGAGTGGCGCTGGATGATGGAGGAAGTATTGAAGGTGAAAGCCGAGCGTACCCATCGTCTTGTTACGACTTCCGTTGCCGGTAAGACCTTCCCTTACTATTGCAATTGCCAGCAGCATGCCCTGACGGTACGACGTCATAATCGGGTAGTGCGCGGTGAAACGGAATATTGCTGCCGTCACTGCGCCGCGCCGCTAAAAGTGGGTGAATTTCAGGGATGAATACGGAAATTTCTGACCTATGATCGCCTGAGTTTTACGTAACCTTCGAGCCTGAATGGGGTATTATGGCCCGTCGATGTCACTTTTAACTATTTCTAGAATATGCGCCTCAATATTAGTTTTCTTATCTTACTTTTTTCAACGTTCTCGGCTTCCGCCAAGAATTACCAACAAAATAACTTTCAAGCGGCTAAGCAAGCCTCTATCGAGGTCAATCAAGGGGCTAAAGAATTTTATTGTGGCTGCGATATTCATTGGCAGGGTAAAAAAGGATTACCGGATTTAGCCTCCTGCGGTTATCAGCCACGTAAAAATGCCCAACGCGCCGCTCGCATAGAGTGGGAGCATGTTGTACCTGCCTGGGTATTTGGCCATCAACGGCAGTGTTGGCAGCAAGGAGGGAGAAAAAATTGTCGTAAGGATAGCGACTATCGCAGAATCGAAGCCGACCTTCATAATCTGGAGCCCGCGATTGGTGAAGTGAACGGTGACCGTAATAACTTTGCTTACAGCCAGTGGAATGGCACCCCTACTCAGTATGGTGCCTGTGAGATGATTAATGACTTTAAAGCGAAACTGACACAGCCAGCAGTCCGTGCGCGCGGACCCATTTCGCGGATTACGTTGTATATGCGTGATCAATATCATCTTTCTCTGTCACGCCAACAGACACAACTGATGATGGCATGGAATAAACTTTATCCGGTAACCCCTTGGGAATGTCAGCGCGATCGTCGAATCGCTCGAATTCAGGGAAATGCTAACCCCTGGGTCGCCAAACAGTGCCCATAGTTGGTCCCATCGATTGCAATTCGTCGACTCAGCGGTCAAGCTATACGATATAGTGTTCGACGGTAATTCATTTATTTTAATTAAGAGATAAGACCATGCGCATTCCCCGCATCTTTCATCCAGACCCTCTTCAAAATCAACAACGCGTTCAGCTCTCTGAGGATGCGGCTAATCACGTTGGCCGTGTTTTACGCATGGTCGCCGGGCAGCAGGTTCTTTTATTCGATGGCAGTAACCAGACGTTCTTATCGACTATCGTGGAAGCGAGTAAAAAGCATGTTACGGTTGAGACCTCCAATGCAGAGCTCGATGATCGCGAATCTCCTCTCGATATTCACCTAGGACAGGTGTTGTCACGGGGTGAAAAAATGGAATTTACCATCCAAAAATCAATTGAATTGGGGGTTAATACTATTACGCCTTTGATCTCTGAGCGTTGTGGTGTAAAACTGGATAAAGAGCGTCTTGAAAAGAAACTTTCACAATGGCAAAAAATTGCTATTGCCGCATGTGAGCAATGCGGACGTAACCGCATTCCTGATATACGGCCAGTCATGACGTTAGCTGAGTGGCTTTCTGAAGCCAGTGATGCGCTTAAGCTCAATCTTCATCCACGCGCGTCACAAAGTATTAATCGTCTTACCCTACCCAATAATAAGGTGAGGTTGCTTATCGGCCCAGAAGGTGGCTTATCTGTCGCCGAAATCGAACAAGCCGCTGCAGATAACTTTACCGATATTTTGCTTGGCCCACGGGTATTACGTACGGAAACGACAGCATTAACCGCTATTACCGCGCTGCAGGTACGATTCGGTGATTTAGGATAAATAATTGTCTGGCATCATCAGTGAAGCGGTCGCCCGGTCCTTGGGTATACTGAATACTTTGCCAGTAAAAACACTAAATTTTGAAGGGGTTGTGAATGATTAAGCTGGGTATTGTGATGGATCCTATTACAACCATCAATATCAAGAAAGATAGCAGTTTTGCAATGTTGTTAGAGGCCCAAAAGCGTGGTTACGAAATCCACTATATGGAGATGAACGACCTTTCGCTGCGCAAAGGTATCGCATCGGCGCGTACCCGTGGCCTAACCGTTATGCAAAATGAAGAGAAGTGGTTTGAATTCACTAGTGAGCAGACTCTCCCTCTGGCCGATCTTGATGTCATCCTTATGCGTAAAGATCCCCCTTTTGATACCGAATTTGTCTACGCGACCTATATTCTGGAAAGAGCCGAAGAACAAGGGACGCTGATCGTTAATAAGCCACAAAGCTTACGCGACTGTAATGAAAAGCTCTTTACTGCTTGGTTTGCGGAATTAACCCCTGACACCTTAGTTACCCGCAGTCGTGAGACTTTGCGTGACTTCTGGCAAGAACATGGCGACATCATTATGAAACCGCTGGATGGTATGGGCGGCGCTTCTATCTTCCGTGTGAAACAAGATGATCCTAACTTCTCTGTTATATGGGAAACCCTTACTCAGCAAGGTACACAGTACTGTATGGCTCAAAATTTCGTCCCGGAAATCAAACAGGGCGATAAACGTGTTCTCGTCGTTGATGGCGAACCTGTACCTTACTGCTTGGCCCGTATTCCTAAGTCAGGAGAAACCCGTGGCAACTTAGCCGCTGGTGGGCGCGGTGAACCTCGTCCGCTGAGTGAGAGTGATTGGGCCATCGCACGTAAAGTTGCGCCGACTCTGAAAGAGAAAGGACTTATATTTGTGGGCTTAGACATTATTGGTGATAAGTTAACAGAAATTAACGTCACCAGTCCTACCTGTATTCGTGAAATTGAAGCCGAATTCCCGGTATCCATTACTGGTATGCTGATGGACGCCATCGAAAAACGTTTAGCTCGCGCATAATTTCGTTCAACCTTTCTGGTAACCCAGCGGTTACCAGAAACTTAATTACTCGAGACGGTATGAATTTACAGCACCATTTCCTGATTGCCATGCCCACATTAGAGGACCCGTTATTCAAGCGTTCCGTGGTTTACATCTGCGAACATAACGCTGACGGTGCGATGGGGATTATTATCAACAAACCTCTAGAAAATCTTAATGTCGAAGGCGTATTAGCCAAACTGGATATTGAGCTTTCTGGAGAAGGTTCCGAACGACAGCTAGAGCAACCAGTATTTACCGGAGGCCCTATGTCTGAAGATCGAGGATTTATCCTTCATACCTCATCCCAAAAGTTTGCTTCCAGCATCGAGGTCTCTGCCGAGACGATGGTGACTACCTCCAAAGATGTGCTTGAGGCCCTCACCACCGACCATCATCCCGAACAGGTTCTCGTTGCATTGGGGTATTGTGCATGGGAGCAACAACAGCTTGAGAGTGAGATTTTGGAAAATGCTTGGCTAACCGTCCCTGCCACCAGCGATATTATTTTCCATTTGCCAGCCTCCGAACGTTGGTCGGCCGCCGCCGCAAAACTTGGTATTAATATTCATATGATCGCTAGCGAAGCAGGGCACAGTTAATGAGCAATCACACCATCATTGCGTTTGATTTTGGTACTCGCAGTATCGGTATCGCTGTGGGGCAAACCTTAACCGCAACAGCCTCCCCTCTTACTGCAGTGAAAGCCCAAGATGGCGTACCGGATTGGACGCTTATCGAAAAAGTGATCAACGAATGGCAACCCGATTACTTAGTCGTCGGGCTGCCCCTTAACATGGACGGCAGCGAACAGGAATTGACTCTGCGAGCCAAGAAGTTCGCGAACCGTTTACATGGCAGATTGGGGAAAAAAGTCGAACTGCAAGATGAGCGGCTAAGTACGACTGAAGCCCGCGCTCGACTATTCGAAAAGGGTGGATTTAAATCTTTGTCGAAAGGACGCGTTGATTCTCAATCTGCGGTGATTATTTTAGAAAGTTGGTTCGAAAATCTTTATCAGTAGCAGTCTGTCGCCATCCATTGTCTTATTGATGATAGCGTTCAGACGATTGACGAAATGAAACCATTCCCTCTTCACTGGCTTGTTCCAGTTGTCCCTGTAGCTGGTGGAATTTGGCTTCACGGATCAAATTACCTACCGCCTTGCTATTGATTAGCAACTCATACAGTGGCGCGACTTTGTCTGCCCCGAAGAATAGTTGCTGTGCTAACACTGCGCGTAAGCTTTGTGCCAAGTGTTGACGTGCAGTATCACGCTCATGAGGGGGAAAGGCATCCACTAGCCGCTGTAATGCGTGGGTGGTATCTGTACTGTGTAGCGTCGCCAGCACAAGATGCCCGGTTTCTGCTGCGCTAAGCGCGAGTTTAATCGTCGTCGTATCGCGAAGTTCGCCAATAACGATAATATCCGGATCTTGCCGTAGCGCTGAAACTACCCCGCTAGAGAGATCTCTCGCATGCTCAGCTATCTCCCGCTGTTGAATCAAACATTGCATAGACGTGTGGCAAAATTCGATAGGGTCTTCAAGCATAAGGATGTGCCGATGGCACTGCTGATTAAGATGATCGATAACTGCCGTGAGTGTCGTGGATTTACCTGAACCAGTCGCTCCCGTAATAAGAAGCAGCCCATCTTCGCCTTTAACAAACCGAATAAAGGCGTTGGGCAGATTTAACTGCTCAATTGTCCTTGCCTGTGTAGGAAGTATTCGAAGTGAGAGCGAAAGGCCCTGCCGCTGTTTGAACATCGAGGCTCTGATACGTGTACCTTGTTCACTGGTAAACGCGAAGTCGCAATGCCCCTGTTCACTGAGTTGTTGCTGTCGATGCGCCATAACGTGATGACGAATAAAAATCTCAAACCAAACATCGGTTAATTTCTCGGTATGAGGAATGATGCAGATCCTGTTTTCTCTGCGCCAACGGGGAAATTCTCCGCAGCATAGGTGTAGATCACTCGCGTTATGTTTTACACTACGCGCAATTAATTCTGTTAACTCCATAGTGGTTTCCGGTTATGACATCCATTTCTCAAAATTTACACTCAGTGGAACAACGGATCGCCGATACTGCTCAGCGTTGTGGGCGTAGTTCTCAAGAAATCACCTTACTTGCTGTAAGTAAAACTAAGCCTGAGAGCGATATTGAAGCTGCTTATCTCGCTGGCCAGCGCTGCTTCGGTGAAAATTATGTGCAAGAGGGGGTAAGTAAAATTACAGCCTTGGCTCACTTATCCGATATCGACTGGCACTTTATTGGGCCGTTGCAGTCGAATAAGAGTCGTCTGGTGGCGGAGCATTTCGCTTGGTGTCATACCGTCGATCGCTTGAAACTGGCGCAGCGCCTTGCAACGCAGCGCCCTGAACATCTGCCGCCATTGAATGTATTGATTCAGGTGAATATCAGTGATGAGAGCAGCAAGTCGGGCATTCAGGCTGAAGAGCTTAACGAATTGGCTGCGGCGATTACCAAGCTTCCCCAGTTAAGGTTACGCGGGATCATGGCTATTCCCGCTCCGGAACCTGACTACGCGAGACAGTTAGTGGTTTGTCAGCGTATGGCGACGCTTTACCACGCTTTAGCAGAGCACTATCCTGAGGTCGATACACTTTCCTTAGGAATGAGTGATGACCTTGATGCGGCGATCACCGCAGGCAGTACCCTTGTACGAGTGGGTAGCGCGATCTTCGGCGCCCGTCAGTACCCTACTACTTCAGAATAAGCTAAGGAACTCTATGTATACCTTGACGTTTTTAGTCAAAACTCTTATCGAGCTCTATGTGCTCGTACTGCTGCTACGAATCTGGATGCAGTGGGCGCGTTGCGACTTTTACAATCCACTGGCGCAATTCGTGGTGAAAATTACTCAACCGATTATCGCTCCTTTACGTCGGGTTATACCCGCTATCGGCCCGATAGACGGTGCATCGTTACTCCTCGCGTTTATTTTAACGACCCTTAAGTACCCTTTATTGGCAGCAATTAATAATAGTGGCTTCTCACTATCTCCCATTTTGTTACTGATTGGCGTTTTATCGTTACTCAAGGCCGCAGGTAACTTAGTCTTCTGGGTTATTCTGATTCGCTCAATTATGAGCTGGGTAAGTCAAGGTCGCAGTCCCGTCGACTTCGTACTTTACCAACTTACCGAACCATTAATGTCACCCATTAGACGCTGGTTACCCGCGATGGGTGGAATAGATTTTTCGGCGATGATCGTCATTCTTATCCTGTATGCATTAAATTATCTCGGCATGGATCTTTTCCCTGACTATTGGGTGTGGTTGTAAATTATGGCAAATCCTCGTTCTCCTCAAAAGGTTGTGTTGGCCACGGGTAATCCCGGTAAAGTTAGTGAAATGGCTGGGTTATTAAGCGATTTTGGCTTAACGATTATCGCTCAAACCGAACTCGGGGTAGGTTCAGTGGAAGAAACTGGGCTGACCTTTATTGAAAATGCCTTGATCAAGGCTCGCCATGCTGCCCGCGTAACCGGCCTGCCGGCGATTGCCGATGACTCGGGATTAGCCGTCGATGCCTTACAAGGCGCACCAGGCATTTACTCTGCGCGCTACGCGGGCGAAGCGGCTTCCGATACCGATAACCTAAATAAGCTATTAACCGCCATGCAGGACGTACCGGATGCGCAACGACAAGCCGCGTTCCACTGTGTATTAGTCTATTTAGCCCATGCTGACGACCCTACGCCTATCGTCTGTTACGGTCGCTGGCCGGGTATGATTGCTCGCCAACCTAGCGGTCAAGGCGGCTTTGGCTACGACCCAATATTTTATGTTGCTGAGCAACAGAAATGTGCCGCTGAAATGAGTAAGGCTGAGAAATCTGCAGTCTCTCATCGAGGCCAAGCACTACAGCAACTGATGGAAGCATTACGTAATGGCTAACGCTTTACCCCCACTCAGTTTATATATTCATATCCCGTGGTGCGTTCAAAAGTGCCCCTATTGTGATTTCAACTCTCACGCTCTAAAGGGCGAAGTGCCGCATCAGGAGTATGTAGCGCATTTATTAAAAGATTTAGACGACAGTCTGCATTTAGTCCAGGGACGGCAGCTGTCAACGATCTTTATCGGTGGGGGAACGCCGAGTTTACTGAGTAGTCAAGCCATGCATCAGCTGATGGATGGGGTACGCGAGCGTATCCCACTGTCCGCAGGGTGTGAAGTCACTATGGAGGCGAATCCCGGGACGGTTGAAGCTGAGCGTTTCAGTGGCTACCAACAAGCAGGGATTAACCGTATTTCGATCGGTGTACAGAGTTTTGATGCTGAGAAACTCACACGGCTAGGAAGGATCCATGGTCCGCAAGAAGCCGAGCGTGCAGCACAGCTGGCGACAGGGTTAGGACTACGGAGTTTCAATCTCGATCTTATGCACGGTCTGCCGGATCAGAGTATTGAGCAGGCGTTGGCTGATCTGCGACAAGCCATAGCGTTAAATCCCCCTCACCTTTCGTGGTATCAATTGACGATTGAGCCTAATACCTTGTTCGCCTCACGACCGCCGAAGCTACCCGATGATGACGATCTGTGGGATATTTTCGAGCAAGGGGATCAGCTACTGCGTGCGGCAGGCTATGAGCAGTATGAAACCTCGGCGTATGCTAAGCCGGGTTACCGCTGTGAACATAACCTTAATTACTGGCGGTTTGGCGATTATCTTGGAATTGGCTGCGGTGCTCATGGCAAAATCACCCTTGCTGACGGCAAGATTATGCGTACCGTAAAAACGCGTCATCCTAAGGGCTATATGCGGGGTGAATACCTCGATAGGCAATTTATGGTTGCCGATGAAGACAAAGCCTTCGAGTTTTTTATGAATCGTTTTCGATTGCTGGAGCCTTGTCCGCGTCAGGATTTCACCGATCTGACGGGGTTAGCAGAACAACAAGTCCGTCCTGCACTCGATAACGCCATTCAAGCTGGCTACCTGCTAGAAACCACTGAGCACTGGCAGATCACCGCCAGAGGAAAGCTATTCTTGAACTCGTTACTCGAAGCGTTCTTGCCTGAAGTAGAATAACAAAAAGCCTTGCTTAGCAAGGCTTTATTCTTAGTAACGGAAATAACTTCGCTGCGCTTTATCCACTTTATAGAGGTAACGTCGCGATTCGGCGGCTGGATGTTTACGAACCAAGATACGATAGACTTCCGTAGGGGGCATCGCATTGATGATCGCGACGGCTTTATCCTTGTTACTTGAGAATACCTTCAGCACACTTCCCGCACCACCATTGTAAGCGGTAATGACTGCATAGCGTCGCGATTGGGGATCAGTGATTCCCGCCAGATAATTATTCTGTAGAATCGACAGATAAGCGGTTCCTGCATCGATATTATTTTCTGGGTCGAGTAAGTAACTACGGCTCGGTTTACCCCACTTACCTTTCATTCTGAAAACATCGACGCCAGCGGTATGTTGGACAACCTGCATCAACCCAAGTGCATCAGAATTACTGATTGCATAGGGGTTAAAGCTGGACTCCGTTTGCATAATAGCGAGGATAAGTGAGACGTCCACCCCGTACTGATCGGAAGCTCGGCGTACCATCGGTAGGTAGCGATGCGCACGTTGATTCAAGTGGTTAGGTACCATCGGTATGGTAACGGACCAGATAACGTGCATCCCAGAAACCCGACGATGCAATTTATATTTAAGCAGGTAGTCGGCGAAGGTTGCCGCCCTTCCTTGCCAACGAATTGGCTGACCCGTGTTATCGAGCACCTGACCATAGAGTAAGGGCTCTTTGCTCAGGTTGATATCGTTGGCATCGGAATAAAGGTCGACGTTACCGGGGTCTTCACCGATTAATAGCGTGGTAATAATCGCGTCACGTAAGCTAGCCATCGGGTCAGTTCCCGATATCGATTCGATGGTAATTTTACCGCTTTCGAAGTTGATGTGGCTGCGCGTGTAATAATTATCGCTATACTTTACGTAATCTTTTGGGCCAGCAATCAGAACTTCATTGATTCCCCAGATGTTTTCGATGTTATGTGCGAACTGACCCATAAGGATATCAAAACCATTAGTGTCTTTTACCCAGTCTTCGTGAAAAACATTTTTTTTATCACTCGAGCAAGAAACAAGTAATGGTGCGATGAGTAGTAAGGGAATCAATTTTTTCATAAGATGGCGTTCTGGCTACTTAGCGTAAAGTTTTATTGATTAGTTTGACTGCTCTGGAGGCGTGTAGCCATCTATCTGAACGTCCTTTCCTTCAAACAAGAAACTGACCATCTCTTGCTCAATGATTTTACGATGTTCTGGATTCATCATATTTAATTTTTGTTCATTGATTAACATGGTTTGCTTAGCCATCCATTGCTGCCATGCTGGCTTGGAAATCTCTTGGAAAATACGCTTACCAATTTCACCTGGATAGAGTTGAAAGTCTTGTCCTTCGGCATCTTGTTTTAAAAATGTGCAAAAAATTGTACGACTCATAGGTCAATCCTGTTAATTATTATGCGCTATAGCGAGTTCAAAGCTTAACTCGTTCAAAATACGTTGTACCGGAGCGGCTAATCCTACCGATTGCGGCTGCGCTAAGTTATACCAGAGAGTAACAGATTCCTCCATTAAAGCCGTAATGGTAGTAGGTTCTATCAGCACCGGAATTATCTGTAAATGAAAATGGCTAAAGGTATGCTTAAAGCTATTAAGCTGTTGTTGCTTAGCATTCATACCGCGTTGCGATAACCATTGTTCCATCTCTGTACGATCTGCAAATTGCGGAAAACTATATAGCCCTCCCCAAATTCCTACACTCGGCCTTTTTTCTAGTAAGACTCGATCGTCTTGCTTCAATAACAATAGCCAAGCTTCTCGAGTTGGGAGATCTTTTTTTGGCTTTTTTCCTGGATAATTTTGCCAATTATGCTGAGCATAGGCGATGCAGCCGTCGTTTAGAGGACAAAGCTCACATTTAGGACGCGAACGAGTACAGATCATCGCACCTAGATCCATCATTGCTTGGTTAAATGCTGCAACCTCTCGTTGCGGGGTAACTGCCTCACTCAACGCCCATAACTTTCCCTCTACTTCCCGCTGCCCGGGCCATCCTGCCACGGCATAATACCGGGCCAGCACGCGTTTCACGTTTCCATCCAAAATGGGATGATGTTGGCCGAGGGATAGGGAAAGTATTGCGCCAGCCGTTGAGCGCCCAACACCTGGTAAAGCAACAACCTGTTCAAAGTTCTCCGGAAACTTGCCTTGGTGCTCACTCATTATTTGGCAGGCGGCTTTATGGAGGTTACGCGCGCGCGCGTAGTAGCCAAGACCTGTCCACAAATGCAGCACGTGATCGATCGGTGCAGCACTCAGTTCGGCAACCGTTGGAAATTGCGCCATAAAACGTTCAAAATAAGGGATAACCGTTGTAACTTGGGTCTGTTGAAGCATCACTTCAGACAACCATACCTTGTAGGGCGTTTTTTCTTGCTGCCAAGGCAGCGTCTTTCGGCCAAACTGGTGATACCATGCCAGAACTTGGCTAGCAAAAGATGACGCATCGGAATTAGTTAACATTGTTCG
>Ga0153974_1000041_pt1 | contig 30516 bp, 24 predicted proteins | sample TSGA058MetaG_FD_104741 | JGI IMG/M metagenome (GOLD analysis project Ga0153974, IMG submission 104741) | Attine ant fungus gardens microbial communities from Georgia, USA - TSGA058 MetaG | ecosystem: Host-associated > Fungi > Mycelium > Unclassified | place: USA: Georgia, Yuchi Wildlife... | reverse complement strand
GCCAGCCGCGTGCTCGGCGGCGCCGATCGTGGCAAGGCCAACATCGCCAAGGCGCAGGTGCAGACCGTTGCCTCCAAGGTCGACAACTACCAGATCGACACCGGCAAGCTGCCCGCCTCGCTCAACGACCTGGTGACCGCACCGGCCGGCGTCGGTGGCTGGCTGGGCCCGTATGCCAAGCCTGCCGACCTCAACGACCCGTGGGGCCACGCGCTGGAGTACCGCGCACCGGGCGAGGGCCAGGCGTATGAACTGATCAGCCTGGGCAAGGACGGCAAGGCCGGCGGCAGCAGCGTCGACGCTGACATCCGCTACCAGCCGTAAGCACGCATGCTGCTTTTCCTGCCGCGCCGGGTGTCACGCCCGCGCCTGCACGGCAGGCGCGCGGCGGGCCTGTCGCTGCTGGAAATGCTGCTGGTGATCGCGTTGATCGCGGCCATCGGCCTGATCACCGCCGCTGGCATGTCGCGCGGCTTTGCCGGCATGCAGCTGCGCAGTGCCGGCAAGGACATCGCCAACCAGCTGCGCATGGTGCGCGCGCAGGCCATTGCCCGCGGCGAGCCGCAGCGCTTCGTGATCGAACCGGCGCAGCATCGTTGGCAGGGCGCCAGCCAGCGCCACGGTGAAGTGCCGGCCAAGCTGAAGGTGCAGTTCGAAGGTGCCGCGCAGTTGGCCACCGCGCCCGGCCAGGGCGTGATCGAATTCCATCCCGACGGCGGCTCCAGTGGCGGCCGCATCCGCCTGCAGCTGGAGAGCGCCGAGTGGCGCATCGATGTCGGCTGGTTGACCGGTGAAGTCCGTTCCGGACCGTGGCGGGCGCAATGAGGTCGCGCGCCCGTGGTTTCACCCTGCTGGAAGTGATCGTTGCCTTCGCCTTGCTCGGGTTGGCGCTGACGCTGTTGCTGGGCAGCCTGTCCGGTGGCGCGCGGCAGGTGCGCGACGCCGAGCTGCGCACGCGCGCGGTGCTGCACGCGCAGTCGTTGCTGGCCGCCGCCGGGGTGGAAGCACCGCTGCAGGTCGGCAGCCAGCAGGGCGAGTGGGAGCAGGGGCGTTATCACTGGCAGCTGCAGGTGCAGCCCTGGGCCGAGCCGCGCAGTGGTGCGCTGCCCGCTGCGCAGTCGCCGGGCGCACCCTGGCTGGCGGAACTGCAGCTGCAGGTGCGTTGGGGCGACAGTGAACGCGAGCAGTTGCGCTGGCGCAGCCTGCGTCTGTTGCCGCCCGCGCTGGAGAATGCGCGATGAGGCGCCGCGCGCGGGGCTTCACCCTGGTCGAAGTGATGCTGGCCACGGTGCTGCTGGCAGGCGGCCTGGCGCTGGCGTTCGCCAGCGTTCGCTCGGCGATGGCGATCAGCCAGCGCGGCGAGCAGATTGCCGCGCAGAGCGAACGCATGCGCGCAGTGCAGGCCCTGCTGCGGCGGCAGCTCGCCAGTGCCCTGCGCAGCCCGCTGGAAGTGCCCGATCCCACCCGCGAACCGGTGTTCTTCCAGGGGGACGATCAGGGCATGCAGTTCGTTGCCGACCTGCCGGGCTATCTCGGTCGTGGCGGCCCCTACCTGCATGCGCTGCAGGTGGATGGCGCAGCCGGCCACCGCCGCTTGCTGCTGGGGCTGGTGCTGCTGCAGGAAGGCGAGCGCATCGAAGAGAACCCGCCGCGCCCGCCCGAAGTGCTGGCGGAGGAGTTGAAGGACGTAAGGCTGCGCTACCGCGGTGTCGACGCCAGCAACGGGCAGCTGACCGAATGGTTGCCACGCTGGGAGGACACCCGACGCCTGCCATTGCTGGTGGAAGTACAGATCGTGCCGGCCAGGGGCACGCCGTGGCCGCCGCTGGTGGTGTCACTGCGGGCCGGTGGCAGCGGAGGTGCGCGATGAAGCGTCCACGTGGTGCCGCGCTGGTCCTGGTACTGTGGCTGATCGCGCTGATGACCGCGCTGGTCGGCGCCTTTGCGCTCAGCGCACGGGTCGAACACCTGCAGCAGCGGGTGCTCGGTGACGACGCACGCGGCCAGGAGCGCGCCCGCGCCGGCCTGGAATACGCGTTGCTGCGGCTGCAGCCGGACCCGCAGCGTCCGCCGTGGCAGGCTGATGGCCGCGCCTATCGCTGGCAGTTCGACGACGCCCGCATCGAGATCCGGGTGCTGGACGAGAACGGCAAGATCAACCTCAACCTGGCCGATGCGGCCCTGCTGTCCGCATTCATGCAGGCACTGGGCGAGCCGGCAGAGAGCGCCAGGCAGCTGGCCGGTGCGATCATCGACTGGCGCGACGAAGACAGCCTGCTGCAGCCCGGTGGCGGTGCCGAGGCGCCGGAGTACGCCGCCGCAGGCCTGCCTTATGGCCCGCGCAACAAGCGCTTTGAAACCCTGGGCGAACTGCAGCGGGTGCTGGGGATGCGCGGGTCGCTGTATGCCGCGATGCTGCCGCACCTGACGCTCTACAGCAGGCAGGCGCGCCCGGATCCACGTTTCGCCAGTGGACCGGTGTTGACGGCATTGGGCCTGGATGCGGAACAACTGCTGGCGCAACGCGCCCAGCAGGAGCGTGACGGAGATAACGCTGCGGGTGTATCAGCGCTTGCCAGCGGCAGTGGCACCTATAGTATCGAGTCCCGCGCCACTGACGGCAGCGGACGCCTGTCGGTGCTGCAGGCGGTGGTGCGCAACGGATCGGGCGGGGTGCCCGGCCGGACCTACACAGTGCTTCGCTGGGAGCAGGGAATGGCAGCAAGATGACGGCGTGGCAGGACAGTCTGCGGCAGGTGCAGGGCCAGATCGGCCCCGGTGCCGGCCGTTTCCTGCGCTGGTGGCGGCAGTCGTTGCTGGCCTGGGTGCCGATGCGTTGGCAATGGGCGCTGGGCTGGTCGCAGACCCGCTTGCTGCTGCAGTGCGAGGACGGGCAACTACAGGTCTGGCGTGAAACCGGCGACGGTCTCGAGCCCGTGGCCCGCCTGCCGTGGCCGCTGCAACCGGCGGACCTGGATCGCGTGCTGGAGCCGCGCCTGCGCAGCCTGCCACGGGTGTGGCTGCTGCCGGCCGGGCAGGTCCTGCGGCGCAATCTGCGTCTTCCTGCCGCAGCCGCTGACCGCCTGCGTGCGGTGGTCGGCTACGAGATCGACCGGCAGACACCGTTCGAAGCCAGCCAGGTCAGCTATGACATCCGTGAGCTGGGCAGTGCCGGCGAAGGCCTGCTGCAGGTGGAGCTGGTGGCCTGGCCGCTGCGCCAGCTGGATGACTGGCGCGCGCAGATCGGAGCGTGGGCCGACGTGCTGGCCGGTGTCGATGCGATCGATGCCCAGGGCCGCGCGCTGCAGGTCAACCTGCTGCCGCCCGCGCAGCGTCAGCAGCGACCGGACCCGATGCGGCGCTGGAACCTGCTGCTTGCCATGGCTGCGCTGGTGATGCTGGTGCTGGCGGCGATGCAGTTGCTGGACAACCGTCGTGACGCCGTCGATGCGCTGCGCGCAGACGTCGAGCGCAGCGCCCGCAGTGCGCGTGGCGTGGCCAGCGAACGCAGCCAGCTGCAGGCGCTGCTGGATGGAGCGGCGTTCCTGGAAGCACAGCGCAACCAGCGCGCCAGTACCGTCGAAGTCTGGAACGAGCTGACCCGACGCCTGCCCGATGGCACCTACCTGGAAAAACTGGCGATCGAGAACAACAGCCTGCAGTTGATCGGCCTCAGCAGCGAAGCATCGCAGCTGGTCACGCTGCTGCAGGACGCGCCGCAGTGGCGCAAGGTCAACCTTACCGGCGTGCTGCAGGCTGACGGTGCCGCCAGTGGCCGCGACCGCTTCACCCTGACCGCCGAGCTGCAGCCATTGCCTTCGGCGGCAGCGGCGCCGGCACCCGCCCCGACTGCAACCACGGAGGCGGCCAATGCCGATGCCAAGCGCACGCCGTGACCGCTGGCTGGCACTGGCACTGCTGTTGGCAGTGCTGGGCCTGGCCTACCTGCTGCTGGTGCACCCGTGGTTCACCCAGCCGCTGCGCGCCATCGATGCCGATGCCGCCGCCCTGCGCGAGCGCCAGCAGCGCGTGCAGGCGCAGCTGCAGCAGCAGCCGCAGATCGAACAGCGGCTGCGCGCAACCCGCGACGCCCTGCAGCAGCGCCCGGGGTTCCTGCAGGAAGCCACCGCCGAGGCCGCCGCGGCCGCGCTCGGCGCACGCCTGCAGGATGCGGTGGCGATGGCCAGTCCGGGCAACCGCAGCTGCACCATCAGCAACCGCACGCCGTTGAGCGACAACCGTCGCGATGCTGCGTTCGTGCGCGTGGCCATGCAGGTGCGCCTGCGCTGTGGCGTTGCCGAACTGGCCACCGTGCTGCACAGCCTGGAGACCGGCAGCCCGCGCCTGTTCGTGGACAACCTCAACCTGATCGCACAGCGCTTCCAGCAATCGCCCAACGAATCCGGCCTCGGCCTGGATGTGTCCTTCGAGCTGGCCGGCTACCTGTTGCCGGCGGCTGCTGCCGATCCCTCGACAGCACCCGTGGCCACGCCGCCTTCAGCGGCGCCGGCGGTGTCGCCGCCGGCACCTGTGCCGTCACCGGCGGAGCAGCCTGCCACCGATGCGCAGGAGGTGGCCGATGAAGCTTGAGCAGATCAGCCTGCGCACCGGGCTGTTGCTGGCGCTGGCCGGATGGGCCGCAGCGATCTGGCTGGCCACCGGCTTCGGTCTTGGCAGCCAGCTGCCCACGGTCAGTGCGGAGGGCGACGCGCAGGCCGCGCTGCCGGCGCTGCCCGTGCTGGCGCCCGAACGCATGGCCGGCGCAGACAGCTACAGCGTGATCAGCGAACGGCCCCTGTTCGCCGAAGACCGCAAGCCGCGCCCGTACCTGCTGGGGGGCAGTGAAGCCGCCGCCAGTCCGGCACTGCGCCTGACCGGCGTGCTGATGACCGGCGACTTCAGCATGGCCACCTTCACCACCGAGCAGGGCCGGTCGCTGCGCCTGCGCCTCAACGGCGATGCAGTCGATGGCTGGCAGCTGGTGGCATTGGAACCGCGCCAGGCCACGGTGATCGGCTCCAGTGGCAGCCAGGTGCTGGAACTGGCCGTGTTCAATGGCCAGGGCGGTGAAGCGCCGACCGCGCTGCGCGGAGCCACCGGCACACCGCCTGTGCCTGGCGCGGTGGTTCCGCCGCCGCCACCGCCGCCAACGCCCAGCCAGACGCTGCCCACCCCCCGTGCCGCCGATGGCAACGTGGCTCCCGCCTCGCCTGCACCGGCAGCGGCCGCCGCACCCCCTGCAAACACCAACGGTCCCAGCGAAGCGCAGATGCAGGCCATCCGCGAACGCATCCAGGCCCGCCGCCGTCAGCTGCAGCAACAGCAGCAACAACCGTCGCCGCCCCCGGGCGATGGCACCAACCGATAGAGTGAATGCATGAATCTGCGTTTTCTTCCCTGGTCCTTCGCCCTGACGCTGCTGGTCGGCTGCAGCACCGTGTCGGCCCCGCATGTGCAACGCAACGGCAACTTGCAGCCCTCGGCCAGTGCCGGCCAGGCTGCCGTCGATGCGCAGACCGAAGCGGCCGATCAAGCCCAGGGGGCGCCGCAGGCGGTGATCCGCCGTGGCACCGGCACCATGATCAACCGCGAAGCCGCGCGCAAGCCGTCGCCCGCGCTGCATGCGGCCAGCTCCGGTGAGGCGACCTTCAACTTTGAAGGCGAGTCGGTGCACGCGGTGGTCAAGGCCATCCTCGGGGACATGCTCGGCCAGAACTACGTGATCGCCCCGGGGGTGCAGGGCACGGTGACGCTGGCCACGCCCAAGCCGGTATCGCCGGCACAGGCACTGAACCTGCTGGAGATGGTGCTGGGCTGGAACAACGCCCGCATGGTCTACAGCGGTGGCCGCTACAACATCGTCGCCGCTGACCAGGCACTGGCCGGCACCGTGGCGCCGAGCACCGCGCCGGCCTCCAGCGCACGCGGTTTTGAAGTGCGCGTGGTGCCGCTGCAGTTCATTTCCGCCACCGAGATGAAGAAGGTGCTGGAGCCCTATGCGCGGCCCAATGCCATCGTCAACGTCGACAGCGGCCGCAACGTGATCACCCTCGGCGGTACGCGTGCGGAACTGGAGAACTACCTGCATACCGTCGAGATCTTCGACGTCGACTGGCTTTCGGGCATGTCGGTGGGTGTATTCCCGATCCAGTCCGGCAAGGCCGAGCAGGTCGCGGCGGATCTGGAGAAGGTCTTCGGCGAAGAGAGCAAGACGCCCAGCGCCGGCATGTTCCGTTTCCTGCCGCTGGAAAACGCCAATGCAGTGCTGGTGATCACCCCGCAGGTGCGCTACCTGGACCAGATCCAGCAGTGGCTGGACCGCATCGATACCGCCGGCGGCAGCGCGCGCCTGTTCTCGCATGAACTGCGATACATCAAGGCACGCGACCTGGCCGAACGCCTCAGCGAAGCCTTTGCCAGCAGCGGCAACCGCGGCGGCTCCGGCTCGGCATCGCTGGCGCCGGGTGCCATTCCGTCGCAGCTGGGCAGCGAGGGCGACCGCGGTATGGACGCGGGCAACAGCAGCAGTTTCACCAACCAGGTCGGTGGCGGCAGCAGCAGTGGTAGTGGCAGCAGCGCCGGCAGCCTGAACCTGCCGCAGCGCCAGTCGGGCAACGTCAGCATCAGCCTGGAAGTGGAAGGCGATCGTGTCGGCGTGTCGGCGGTGGAGGAAACCAACACGCTGCTGGTGCGTTCCACACCGCAGGCCTGGCGCTCGATCCGCGAGGTGATCGAAAAGCTGGACGTGATGCCGCTGCAGGTACACATCGAAGCGCAGGTGGCCGAAGTCGGGCTGACCGGCGACCTGAAGTACGGCGTCAACTGGTTCTTCGACAATGCCGTGGCGGGGCGCGCGCTGACCGGCGCGCTGTCCGGGTTGACCCTGCCAGCAGCGGCCGGCGGCTCCTGGAACACCTTCGCCGGTGCGGTGACCGGTACCGATGGCGCCAACTGGGCGTTCACCGGGCACAACGGTGCAGCCGTGGTCAGTGCGCTGGACAAGGTCACCGACGTGCGCCTGCTGCAGACGCCCTCGGTGTTCGTGCGCAACAACGCCGAAGCCACCCTCAACGTAGGCGACAAGGTGCCGATCAACACCACCACGGTCAACACCGGCATCGGCACCAGCAGCTACAGCTCGGTGCAGTACATCGACACCGGCGTGATCCTCAAGGTGCGCCCGCGCGTCACCCGTGACGGTACGGTGTTCCTGGATATCGTGCAGGAGATCAGCAGCGCATCGGACGTGCCGGAGAACTGCAATCCGCAGGAGCGCAACTGCAATCCGCGCATCTCCACCAAGAAGCTGGCCACCGAGGCGGCGGTGCAGAGCGGGGACACCATCATGCTGGCCGGCCTGATCACCGATTCGGCCACCGATGGCAGCAGCGGCATTCCCGGCCTGAGCCGGATTCCGGTACTGGGCGCACTGTTCGGCCAGAAGAGCCGCACCAGCCGTCGTTCGGAAGTGATCGTGCTGCTGACCCCGACCATCGTCCGCAACGGCCAGGAAGCCCGCAACCTGACCGACGAGTACAGCCAGCGCTTCCGCGCGATGGAACCGCTGAACCAGCCGCGCAGGAAGTAAGCCGGCCGGGCTGCGCCCGGCACCCTCCGAAGCCGAAGCCGAAGCAACGGCAACGGCAACGGCAACAGCGGGCATTCCGTGGGATGGCGGGGCGGTGTGGGCTGGCAGGACACGCCGTAAACCCGTCCCTGGGGGCTCGATGGCGCCATCCATGGCGCCAACGGTCCTGCCAGCCCACACCGCCCCGCCGCCGACAGATTCCGTGGGCTGTTGGTAGGTGTCGACCTTGGTCGACACATCTTTCAGATATCGAAATACAGGAATGGGGTCAGATCCGTTTTCCTGCGGAAAACGGATCTGACCCCAGGAGTCGTTCAGACAGTTCGCGGAAAACTGTCGAAGGTGGGGGGGTGTCGGATTGCGGGGTGTCAGCCGCATGGATGCGGCTGCCAAGCCTACAAAGACGTACTTGCGGCGTCCCCGCAATCCGATACCGCCCCGCCATCCCCCAGGACCCCAGCTGTTGCTGTTGCTTCGGCCCTGGCTTGAAGCCTCTGCGGGTGCCGGGTGCAACCCGGCCGACACCCACCCGATGCTACGCTGTGGCCACCGACAACCACGGAGGCGGGATGGGGGCGATCGTGTTGTTGCCGCTGGGCGTGGACGACGCGGTACTTGACCGCTGCCTGGCCGCGCTTGATGCCGGTACCGCAGCGGGGACATCGATCTGGCTGGCCGATGACGCACAGGCCGGGCCACGTGCACAGGCGGTGGTCGAACACTGGCTGGCACATACGCCGTTGCAGGCCGAATACACCCGCCGCGCGCGGCCGCTGGGCGAGGTTGCCCATCTGGACGAAATGCTGCGTGCCTGCGATGGCCTGGACGTGGCGGTGCTGGCCCCGGACAGCGTGCCCGCACCGGGATGGCTGCAGCAGCTGCAGGCCACGTTTGCACGCGACGCGGCCATTGCCACGGCCACGCCGTGGTGCAACGTGGGCGAAACCGCGGCGTGGCCGCGCTTGGGCGAGCTCAACCCCGAACCGGGCGACCCGGCGCTGTTGGCACATGTCTGCGCCGCACTGCCGAGCCTGCATCCTGAACTCCCTTCGGCGGTCACCCACGCCGTGCTGGTTCGCGCCAATGCACGGCGGCGCGCTGGTGGCCTGGATACAGAAAGCTACCTGGGCTGGAACGCGGCGCTGGTCGATCTGAGCCTGCGCATGGCTGGTCTCGGTTGGCGCAACGTGTTGTGCGAAAACGCCTTCGTCAGCCGTGCCAGTGAAGCGCCCAGCCGCGACGGCGATCTGGAAGCACTGGCCGCGCGCTGGCCGGGCTGGGTACCGCGGCTGGCTGACTTCCTGATGCACGACCCGCTGCACACGCTGCGCCAGGACCTGCAGCACGGCCTGCAGCAGGCGATAATGCCGCGCGGGCAGGGCGACCTGTTCGTCCCGCCATCACCGTTGGAGCCGCCTGTTTGAATTCCGCCATTGCCGCCATCGTCGTCACCTACCAGAGCGGCAGTACCATCGATGCGTGCCTGTCGCGGCTGCGCCAGGCGCAGGACGTGGCCGAGATCCGGGTGGTCGACAATGGATCGCTGGATGACACCCTGGAAGTCGTGCAGCGCCACGCCAGCCATGATCCGCGCGTACGTTTCATCGCCAACCCGGACAACCCCGGTTTTGCCGCAGCCAACAACCAGGGCGTTGCCGATTCACGCAGCCCGTGGCTGGCCTTCATCAACCCCGACCTGATGGTCGAAGTCGATACGCTCGCCGCACTGCGAGACCGCGCCGGTGCGGTGGGCGACAGTCTGCTGGGGGTGGAGCAGGTGGACGAGCAGGGCCAGGCCGATGAAGCGGTACGGCGCCGTGATCCGGACTTCCTTGCCATGCTGCGCTCGCCCGGTCGTGGCGCGCGGTTGGCCATTGCCCGCGACCCGGCGCAGCCGTTGCAGCAGGTGCCGGCGTTGTCCGGTGCGCTGCTGCTGATGCCGCGCGCCCTGTTTGATCGCATCGGCGGCTGGGATGCCGGCTACCGGCTGCACGCCGAAGACCTCGACCTGTGCCGCCGCGTGCGTGAGGCCGGTGGCGTGGTCGCCATCGCCAACGACCTGAAGGTGACCCACGTGCGCGGGGTGTCCAGCCGCTCGCGCCCGTTCTTCGTTGAATGGCACAAGCACCGCGGGCTATGGCGCTATTTCAGCAAGTTCGAAGCGCCGCAGCGGTCGTTGCCGGTGCGGGTGGCGGTGTGGGGGGCGATCTGGGCCCATGCACTGGTGCAGGTGCCGAGGTTGCTGCGCAGGTCGCTGTAGCGCGCTGCCACAGGATCATCCACGCATGGCGTGGATCGACTGCAGAGCGCGTGAGGGCGCCACCTCCAGCACGGACCCCGGTTCACCCGAACGGGCGCATAATTCCCCCATGCCTATCATCCAGTCCCTGCTCGACACCGACCTGTACAAGTTCACCATGATGCAGGCGGTGCTGCACCAGCACCCCGGCGCGCAGGTTCAATACCGTTTCAAATGCCGCACCCCCGGTATCGAGCTGGCCCGCTACATCGACCAGATCGATGAGGAGATCGACCACCTGTGCAGCCTGCGCTTCAGCAATGAAGAGCTGGATTACATGCGTGGCCTGCGCTTCGTGAAGCCCGATTTCGCCGACTTCCTCGGCCTGTTCCACCTGGACCGCAAATACATCCAGCTGCGCGCGTCGAAGACGGTGCCCGGCGAGATCGAACTGGACATCACCGGTCCATGGCTGCACACGATCCTGTTCGAAGTGCCGCTGCTGGCGATCATCAACGAAGTGTGGTTCCGCAACACCACCACGGCGGATTTCGCCGAAGGCGAACGCCGCCTGCAGGCCAAGGCCGCGCTGCTGCGCGATACCCCTGGTTTCGAGCAGTGCCGCATCGCCGACTATGGCAGCCGCCGCCGCTACTCGCGCGATTGGCATGCCCGCCTGCTGCCGCTGCTGCGCGATGCGCTGGGCCCGCAGCTGGTCGGCACCAGCAACGTGCACTTCGCGCGCCTGTACGGCATGACGCCGCACGGCACCATGGCCCACGAGTACCTGCAGGCGTTCCAGGCACTGGGCCCGCGCCTGCGCGATTCGCAGGTGGCGGCGCTGGAGTCGTGGGCGCGCGAGTACCGCGGCGACCTTGGCATCGCCCTGTCCGACGTGGTCGGGCTGGATGCGTTCCTGCGCGACTTCGACATGTATTTCTGCAAGCTGTTCGACGGCGTGCGCCATGATTCCGGCGACCCGTTCGACTGGGGCGACCGCATGCTGGCCCACTTCCAGCTGCGCCGCGTCGACCCGCGCAGCAAGGTGCTGGTGTTCAGCGATGGGCTCGACATCACCAAGGTGATGCGCCTGTACGACTACTTCCGTGGCCGCTGCCAGGTGGCGTTCGGCGTGGGCACCCACCTGACCAACGATCTGGGGCCGACCCCGCTGAACATCGTCATCAAGATGGTCCGCTGCAACGGCCAGCCGGTGGCCAAGCTCAGTGACTCGCCGGGCAAGAGCATGTGCGACGACCCGGGCTACCTGTCCTACCTGCGGCAAGTGTTCGAACTGCCTCCTGAAACGGGCCCTAGCGTCACATAGTGACGCTCTGCGTCAGTTGCTTCATCCGGCTTGCTGCGCGTCTTTGTGATGCGTATCACATTTACGTGGCCGAACTTCACGAGATCGCTTACGATCCGCGTACAGGATGTTTGCAGGTCTTGAGGGAGTTCTGCGGTGAAGGTTCTTTCTGTTTTCGGTACCCGTCCTGAAGCAATCAAGATGGGGCCGCTGGTAAAGGCGCTGGGTGAGGCGCCGGATATCGAATCCATCGTCTGCACCACAGGCCAGCATCGGGCGATGCTGGACCAGGTGATGTCGCTGTTCGAGATCACCGCCGATCACGATCTTGATGTGATGGTTCCCAACCAGACCCTCAACGGCCTGTGCGCCAAGCTGTTCGAGCGCCTGGATGCGTTGTATGCGCAGGTGCGACCCGATCGCGTGCTGGTTCACGGTGATACCACCACGGCGATGACCGCTGCAGTCGCTGCCTTCCATCACCGCATTCCGGTGGGACACGTCGAAGCGGGTCTGCGTACCGGCGACATCACCCGGCCGTGGCCGGAAGAGATGAATCGCCGCGTCATCGATGTCGTCTCTGATTTCCTGTTTGCCCCCACACCAAGTTCCCGCGCCAACCTGGAACGCGAACACCTCGGCGGCCGGATCCTGGTGACCGGAAACACCGTCATCGACGCCCTGCAGCAGACCGTACAGCAGCTCGATCGCGACCCGGCACTGCGCGCCCGCGCCGATGCGCCCTTCCAGATGCTTGATCCCGAGCGTCGCCTGCTGCTGGTCACCGGCCATCGCCGCGAGAGCTTCGGCCAGGGCTTCCTGGACATCTGCCGCGCACTGGCCGAGCTGGCCCAGCGCGAAGACCTGCAGGTGCTCTATCCGGTGCACCTCAACCCCAACGTGCAGGGCCCGGTGAATGCCGAGCTGGGCCATCTGGGCAACGTGCACCTCGTGCCGCCGCAGGATTACCTGAGCTTCGTGCGCCTGATGCAACGCGCCGACGTGATCCTTACCGACTCCGGCGGTGTGCAGGAAGAAGCGCCAGCGCTGGGCAAGCCGGTGCTGGTGATGCGCGATGTAACCGAGCGCCCGGAGGCGGTCGATGCCGGGGTGGTGAAGCTGGTCGGCACGGCGCCGACGCGGATCGTCGATGCCGTCAACGCCGCGTTGCAACAACCATCACATGCAACCCGTTTCGACCCCGACGCCAGTCCTTACGGTGATGGCCGAGCCAGTGCGCGCATCGTCGCGGCCCTGCGCGGACATCCACTGCCCGAATTTGCTACCGGCCACCGCAGTGCCGGCCCCGTTCCCACCCCTCTACAAGAAGTGACGCCATGACCCAGACCGGCCGACGTAGCTTCCTCGTTGTTTCCTCCGTGCTGGCCCTGGCGAGCTCCGCTGCCGCTGGCGCTGCCGACAGCGCTGCCGGCCAGTTCACCGAATGGACCGGGGACAGCACGGTAAGCCGGCAGATGACGCTGCGCCAGCTTGGCTTCCGCCAGCCGCTGGTGCTCAGCGGGCAGGAGAGCCAGCGCGAGGTCTACCTGCCCGTACCTGTGGGCGTGCCGACCCGCGATGCGCAGCTGCAGCTCGATGGCCGCTATGTGCGTGGCCACACCGGGCGCACGTCCGGGCTATGGTCGGTCGATGGCGATCCGATGGCGGCACGTTCGATCACCGATGCGCAGGGCGACGCCAGCCAGCTGCTGGCCATTGACGGCGAGCCCCGCGAGAACGGCTTCGTCCGCGTCGGCGTGGGCTGGTGGTCGATCGTTTCCGACTACCGCTGCGCGGACCAGAGCGCGCCAGCCAACGTGCTGCGGCTGTCGCCGGATTCGCGCTTCAGCTATCGCTTCGATGGACGTGCGGTGGACACCGTGGCCAAGGCCTGGGGCGCACTGCCGCCGCGCGTGCGCCTGCTGGTGGAGGGCAAGGCGCTGCAGGCATCGACCTACGATGCGGCGTGGCGCATCGGTGCAGCATTGCAGACCGGAGGCAAGCAGGTTGACGTGGTCGCGCTGCCCAAGGTCGGTGACAGCGTGGACCTGACCGGCATCAACATTCCCGCCAGCCTGCAGGGCGTGCCTGCCTATGCGGCGCTGGCGGCCGGTGAGCGCGCGCACGCGATCAAGGATCTGGCCGAAGTCGGCGCGCTGTTGTCGCTGCGTGACAGCGGCCCGCTCGCCGCCGATGTGATGATCGGCAGCGATGCGCTGCGCAATGGCGTACGCGCTGCACTGGATGCGCTGGCCGCGCAGGTCGGGGCCAGCGGCGCCGATGCCGCCAGTGCATTCAGCACCTGGCGGGCGGCAGACATGGCGGCATTGGAAAAGCCGGTGGCCAATGCCTCGGTGAGCGTGACCACTGTTGCCGGACGGCCGACCCTGGTGGTCGACCCCGCGGCCGGGGGCAAGGTGGCAGGCTTGCTGTCCGAGCAGTGGCGCAACTATGCACTGGGGCGTTCACTGCAGGTCACGCAGGCGGTCGCACCCGCGATGGAAGGGGATCGCGTACTGCTGAGCCGGCTGGGCAACATCGCCGGTACGCAGGACATCGTCACTCGTGGCGATCGCAGCGCCACCTTTGAACTGGGTGCATTGTCGGCCGATGGCCGGTTGCCGGAAGAAGTGGTGCTGGATGTATCGGCTGCGCCCAATGCGGCCGGGCAGGGCGCGGTTGCGACGATCTACTTCAACGACTACCTGCTGGGGGCCAAGGTGCTGTCGGCCGATGGCAAACCGCAGCGGCTGGTTGCCAAGGTACCCACCTACGCGCTGTCGGCCCGCAATGAAGTGCGGGTCAGCTTCCTGCGCCAGCCGGCGCGGCCTTACTGCCATGATCCCGCCACCGCGTTCCCGGTGTCGATCCTGCCCAGCAGCCACCTGAAGCTGGCCAAGCGCACGCTTGGCGCAGACTTCATCGGCGCGGCCAGCCAGCTGGCGCATGCCAATGAAGTGTTCGTGCCGGCTACCTGGCTGCAGGATGCACCGGCCTCGCTAGCCAAGGTCATCGCCATTGCCAGCGCGGTGGGGGCATCGCCGGAAGCGGCCAGCCTCAAGGTAGTGGATGCGGGCGCGGCGATCAGTCCGACCAGGCCTTACCTGGCCTTCGCCCTGGCGCCGTCCGGTGTCTCCTTGGCGGGCCTGAAGAATGGCCAGCTGGTGATTGCCGGCAAGCCGCAGCCGCTGCTCGATCTGAGCGGCCTGCAGCGGGCGGCCGCCGTGCAGGTCGCCTCGGCAGGCGGGCAGATCGGTGTGCTGTACAGCGACCTGGGCACCGAGGGACCGGTGCTGGCTGCGCCGTTCCGGTTGCTGCGGGGTGACCTGGCGGTGATCGATGGCAGCGACGTCGTGCGCGATTTCGACAGCCAGGACCCCTATGGTTCGCGGATCGCCCAGGAAGGCAATCCGCAGTCGAAGTGGGAACAGCACATGGTGTGGCTGCTGCTGCTGGTCGGCGTGGTGGTGTTCGCACTGGCCGCTGCCCGCATTACCCAGGTCCGCCGTCGCCGCAAGTCTGCCAACGTCGGGCATTGACCGGACGTGGACGGTCTGTTCTGGAACATCCAGCTGGCCAACTACTACGCTGCCCTGGAGACAGTGGCAGCGGCGGTGGCCGTGCTGATCCTGATTTCCAGCCTCGATGACCTGTTCATCGACGTCTGGTACTGGGTCCGCGAAAGCTGGCGCACGCTGACGGTCAAGAAGCGCCGTGAGTACAAGCCGCTGACCCAGCAGGACCTGCTGCAGCGGCCGGAACAGCCGCTGGCGATCATGGTGCCGGCGTGGATGGAATACGACGTCATCGCGCAGATGGTGGAGAACATGATCGATGTGCTCGACTATCGCGAGTACATCGTATTCGTCGGGACCTATCCCAACGACCAGCAGACCATCGACGAAGTCGAGCGCATGCGCCGGCGCTACAAGCGTCTGCGCCGCGTGGAAGTGCCGCATGACGGCCCCACCAGCAAGGCCGATTGCCTGAACTGGTTGATCCTGTCGATCTTCGACTACGAAAAGCGCCACGACATGGAGTTCGCCGGCGTCATCCTGCACGACAGTGAAGACGTGCTGCACCCGATGGAACTGCGTTTCTTCAACTACCTGCTGCCACGCAAGGACATGATCCAGTTGCCGGTGACCTCGCTGGACCGCGAGTGGTACGAACTGGTCGCGGGCGTGTACATGGATGAGTTCGCCGAATGGCATGCCAAGGACCTGGTGGTCCGCGAGAGCGTGTCCGGCATGGTGCCGTCGGCGGGCGTGGGCACCTGTTTCTCGCGACGTGCGCTGCTGGCGCTGAGCGAGGCCACCGGCAACCAGCCGTTCAATACAGACAGCCTGACCGAAGACTATGACGTCGGCGCACGGTTGGCGACGATGGGAATGCACTCGATCTTCGCCCGCTTCCCGGTGCAGTTCCTGGTGCGGCGACCGTCCTGGTTCGGCTGGGGGCCGGTGCGTGAGCGCACCCAGCAGATGGCGCTGTGCGTACGCGAGTATTTTCCCGACAACTTCCGTGCGTCCTACCGGCAGAAGGCGCGCTGGGTACTGGGTATCGGCCTGCAGAGCTGGGAAACGCTGGGCTGGCGCGGCTCGCTGGCGACCAAGTACCTGCTGGCGCGCGATCGCAAGGGCATCATCACCTCCTTTGTCAGCATCATCGCCTACCTGATCTTCCTGCAGCTGCTGCTGTTCTGGCTGCTGAAGATGACCGGTGTGTGGAACCTGCAGTACCCCAGCGTGTTCCAGGCGGGCAGCTGGCAGATGAACGTGGCGCTGCTGACCACCGCTGCCCTGGCCACGCGCGTGGTGCAGCGCTTCTACTTCGTCAACCGGCTGTATGGATGGGAACACGCGTTGATGTCGATCCCACGCATGGTGGTCGGCAACATGGTCAACTTCATGGCCACCGCACGCGCGTGGCGGATGTTCCTGGCCTATCTGTTTTTCGGCAAGCGCATGGTCTGGGACAAGACCATGCATGATTTCCCGGATGCCGCAGCACTGGTGCAGACCCGCAAGCGCCTGGGTGAACTGCTGACCACCTGGCAGGCCGTCGAGCCCGAGCGCCTGGAACAGGCGCTGCAGCAACAGCAGGGCGGGCGCCAGCAGCCTCTGGGCCGGATCCTGTTGTCGCAGGGCTGGCTGGATGATGAAACGCTGGCCGAGGCGATTGCCTTCCAGGGCGACCTGCAGCGTGCGGTGATCGACGTCGATTATCTGGGCCGGGGCGGGTTCCCGGTCAGCGTCGACGCCTGCGTGCAGTGGCGCATGCTGCCGTTGCCGCCCCTGCAGGAAGGTACCCTGCGGCTGGCCGTGGCCAATCCACTGTCGGAGGCCGCACTGGACCTGTTGAAGCAGGAAACCGGCAACGCCCAGGTCGAGCAGAGCATTGCCCGCGAAAGCGAGATCAACGCCGGCCTGCGCATGATCAGTGGCGCCGAGCTTTGGCGCATCGATACCGTGCCGCTGCTGGGCGACCTGCTGGTGGAAATGCGCCTGATCGACCACGCGCATTTCGAGATCGCACTGGATGAGTACAAGCCCCAGCGTGATGGACGCATCGGCGACTACCTGGTCAAGCGGGGCATCGCCACCGAAGACGCCATCGCCCAGGCGATGGAAGAACAACGCCGCCGCGCGGCGATGCTGCAGTCGCCGCCTCCCGGAGTTGCAACGGTATGAAGACCTCGCTGCTGTCCACCGTCATCGCCGTTGCCCTGGCGGCCGCTGCCCCGGCATACGCGCAGGCCGACGTGCCATTGCCGCTGTCCGGGCCGGCCTACCGCATGGCCGAGCAGGCGTTCGCCGCCTACGAGCGTGGCGATTACAGCACGGCCCTGCGACAGGCCGGCGAAGCATCGCGGCTGCGCCCGGATGTGGTGCGCCTGCGGTTGCTGCAGATCTATTCGCTGCAGAAGCTCGGTCGCAGTGATGAGGCACGCCAGCAGGCGCGGCGTGCGCTGGATGCGGGGCTGAAGGATCCGGCATTGCCGGGGCTGGCCACCGCGCCGGCGGCCGCTGCTGCCAGCGGCGGTGGTACCCGCGCCGTGCCGGCGGCACGACAGACGCCGGCTGAGCGCGCTTACCAGCAGGCATTCGCCATCGCGACCGAAGCCTATACCGCCTACAACAACGACCAGATGGCGGTGGCCGCCAGCAAGGCCGAACAGGCCTTCCGTCAGCAGCCGCAGCAGGGTGCATGGGCGATGCTGTGGGTCGCCTCGCTGGAAGCGCAGCAGCAGTTGGAGCAGGCCGACGCTGCGGCGGCTACCGCACTGCAGCTGGGCGCACCGAATGTGGCAGATCTACGCGCCAAGCGCGTGGCATTGGGCCGTCAGCGTGCAGTGAAACCGGCACAGGAAGGCTACCAGGCGCTGATATCGCAGGATTTCCGGGCCGCCGTCGGGTTCGCCCGCGAAGCGGTGGCACGTGCGCCCGACGTCGCCTCGCACCGCCTGCTGCTGATGACCACGCAGTTGCTCGATGGGCAGCTGGCAGAAGCCGAGCGCACCGCCGACCAGGCCTTGGACAACGATGCCGACGATACCGTCGCCCTGGTGATGCGGGCCTATCTGCGCCAGCGCCAGGGCAACACTGCCCAGGCCAACGCCGATTTCGACGCGGCCCTGCAGCAGGACTGGCTCGATGACCAGCAGCGCCGAAACGTGCGCCTGCTGGCGGTGGACGCCGCGGTGGCTGCCGGTGATCGCAACCGTGCCACCGCGCTGCTGGCGCCGCTGCAGGCCGATCCCCTGGACGACGTAGACGCGTCCTCACGGCAGGGCATCCGCGAGGCGGTGACCCAGCGCGAAAAGGCGATCCGTGGCGCACGCGCCGGCCAGACCCTGACGCTGCAGTCCTATCCGGCGCCGTTCCAGCAGTGCCGCGATACGCCTTACGGTACCCAGTGCGAACTGATGCCCGCCGATCTGCAGGGCGAAGGCGGCCCGGCACAGCGCGCCTATGCGGCCTATGGCCGGCAGGATTACCAGCAGGCCATCAGCGAAGCGCGCCAGGCCGTGCAGGAAACTCCGGACAGTGCGACCTTGCAAGGGCTGCTGACCACGGCCCTGGCCGCCGGCAACCGCAGCCAGCAGGGCGAGGCGCGCCAGCGCCTGGACAGCGCGCTGGCCACCCACCCCGATGATGCGGGCCTGCTGATGCAGCGTGGCTACCTCAATCAGGCGGCGCGCGAACCGGCGCTGGCGCTGGCTGACTTCCGAGCCGCCGAGGCCACCGGCAAGGCGCCCAAGACGGTGATGATGGACCAGGCCTATGCCAGTGCCGCCAGCGGCGATCACCGCCAGGCCGTGACCCTGCTGCGCGGCGCGATCGACGCTGCCGACGCCGGCCAGCTGCCACTGGACAAGGCGCAGCGCTACAACACGCGCAGTGCCATCGCCGGCTACTCGCGCGACTGGGGCGTGACCGCCTCGGCCGGCTACCGTGGATCGCGCCAGGCGGCCACCAACCTGGGCGGGGCATCGATCAGCACGCCCGGCGCTTCGGTGTTCAGCACCCTGGAAGCCTTCTGGCGGCCGCAGGCCACCAACAACCAGCACGGCACGCTGGAAGCCTACGCGCGCATCGCCAATACCTTGTACGACGAAGGCGGTACGTTCGAATCGTTGCTGTTCACCGACCCCTGCACCGGGCAGGCGACGCCGGACAACCGTGAACGCGCCGAGCGCCTCAGCCGTTCGCGTTCGATCGCCGGCTGGCCGTCCACCGTCGGTTCGTTCGGCGTGCGCTATGCCTTCGGCCAGACCGGCCTCAGCGTCGGCCTGGAACGCCGCCAGTTCCTCGGCAGCGCGACCCGGCGCGGCGGCATCTATGCCGACTCCGCCGCCATGCGCTGCCAGATCCAGATCGAATCCGAACGCCCGCTGCAGGCCAACCTGCTGGCCCGTTACCGGCTCAACGACAGCGCCGGTGGCTGGATGACCTACGCCACCTACGGGTTCTATAACGGCACCGGCGTGCGCACCGACGTCAGCCAGTGGTGGACGGTCAGTGGCTATGCCCAGGCCGGCCTGAGCTGGGATGACAACCGCGCCCACTTCACCGTCGATGCGCTCGATGCCAACGGCGCCCCGTCCCAGCGCGTAAGCGAATCCAACGGTCGCCTGCGTCGCCAGCAGGCCTTTGCCGCAGCCGAACTTCGCGCCGGGCGCAACTATCGCTTCGGTGCCGACCAGACCCGCTGGCTGGTCACCCCGTACCTGGTGCTGGGTGCGGACTGGCAGGACCAGCGCTCGCGGGTGCGCGGCATCGACTATCCCGGCATCGGGCCGCAGTCGTTCAACCTGTCCGACACCCAGCGCAGCTGGTCGCTCGGGGCCGGTCCTGGCGTCGGCGTCCGTTACTGGTTCCGCGAAGATCACTACAACGCGGCGCGCTCCTACCTGGACCTGTCGGTGTCCTACCGCTTCGCCATCGGCGGCGGCGATACCCAGCGGGCCAAGGGACTGTTCGCCACTGCCACCCTTTACTACTGATGCTGCATGAAGGATCTGCCGATGAAATCAGTTTTCTCTGCAACGCTCCGCGTACCGTCCGCACGTAGACCGCGCTTGCTGCTGCTGGCCGCCGTGTGCGCGCTGGCCGCTGCCGGTCCCCTGCAGGCGCAGGCACCTGCCGCGCCCGTTGCTGCGGCCAACCAGGACTCGTCCATCGTGCTGACCGGCAAGGATGGCTGGCTGTTCCCGGCCTGGGGCAGCCTGACCGACGTCGATAGTGCCGCCGTCGCCCGCAACACGGCGCTGATCGCCGAGGCGCAGCGCACGCTGGCCGCCGCTGGGGTCAAGCTGCAGGTGCTGGTGCTGCCGGACAAGGCCCTGTTCTATGAAGACAAGCTGCCCGATGGCAAGCGGCTGGGCGATGCGGTGCGTGGTCGCTATGCGTTGGAACTGGACGGGTTGGTCAATGCGCACGTGCCGGCTGTCGATGCGTTGCAGGCGATGCGGCAGGTCAAGCAGGGCGGCCAGGAGGTGTTCTATCGCAGCGATCAGCACTGGACCCAGCCGGCCGCCGACGCAGTGGCCGCTGCCGTCGCCGCGAAGGTGAAAGAGCAGGTGCCGACCCTGGCCGGGCAGGCCGGCAGCGGCATGCCGCTGGGCAGCGAGATCAAGGAACGCCGCTTCGGCGATCTGGCCGAGCTTTTCCTTACCGATGAACAGCGCAGGGCGATCGGCCGCGATACCTTCACCGTGCGCCGCCAGGCCGAACAGCAGTCGCTGCTGGATGATGCACCGGCGCCGGTGCACGTGACCGGCCACAGCATGGTGCAGCCGTATTTCGGTTTCCCGCAGAAGCTGTCCAACCTGATCGACCGCCCGGTATCGGTGAACTGGAAGCCCGGCAACGTCGGCCACTGGGTGATGCTGCTGGAATACCTGGAATCACCCGGGTTCAAGCAGGACAAACCGCAGGTGCTGGTCTGGCAGATGTTCGAACCGTCCTACCCGCAGGGCCCGGATGCACGTGGCCAATGGGACAACGCCTCGATCATGACCCCCGAACAATGGAAGGCACGCCTGCACAAGGCGCTGGGGCAGTGATCCGATGAATGCCCGTCCCGGGGCGCCCGCGCCCCTGCCACCTGCTGCCCCACCGCGTGCCCATCGGCTGACCGCCGTGGTGGTATCGGCATTGCTGCTGATCGGCGTCTGCGCCGGTGCCTGGATGCTGGCCAACGCCAAGCTGCCGGCCGAGAAGCTGCTGCCCTCGCGCTGGGCAGATGGCGAAGCCGGGCAGGCGATCAACCAGGCCCTGCGGCTGCCGATCCAGGCCCAGGGCGACCTGCTGGGGGCCGCCGTGCGCTATCGCCTGCTGGGCGATCTTGGCGAGCAGGTGGCGCTGGGGTGCCCGGACTGGCTGTTCTACCGCGATGGCCTGCGTCCGCAGCCGGGTGCCGGTGCCAAGGTATTCAACGATCGCGTGCGCCTGATGCAGCACTGGTCGCAGCAGTTGCAGGCCACCGGTGCGAAGCTGCTGGTAGTGGTGGTGCCGGACAAGTCGCGCATCGAGCAGGCGCACACCTGTGGCCTGCGCTATTCCGAACCGATGCGTGCGCGCTACCGGCAGTGGCAGCAGGCGCTGGCGGCGGCGAAGGTACCCAGTGTCGATCTGCTGCCGGTGTTGTCCGGGCAGGACGCGCCGGTGTTCTTCCGCACCGACGTGCACATGAACCGCATCGGCGCGCAGCGTGCCGCCGACGCGGTGAGCGCGGTGGCACTGCCGTTGCTGGGCGGGCAGGGCAGCCAGGCATTCGAGGTCGGAGCGCCGGGCACGCCCAAGCCACGCATGGGCGACCTGATCGTGCTGGCAGGCCTGGAACACGCGCCGCCATCATGGCGGCCGCCGTTGGACCTGGAGCCGGAGCAGGTCATCGCGCCGCTGCGCAGCGGTGGACTGCTGGACGACACCCCGCCGGTGGAGGTGCTGCTGCTGGGCAGCTCCAACGGCCGCCGCAGCCTGTTCGCAGAACGCCTGGGCCATGGCCTGGGGCGCGAAGTGTGGAACCAGAGCATGGACGGCGGCCAGTTTTCCGGCGCACTGCTGGCGGCGCTGCCGCAGCAGCCGACGTGGCCACCCACCGTGAAACTGGTGATCTGGGAATTTTCCGAAATGGCCCTGTCCCTGCCGCTGACCGAAGGCGAGCAGAAGGCATTGGCCGGTATCGACTGAGCGCCGACCGACCATGCTGTTCAACTCTTTCCTGTTCCTGCTGATTTTCCTGCCGATCGCGCTGGGCGTGCACTACCTGCTGGGCGCGCTGCGGCCACGGCTGGCCGCGCTGTGGCTGTGCGTGGCCTCGATCGTGTTCTACGGCTGGTGGAATCCGCAGTTCGTGATCCTGCTGGCCGGCTCGATCATCTTCAACTACCTGGTCAGCCTGGTGATCCTGTCGCTGGCCAAGCGTCCCCGGTTGCAGCTGCTGGCCACCGCGCTGGGCGTGGCCGCCGACATCCTGCTGCTGGTGCATTACAAGTACTTCGCGGCAATGGTGAACTTCGTCCACGACATCGGCTTCAACGTCGGCCCGATGGACACGCTGATCCTGCCGCTGGGCATTTCCTTCTTCACCTTCACCCAAATCGGCTACCTGCTGGACTGCCGTGCCGGCGTGGTCAACGACCGCAGCCCGCTCAGCTATGTCCTGTTCGTGACCTTCTTCCCGCACCTGATTGCCGGCCCGATCCTGCACCACAAGGAGATGATGCCGCAGTTCAGCAAGCGCGAGACCTATCGTTTCCAGGCCGAGAACCTGTCCATCGGCGGCATGCTGTTCGTCATCGGCCTGGCCAAGAAGGTCCTGCTGGCCGACAGCATCGCGCCGTATGCCGATGCCGGTTTCGCCTCCACCGGTGACGTGCAGTTCTGGGGCGCGTGGGCCACTGCGCTCAGCTATGCGCTGCAGCTGTACTTCGATTTTTCCGGTTATTCGGACATGGCGCTGGGCCTGGCCCGCATGTTCGGCATCCGCTTCCCGCTGAACTTCAATTCGCCGTACAAGGCCACCAGCATCATCGACTTCTGGGCGCGCTGGCACATGACGCTCACCCGTTACATCACCGCCTACCTGTACTACCCGGTAGCGATGGCCGTGACCCGTTGGCGCACCCGCCATGGCCGTGCCACCGGCCCCACCGCAGTGGCATCGGCTGGCGGCTTCTTCTCGATGATCGTGCTGCCCACCGTATGGGCGATGGGCCTGGCCGGCATCTGGCATGGCGCCGGCATGCAGTTCCTGATCTTCGGCCTGCTGCATGCCAGCTACCTGGTCATCAACCACGCGTGGCGGGTCTTTGTCGGCGGTCGCAAGCCGGCCGCGATGCGAAAACTCAATCCGTTCCAGCACGCCGGTTACCTGCTGCTGACCTTCGGCGCAGTGCTGGTGGCGCAAGCGTTCTTCCGCGCCGATGGCGTGCACGATGCGTGGCAGCTGGTGCAGGGCATGTTCGGCGTGCGCGGTTGGGAAAGCATGGAGAATCTGGGCCATGTCGCGGGCATGGGCCTGGCCGACGGTGCGCGCCTGCTGCTGGGCCATCACCTGCAGCTGCTGTACATCCTGCTGGCACTGGCCATTGTCTGGCTGGCACCGAACGCGCACCAGATCATGGGTGTGTACTCTCCCGCGCTGGCAAAACCCAGCCCGGCACCGCGCGCGTGGATGCGCTGGCAGCCCAACTGGGCCTGGCTGCTGGTGATGCTGGTGCTGCTGACGTTGTGCCTGCTGAACCTGCACAAAGAAACCCGTTTCCTTTACTTCCAGTTCTGACAAGGTGGATTCCAACATGGACAAGCAGACAATCCAGAACCAGCTCATCGATATCGTCGAGGCGGTGATTGGTACCCGCGTGCAGCCGGACGAGTACATGGAATCGTTCTTCGATTCGATGTCCAAGGTGCAGCTGATGGTCGAGGTCAAGGACCGCCTTGGCGTCACCCTGCCGGTGGATGAAATCGATGCCCTGGTTGATTCGGTGCAGGTGCTGGCCGACTACGTGGCCGAGCACGGCCCCCGCTGATCGCCTGCGGGCACCGGAGGTAGCACGATGTACTTCGATTTCGACCAATGCCGATTCGCCGACCTGGATGTCGCCACGCAGGCTCCCGCCCTGCACGTGGCCGATGGGGTACTTGATTGGGCCGGGCTGCATCGTGCCACCCAGCAGTGGATCGACCGTGCGCGTGCTGCCGGCCTGGTGCACGGTGACGCATTGGTGATCTCCGGGCACAAGGAATCGGCCTTCGTGGTGGCCATGCTCGGCTGCCTCTGCCTGGGCGTGACCTACGTTCCGGTGGACACCATCAACCCGCCAGCCCGCCTGCAGCGCATCACCACGCTGGTGCATGCGCGTGCGATCTACGATGCGGCCGTCGATGCGTTCCTGCCTGGTGCCGATGCGCCACGAGCGCTGGCGGTGCCGGACCTGGCCTACATCATGTTCACCTCCGGCAGCACTGGCGACCCCAAGGGCGTGCAGATCGGCCGCGACAGTGTTGCCCTGTTCACCGGCTGGATCCGCGACTGCCTGGCGCTGGGCCCGGCGCCGGCGTTCATGAACCAGATGCTCTTCAGTTTCGACTTCTCGCTGTTCGACCTGTGTGGCGCACTGGGCCTGGGTGGCTGCTGCGTGCTGTGCCCGCGCGAGGTGATCGCCAGCAGCGAGCATTTCGTCGACCATCTGCGCGATTCGCACGTGGCCGTATGGGCATCCACGCCCTCGTTCGTGCGCCAGCAGATGCTCAATCCGCGTTTCGATGCCACGCACCTGCCCGACCTGCAGGTGTTCGTGTTCGGTGCCGAATCACTCACGCCGCGCGTGGCTGAAGAACTGTGGGCGCGTTTCCCGCAGGTGCGCATCATCAATTCCTACGGGCCGACCGAAGCGACCTGTTCTACCACATGGGTGGAGATCGATCCGGCCCTGCGTGCGGCGGCACCCAACCCGTTCCCGATCGGCATCGGCAAGCCCTATGCCGAGGTGTTCCTCGATGATGGTGAGATCTGCATGGCCGGCGACCATGTGATGCGTGGTTATCTCGAGCGCCCGGACCTGGATGCCGGCGTGTTGTTCGAACACAACGGCAAGCGTGCGTACCGAAGTGGTGATCTCGGTGATGTCGACGCGCAGGGCCGGTTCTACTTCCGTGGCCGCCGCGACGACCAGATCAAGCTCAATGGCTACCGCATTGAACTGGCCGAGGTCGATGTCGGCCTGGCCCGCCTGCCCGGCGTGGTCGCAGGAGCCGCCGTGGTACTGCGGCGGCCCGATGGCAGCCTGGTGCGGATGATCGGCTTTGTCGAAACCACGCAGCCACAGACCGGCCCACTGCAGCGTCCGCCAGCGGACCTGGCAGATTGGAAGGGCCTGCTCGAACGTTACATGCCGCCCTATATGATTCCTTCCGAGCTGTTCGCCGTGGATGCCCTGCCGCAGACGATCAGCAACAAGGTGGATCGCAAGCAACTGGAGCAGCGCTACCAGATCCTGGCGCGCACGCTCCGCACGACGGAGAAACCCGCATGAACACTGTCCTGAAATCGCTGGTCGCCACCGCGCTGCTGCTGTCGCCGTGCGCAGCCTTCGCCCAAGGTGCACCGGAAGGGCGCCTGGCCCAGTTGTATGCCGCGCGCCCGCCCGCTGGCTCTGCCTTCGTGCGTGTGCTCAACCCGGGCAGCACGGTGCTCAAGGCCGGTATCGGCAATGGCGCCGACCAGAACGTCGGGCCGGCAACACGCGCTACCCGTTATGCGATCGTTGAAGGCGGCAAGCCGTTCAGCGTGCGCGTGGCCGGCAAGGCCCGCACGCAGCCAGCGGTGGCCGCCGGCAGTTTCACCACCCTGGTGCTGGATCCCGGCGCAGCGGCCAAGCCCTTCAACGTGCTCGAAGACGGTGGTGGCAGCAGTGACGCCCTCAAGGCCGAGATCCGCTTCTACAACCTCGCCGCCAATTGCACCCAGGGCAAGCTGGCAATGGCCGACAAGGGCGCAGTGGTGTTCCCGGCGGTTGCCGCTGGCCGCAGCGCCGCGCGTGGCATCAATCCGGTCAAGGCGCGGCTGGTGGCCGGTTGCGGTGGCAAGGACAGTCCCGCACTCGAACTTCCCGCGCTGCAGCCCGGCGATCACTACAGCCTGTTCCTGACCGGCGCCGCCAACGCACCGGTGCTGCAGGGCCAGCTCAGTGGCACCGACGCGGTGGGCCGCTGATCCGATGGCAGACCGGCCGGTATTCCGCGAGGACCACGCACTGTTCCGCGACCAGGTCCGTCGCTTCATCGACGCACAGATCGCGCCCGGGTACGCGCAATGGGAGCGCGATGGCATCACGCCACGTGCGCTGTGGCGCGCGGCGGGCGAGGCCGGCCTGCTCAACTGCCAGTTGCCCGAGCCGTACGGCATGGGAGGCGACTACGGTCACGCCGCCTGCGTGATCGAAGAACTGGCACGCGCCAACTATCTGGGCATCGGCTTCTCGATCCACTCGGACATGGTCGCGCCCTACCTGATGCAGTACGCCACGCCAGCCGTGCGCGATGCCTGGTTGCCGAAGATGGCACGGGGTGAAGCGATCGGTGCGATCGCGATGACCGAGCCCAGCGCCGGCAGTGACCTGAAGACGATCCGCACCCGTGCCGACGTAGTGGACGGCGGATATCGATTGAACGGGCAGAAGACCTGGATCACCAATGGCAGCAATGCCGACGTCGCCGTGGTGGTGGCCACTGTCGCCCCGGAACTCGGTGCCGGCGGCCTGACGTTGTTCTGCGTGGACCTGGCCGCTGCCGGTGTCAGCCGCGGTGCCCCGATGGCCAAGATCGGCCAGCATGCGCAGGACACCACCGAACTGTTCTTCGAAGACGTGTTCCTGCCTGCCGATCACCTGCTGGGCCAGGAGCGTAGTGGCTTCGCCTACCTGGAAGAGCATTTGGCGGCCGAACGGCTGGCCATCGCGCTGCGCGCGGCCGCCTCGGCCGAAGGCATGCTGGCTGAGACGGTGGCCTACGTGCGGCAGCGCAAGGCCTTCGGTCGGCTGCTGATCGACCACCAGAACACGCGCTTCGTGCTGGCCTCGGCCACGGCACAGCTGGCGATGCTGCGCAGCTTCCTCGACCAGTGCCTGGGCGAGCAGATCAGCGGCCGACTGGATCCCACCCGCGCGGCGATGGCCAAGCTCAACGCCACCGAAGTCCAAGGGAAGGTGCTGGACGACCTGCTGCAGCTGCACGGCGGCTACGGATACAGCAGCGAATATGGAATAGGGCGTGCCTGGGCCGACGCGCGTGCACTGCGGATTTTCGGTGGCACCAGCGAGATCCTGCGCGACATCATCGGCCGCACGCTGTAACGCTTCTTGCGCGTCGGTACCGGGGTCAGATCCCCCAGCGCTTGCGCAATGCGGCCGCTTCCGGCGTGTCCTGCGACAGCCAAGGGTCCAGCGCGTACACCAGCACGTGCTCGGCGCCGCTGTCGCGCGCCCAGGCCAGCTGCCGCTCGATACGGGCGGCATCAGCGGTTTCGCCCTTGAACTGGGTGCCGTCGTTGTTCTCGCCGGGCAGCTCGCGGAACAGTTCGACGATGGCATCGAAGGCCACGCCACGCGTGCGCAGATGCTGCAGCAGCGGCTGCAGCTGCTGTACGTTGCCGGCGCCGGCAACACCCACGCCGTCCTGCACCATGGGTCTGACCGCAGCCTGGGCGAGAACGGCATCCCACAAGGTCACCAGGTCGCCCTGGGTCTGCAGACGGCTGAAATAGCAGGAAACCGCGCAGTCGCCACCACGCTCGACCGCCGCCTGGGAGATGCCGTGCAGCCACTGCGCCAGCCATTGTTGACGAGCGGGATCGGCCCAGTGGTACTGCTCGAGTTCGTAGGGGATGTACCAGCCGTTGAATGCCTGCAGGCGAGACCAGGGCGCCTGCGCCAGCCAGGCCCGCGCCTGCGCCAGGCTGTCGGCGAAGAAGGCCTGCAGTGCGGCGTCGTCTCCGCCGATGGCCTGCCACCAGCGTTGCTGGAACGGCAGGCCGACGCGAACCGCGATACCGGCTTCCGAGGCTGCGGTGAAGAGCATGCGCACACTGGTATCGGGTAGCTGCCAATCACCCTCCGCGCCACCGACGATGCCGCTCCATTGCAGCACCAGCTGCCTGCAGCCGAGTCTGCGTGCCAGCTGCAGCGAGCGTTGCCAATCGGCCATGCGCCACTGCAGGTGGCTGCGCCACGGCTGCAGGAAGGTGCCGTCCACCTGTTCCGGCAGCGAACAGCCGGGCAGGGTGGTCAATGCCGCCGCAACGGGCGCCAGCAGGGTAGCGCGCAGCAGGCGCCGGCGCAGCGGCGAAGACGGATCGGGAGGCAGGGGAGGCGTGGACATGCCGTCATCATCCCAGAGCACCGTTCGCAACGGGTGAACCGGGCCATGCATGGCAAGCCTGCACCAGCCTCCTTACTCCAGCGCGTAACGCAGCACGAACAGCACCGCCACCAGCCACACCGCCGGATGCACCTCGCGCCAGCGGCCGGTGCCGGCCTTCAGCGCGGCGTAGGCAATGAAGCCGAAGGCCAGGCCGTTGGCGATGGAATAGGTGAACGGCATCGCCAGCGCACACAGCGCGGCGGGTACGGATTCGGTCAGGTCGCTCCAGTCCACTTCCACCAGTTCGCGCAGCATCAGTCCGGCTACGAACAGCAGGGCCGGCGCGGTGGCATAGCCGGGCACCATTGCCGCCAGCGGCGAGAACAACAGCGCGGCCAGGAACAACGCAGCGACCACCAGTGCGGTCAAACCGGTACGGCCACCCACCTGCACGCCCGAGGCGCTTTCGGCGAAGGCGGTGGTGCTGCTGGTGCCCAGCAGCGAGCCGGCCACAATCGCCGTGCTGTCGGCCAGCAGCGCGCGCCCGAACCGCTTCTGCGCGCCCGGCAGTTTCAGCAAACCGGCACGGCCGACCACGCCATACAGCGTGCCGGTGGCATCGAACACTTCCACCAGCACGAACACCAGCACCACCTGCAGCAGCACGGCGATCGGCGCGCCGCCGTTGTGGTGCAGCAGGCCAGGCAGGTCCAGCTGCAGGAAGGTCGGCGCCAGGCTCGGCGGCAACGACACCAGCCCGTGGTACTGCAGATCGCCCAACGCCCAGCCGGCCGCGGTCACCGCCAGGATGCCGATCAGGATCGCACCGCGCACTCGTCGCGCTTCCAGGATCGCGATCAGCAGGAAGCCGCCCAGTGCCAGCAGCGGCGGCGCGGTATTGAGCGGGCCCAGCGCCACCAGCGTGTCCTCGTTGCCGATGATCACGCCGGATTTCTGCAGCGCGATGATGGCCAGGAACAGGCCGATGCCGGCCACGATCGCCGACCGCAACGACGCCGGAATGCCCGACACCAGCCACGCGCGCACGCCGGTCAGCGACAGCACCAGGAACACCAGGCCGGAAATGAACACCGCCGCCAGCGCCTGCTGCCAGGGCAGGCCGGCAGCGCCGACCACGGTGAAGGCGAAGAACGCATTCAAGCCCATGCCCGGCGCCATGCCCACCGGGAAGTTGGCCGCCAGCGCCATCACCACCGAGCCCAGTGCCGCGGCCAGGCAGGTGGCCACGAACACCGCCCCAGCGTCCATGCCGGTGGTGCCCAGGATCTCGGGATTGACGAAGACGATGTAGGACATCGTCAGGAAGGTGGTGACACCGGCCAGCAGTTCGGTGCGCACGGTGGTGCCGTGCTGCTGCAGCTGGAACAGGCGTTCGAACAGGGACATGGAGGATCTCACGACAATAAGGTGTCACGACCAAGGTTCGTGACCTACCCGAATGCAGAACGTGGGTACCGACCGTTGGTCGGTACGCCTTTCGTCACCAGCAACGGTGGTGACCTACCGAAAAGAGAAAGGCCGCGCGAGCGCGGCCTTTCGTTCTTGCTTACTTCAGCGCCTTGAAGCGCAGGCGCTTCGGCGCAGCGTCGTCGCCCATGCGGCGGCGCTTGTCTTCTTCGTACTCACGGTAGTTGCCCTGGAAGAACTCCACGTGCGAATCGCCTTCGAACGCCAGGATATGGGTCGCGATGCGATCCAGGAACCAGCGGTCATGCGAAATGACGAACGTGTTGCCCGGGAACTCCAGCAGCGCATCTTCCAGCGCACGCAGGGTTTCGATGTCCAGATCGTTGGACGGTTCGTCGAGCAGCAGCACGTTGCCACCCTGCAGCAGGGTCTTGGCCATGTGCAGGCGGCCACGCTCACCACCGGAAAGCGAGCCGACCATCTTCTGCTGGTCCTGGCCCTTGAAGTTGAAGCGGCCGATGTAGGCGCGCGACTGGATCTCGATGCCGTTGATGTTGAGGATGTCCAGGCCGCCCGCGATTTCCTGGAACACGCTGTGGTTGCCTTCCAGCGCGTCGCGGCTCTGGTCCACGTAGGACAGCTGCACGGTCGGGCCGACCACGATCTCGCCGGTGTCCGGCTTTTCCTGGCCGGTGATCATCTTGAACAGGGTCGACTTACCGGCACCGTTGGGGCCGATGATGCCGACGATGGCGCCCGAGGGCACCAGGAAGTTCAGGTTGTCGAACAGCAGGCGGTCGCCGAACTTCTTGGAGACGTTCTTGAATTCCATTACCGCCTGGCCCAGGCGCTCGCCCGGCGGGATGAAGATTTCATTGGTCTCGTTGCGCTTCTGGTAATCGACCGACTGCAGCTCTTCCAGGCGGGCCAGACGGGCCTTGCCCTTGGTGCGGCCGCCCTTGGCGTTCTGGCGCGACCACTCCAGTTCCTTCTGGATCGCCTTCTGGCGAGCCTTTTCCTGGTTGTCTTCCTGCTTCAGGCGCTCATCCTTCTGGGTCAGCCAGTCGGTGTAGTTGCCCTT
>Ga0153974_1000040_pt1 | contig 30729 bp, 29 predicted proteins | sample TSGA058MetaG_FD_104741 | JGI IMG/M metagenome (GOLD analysis project Ga0153974, IMG submission 104741) | Attine ant fungus gardens microbial communities from Georgia, USA - TSGA058 MetaG | ecosystem: Host-associated > Fungi > Mycelium > Unclassified | place: USA: Georgia, Yuchi Wildlife... | reverse complement strand
GGTGAAGCGGTTTTCTTGGTTCCACTGGCTTTCGCCGTGGCGGACCAGTACAAGCTTAGTTACTGCCATCGTAAAGCTCCTTCAATGATTAATCATTCACTGTAAAAATGGTTCTCACCGCGACTACTGCTCGGTCAAGAGACACTACTGCCACTACCATAGCGGAAAAGGGCGCGTCGCGTAAGTCTCTGACCATCTTTGCGCTGACTTTTTAAGCACTGATAAAATGATATCCAAACCGGATCTGTCGAATTTCTCCTGCCGGTAACCAACATCCCGCCAGCGGCGTATCATTCGCCGCATCCGGGCAGTAGCCTGGCTCTAAAGCAACGCCTTGATAATTTTGGTATTCTCCCTGAGGAGAAGGTGTGCCAGCCAGGTAATTTCCAGTATAAAGCTGCAATGCTGGCTCACTGCTGAATAGGTCCATCTGTAATTGGCCGTCAGCGGCGATAAGTGTCGCGACTGGCTGGTCTATACTGTGCGAATCGATAATAAAAGCGTGATCATAGCCGGCGGTTATCTGTTGAAAACGGTCCGCTAAGAAATCTTCGCCGAGAGCTTTTGGCGAGCGAAAATCGAACGCGGTCTCGGCAACCGGCAGATAGTCACCATCAGGAAGACCTTCAGTATCGACCGGTTGGAAATATGAGCCGTGCAGCGAAAGCCGATGTGACCGAATATCGCCTTGTACCCCATCGAGATTGAAATAGGCATGGTTGGTTAATGACAGCGGGGTGAGGGCATCGCTTTTTGCATTAAAACAGAAATCGAGGCGATTATCGTCACTCAGCGTTAAGGTTAATTCAACCTCTACGCTCGCTGGGAAACCTTGGTCGCCGTTAACTGAATGTAGGCGGTATACCAAGGTATTATCGGTATGCAATACCTGTTGCCAGCGCCGGTGACTAAAACCTTCCGGTCCACCATGTAGTTGATGGGGACCTTGATTACTGGTGAGTTGACAGTCGAGGTGGCTTAAATAGGCTTGGCGAATACGGTTTGCGTAACGTCCGACTGTTGCGCCGAGATAAGCCGATTGTTGCAGATAACGTTCGGGCGAACCACAGCTTAGTAGAGCCTCACGTAAGCGTCCGTCCGCTTGCGGGATCTGGGCACTCAGCCAGGTCGCTCCCCAGTCCATAAAGCGTACCACCATGCCTTGCGCATTCCGTAGCTCGGCGAGGTTGAAGGGTTGGCCATCTGGCGCGAGGGCCGTTGAGGTTAACATGGACTAGCTCCTTGTGACGCGTGACAGAGATAATAGGTCTCTTTAATTCCAGTTGCGGAATGGTAATGATCCGCCATGGCTGTTTTGACGGCTTCCACCTTGTGCAAGGGTAACAGTGCGACGACACATCCGCCGAAGCCACCGCCGGTCATGCGTGCGCCGCCTTCCTCACCGATCGCTGCTTGTAACAGTTCAACTAAGCGGTCGATCTGTGGCACGGTTATCGCAAAGTCATCGCGCATGGAATCATGCGATTCGGCCATGAGTTGCCCCATTCGCGTTAAATTACCTTGGTTCAGCGCCTGCGTTGCTTCTAACGTTCGTTTATTTTCCGTTAAAATATGGCGAACACGTTTAGCCACGGTAGGGTCCATTTCTGCCTCGCGGGCATGAAAGGTCTCTAATGAAACTTCACGCAACGATTGCTGGCCAAAGAAGGCAGCTCCTTGCTGGCACTGCTCGCGACGGAGATTGTATTCGCTACCAACCAGTGTCCGTCGGAAGTTAGAGTTCACAATTAATACCGCAATATCGTTTGGCATTGAAACAGGCTTTGTTTCAAGCGACTGGCAATCGAGTAATAAGGCGTGGTCAGCCTGACCCATAGCCGAAATCATTTGATCCATAATGCCGCAATTACACCCAACGAACTGGTTCTCCGCCGCCTGACCGTTGAGGGCGATTTCCACAGGCGTAATCGGTAATTGCCATAAATGCTTAATCGCAGTTCCTACAGCGACTTCCAACGAGGCGGATGAGCTCAAACCTGCGCCTTGTGGGACATTACCACTGATCACCATGTCCATTCCTTGAAACTGGTCATTAATCTGACGTAAATGTTTGACTACGCCGCGCACATAATTTGCCCACATCGCAGACTGATGGAATTCGATCGGCGCATCTAGAGAGAACTCGTCCAGCTGATCGTCGTAATCTGCAGCAATCACCCGTATACGATTATCTTGGCGTTTTGCGCAGCTGATAACAGTTTGATAATCAATGGCGCATGGCAGCACAAAACCTTGGTTATAATCAGTATGTTCACCAATCAGATTAACGCGGCCCGGCGCTTGGAAAAAATCGGTTGGTTCATAGCCGAAATAGTGTTGAAAACGTTGTTCACAACGCTGTTTAAGTTCAGTCATCATTATTCACTCTCTCGAAAGTGGTGATCGCTCACCGAGCTTAGGCGTTCTGCTGCTTGTTCAGGGGTAAGATCGCGCTGGACTTCTGCGAGCATTTCATACCCGACCATAAACTTACGCACGGTCGCGGAGCGCAGTAGTGGTGGGTAAAAGTGGGCATGTAATTGCCAGTGCGAGGACGCTTCATCGGTAAAAGGAGCACCATGCCAGCCCATAGAATAGGGGAAAGAGCAATGGAATAGGTTGTCGTAGCGGCTGGTTAACTGTTTTAAAGCGAGGGCGAGATCGTCACGTTGTACCGTTGAGATTTCAGTTAGACGCGCCACCTTGGCTTTAGGTAATAATAAGGTCTCGAATGGCCATACCGCCCACCAAGGCACGACGGCGATCCAATGCTCCGTTTCCACCACCAAACGCTCTTTCTTTTGCAGTTCTTTCTGAGCATAGTCCCATAATAGGGGACGCTGATGACGTTGATAATAATCACGCTGCTGGCGGTCTTCGTTAGCAATCTGATTAGGGATAAAACTATTTGCCCACACCTGACCATGAGGATGCGGGTTCGAGCAGCCCATTGCCGCCCCTTTATTTTCGAACACCTGTACCCACGGATAAGTTTTTCCCAGCTCTGACAGCTGCGCCTGCCATACTTGGATCACTTGTTTGATCGCCGAAAGCGGCAACTCTGGCAGGGTTTTGCTGTGATCAGGCGAGAAACAGATAACACGGCTGATGCCGCGAGCACTTTCTAATTGAAACAACTCGTCCTCATATGCCTCTGCGTGAGGAGTGTCCGGTAATAACGCCGAGAAATCGTTGGTAAAGACGAAAGGCGCATCGTAATCAGGATTAACTTCGCCATTAATTCGGGTGTTACGCGGGCAGAGATAGCATTCAGGATCGTGCTGTGGCAGTTGCTGAGGACTTACCGTCTCCTCGGCTCCTTGCCAGGGTCGCTTAGCGCGGTGAGGGGAAACTAACACCCATTCACCGATAAGCGGGTTGAACCGGCGATGAGGATGGTCGAGGGAATCGAAGCTTTGCATAGTCGTCTCGTCATGATTAAGCATTAATGAACAAAGCCTAGCATGAAACTGAGCCTATTTTTGTGATCAAACACCTATTTATGGAAGCGTTTACACCTGAATATTTAGGGTTATTAAGTAAAAAAAAGCAATTTAATGTAACCGATTACATTATCAGTCATAGGTTACATTTATATAGAGAATTACCGAGTTATCGCTTGTAATTTAACCGACTGAGCTAACACAGGTTTGAATCGAAAGTAGGGTATTTTGATAGTCTTTCTACGGTCAAATTTTCCAACTGATACAAGGTAACGTGTAGGGAAAGTGTTATCATGAACACATATTTTCTAGGAGTATTATTTATATATTTAATATGGCTATAGAAAATAGAATATAGTCTCTTTATTTTCGAATTAATAAAACTCACCTCATAGATTCATGTGTTAATTTTTATATTATAAATTAATTAAATCTAATATGATTTTCCTCAGTAAGAATAGATGAATATTAATTTTTAAGGGGGGCGTGAGTGAAAAATTTTGAAGAATTTTTCATTAATGATTCCTCACCCTAACTAAAATGTTGAGTTTGAAAAAGTTGAAGAAGACTTTTGCGTTCAGTCATCTAGTCGACCAGATTTAGAGGATATTAGTATTCAGTGATTCCCTTAGATGAGACACTAAAGCAATATAAAATGTATTAAAAATATATAAATATTGTTATATTAATGTTTAATTTGGTCGGGAAAAGCCTAAAGTAGCCTAAAGTCCCTATCATAGTCAATCATGTTGTTTGCAAGTAAATAAAGTTAATAATTTTTTTACGGTTAATTGCAGCGATCAATTTAATGAAAAATTTGAATTTTTTATTAATTTTTTTAACTGGAAAATAGCTCGGTGTTTTCTTGGTCCTATTTAAATTCACTGATAAGAGTAAAATACTAGTACACTATTTTGAGTGAAGATTAATAATCTTGGAGCAAGAGAAAGTAATGTTCGATATCGATGCATTCCACTTAGCAAGAATACAGTTTGCATTCACTGTATCCTTTCATATTATATTTCCGGCTGTCACGATAGGTTTGGCAAGTTTTTTGGCTGTACTGGAAGGGCTATGGCTAAAAACTAAAAATGAAACATACCGCGACTTGTATCACTATTGGACCAAAGCTTTTGCTGTTAACTTTGGGATGGGGGTCGTTTCTGGCTTAGTGATGGCCTATGAATTTGGCACCAACTGGAGCGGTTTTTCGCAAGTTGCAGGAAGTGTAACTGGGCCGCTTCTTACTTATGAAGTACTCACGGCCTTCTTTTTAGAAGCCGGTTTCTTAGGGGTAATGTTATTTGGATGGAACCGAGTCGGTCCAAAATTGCATTTCTTCGCTACCTGCATGGTCGCTATAGGAACAATATTCTCAACCTTCTGGATTTTAGCCTCGAACAGTTGGATGCAGACACCTCAAGGCTTTAGTATGCGCAACGGGGTAATCGTCCCGGAAAACTGGATGGAAATTATCTTTAACCCATCATTCCCTTATCGCTTACTGCATATGGGAACTGCCGCTTTCTTAGCAACTGCATTTTTAGTGGGGGCTTCTGCCGCATGGCATCTATTGCGTGGTCGCAACACTCCTGCTGTAAAAAAAATGTTTTCGATGGCCCTATGGATGGCACTTATCGTTTCACCTATCCAAGCTGTTATTGGTGACGCGCATGGCTTAAATACTCTCGAACATCAACCTGCTAAGATTGCCGCGATTGAAGGGCATTGGGAAAATACTGATGGTGAACCTACGCCGCTTATTCTTTTCGGTATCCCCGATATGGCACAAGAAAAAACCAAATATTCCCTTGAAGTGCCCTATTTAGGAAGTTTGATCCTTACTCATAGCCTTAATAAACAAATTCCAGCATTAAAATCTTTTCCAAAGGAGGATCGTCCTAACTCAACGATTGTCTTCTGGTCTTTCCGCGTAATGGCTGGTCTAGGAATGTTGATGATCTTATTAGGCTTAACGAGTCTATGGATGCGTCATAAAAAACGTCTTTATGAATCAAGACCTTTCCTACTATTTGCACTATTAATGGGGCCGGCTGGCTTAGTGGCAATGTTAGCGGGGTGGTTTACGACTGAGGTTGGTCGCCAGCCATGGGTCGTGTATGGCGTATTGAGAACGCATGATGCGGTCTCACCTCACAGCACCCTCCACATGACTTTTAGCCTGATAGCATTTCTCTTAGTTTATACATCGATTTTCGGAGTAGGTTACCTCTATTTACTGAGATTAATTAAGAAGGGTCCAGTTGAAGGAGAAGGTAGGGAAGAGATTCAAGGGGGACCTGGTCAATCACATACGCCCGCTCGTCCACTATCTGCTGTCGATGCAGCTGAAAAATCGCAGGAGAAAAAATAGTATGGGTATCGATCTTTCAATAATTTGGTTTGGTATCATCGTATTTTCAATATTGATGTATATCATCATGGATGGTTTTGACTTAGGTATTGGAATTATCTTCCCATTTATTAAAGTCCCTGCTGAAAGGGACATGATGGTCAATACTGTCGCGCCGGTATGGGATGGTAATGAAACATGGCTGATACTTGGCGGGGCGGGGCTATTCGGCGCATTTCCGCTTGCCTACGCTGTTATTGCCGATGCGCTCTCTATTCCACTAACGTTGATGTTATTCGGCTTGATTTTCCGAGGGGTAGCGTTCGAGTTTCGTTTTAAAGCGACCGAACACCATCGCTCTTTCTGGGATAAAGCGTTTATCGGTGGTTCCATCGTGGCAACCTTCATGCAAGGTATTTGTGTGGGAACGCTACTGGGGGGCCTGTCAGTGTCTGGACGGACCTTTAGCGGAAGTGTGATGGGGTGGCTTGCTCCCTTCCCATTATTTTGTGGAGTAGGTTTAGTTATCGCTTATGCGTTACTCGGCAGTAGCTGGTTAATCATGAAAACCCAGCACGACCTCCACGAAAAAATGACGAAAATTACAAAACCACTCTTAACAAGTTTGTTAATCGTTATTGCGATAATTAGTGTTTGGACGCCATTATCGAATCACGCCATTTCAGAACGGTGGTTCACTACCCCTAACATCTTCCTGTTTATGCCTGTACCGATATTAGTTGTTATCTGTGCTTATGGGATTTATAAAGCCTTGAGATTACGTGCCGATTATGCGCCCTTTATCCTAACACTCTGTTTAATTTTCCTCGGCTTTACGGGATTAGGGATCAGCATATGGCCGAATATCATCCCGCCATCGATCTCAATTTGGCAGGCTGCTGCACCCGCTCAAAGTCTGGGCTTTATGTTGGTCGGCGGATTACTGATCATACCCGTGATACTAATGTATACCTTTTGGAGTTATTACGTATTTAGAGGGAAAATTTCAGAAGATGAGGGATACCATTGAATTGCTGCGCCACGGTAGGCTGACCTAATAAGGTAATTCACTTGTACCACCTATAAGGATTAATGGCTTATAGGTGGTTTTTTTTCGTCAGAAAATCGACGCCATCCCGTATCACGACTTGTTAGTCCTGTGCAGTGTTGAGTACCATGACCATCGAGAGACAGCCCTTTAATCTATTATCTCTTGCAAGTAACGATAGTTCCCCTCTGGCTGCGCAACAAATTTTAGCCGATGAGTGATACAGTCTGGCGCATCTTCGGCATGATGAGAAACAAAGAGCAGCTGTGTGCTGCCTTGGTCGATTAGCATCGAGACAAACTGTTTGATTAGCTGACGATTAAGCGCATCCAATCCTTGTAAAGGTTCATCAAGAATCAATAATTGGGGGTGTTTAACTAAGGCTCGCACAATTAACACTAATCGTTGCTGTCCCCACGATAGGTCATGGAAAGGCTGGTGCGCTTGTTCTGCGGAGATCCCGATCAGCGCGAGCCATTGATCAGCGAGTGCTTGTTGGCGGTCGCCGGGAACCTGATAAAGGCCAATGGAATCGAAGAAGCCGGAGAGGACAACGGTGCGTACTGAGGCGCTAACGCGATACTCAAGGTGTAAGCTGCTGCTGACGTAGCCTATATGTTTCTTGATATCCCACAAGGTCTCACCACTGCCTCGACGAATGCCGAATAGTGTCAGATCGTTGCTGTAGCCTTGTGGGTGATCCCCAGTCACTAAGCTGAGTAACGTCGATTTACCGGCACCATTAGGCCCGGTGATTTGCCAATGCTCACCGGGATCCACTTGCCAAGTAAGATTATCAATGATCACTTTATCATCCCAGGAGACACGACCCGATACTAAGCGTATTAAGGGTTCAGACGAGGATTGCGATGGCGTAGCTGTGGAAATATCACGCTCAGGAAGTCGTACGGCCGATAACTGCTCAAGATGATGAAGCTGTACCACGATATTATCTGCTAACACTTGTTGGCGAGGGGCCAAAGGCTGTAAGTGACCTTCAATCAGTAAGCCAACTCGGTCAACAAATGGCGGGATATCTTCGAAACGATTAATCACGAAAACCAGCGTTAGACCTTGTTGCTGTAGCTCGGATAACAGTTGCTGCAAGGCGGCACGTGATTCGACATCCAGCCCATCGAAAGGCTCATCAAGGATTAAGAGATCCGGTTCGCCCATCAAGGCCTGGCACAACAGTGTCTTACGCGTCTCGCCGGTTGATAGCACCTTAAACGGACGGTCAAGTAATGCTGCTATACCAAAGCGTTCGGCCAAAGCTTGGCAGCGTACGGGATCTTGATGAGCTTCCTGAATAACCTCCCGTGTCAGCTTACCGTCGCTGTTCTCGCCTTCGCTAAAGAGATCGCTATTATTACGTTGCCACTCTTGGTCTATAAATGCCGAAAGTTGCTCGAATGATAGCCGACTAGGGGAGGTGAAGTGATTATCGAGGGTACCCGTGGCATTTGGGAGGTCGCCTTTTAACGCCAGAGCCAGTGAAGATTTTCCACTGCCATTCGTCCCGACTAAAGCGATGCTCTCTCCTTGCGTTAAATGGAGCGAATCAATATGTAGTGACCAGTATTCCCCTCGGTGAAACGTACATTGCGAAATATGCAATACTTTCATATTCTGTTCCATATTGTGCATTTATCTTAGTTTTAGCGACCAGCTGCTGCCTTGTCAATCCTTGGTTGAACCGGGCCTAGCAAAATAAAGGCACAAAAAGCGGTATCCACTCACCTTGAGTCTCGCTAAAATAAGGGTTTTAAACGCCGAAGGGATAAGACTATGCTGGAACTGCTGAAAAGTTTGCTAATGGCGATCATCATGGTACCTGTACTGATGGCCGTTATTTTGGGTTTAATTTGGGGGTTAGGTGAGCTCTTTAACCTCATCTCTGGAACGAAGAACGAAAAGAACTCAGCCTAATGTGTCGCCTATGCCGCGCTGGCATAGGCAGAATTCTTACAGAAGTGTCGATTCAATAAATTGCGCGATCGACGGCGCATCGTTGCTCCCTATCACCACTTGGCAGCGATCTTTAATCTCTTGTTTAGCTTCATGCATCGCTACGCCAATCCCAGCGCGCTCTAACATACTTAAATCGTTATTATTATCGCCAAAGGCAACAACTTGATCCATTGACAACTGTTGGGCATTAACCCATTCAGCAAGCCTCTTACCCTTACTATTACCGCGTTTGGCAATATCGATTTGGTCGGTCCATGACCATTCACACACCACTTCTGCATCAGCTTCCACACGCTCTGCGAAGCGGTGTAATTGCGTCAAATCAGCATGGGCTAACGCAAATTTCCATAAGGGTTCGCCACTTTCTATTACCGATCTGAGATCATTGACTTGGCGGAAGACTGGGCGTAATTCTGTCGGATACTGCTCGGCCCAAGCCTGCATACGGATAACATGTGGGGTGGGTTGTTCGTAATACATTGCATCACCGGCATATAACAAGCCTTTGATTTGTGCTTCCCGTAGCGCATCGATCACAATCTCAGTGTCTACAGCGGGAAGCGGATCACTATTAATCACGCAACGATTTTGGTAATCATAGGAATAAGTCCCGTTACAACAAATCACGGGGTCCGTTAGGGCAAGGGTCTGATAGATGGGGTGGACGGCGCTATGGTGGCGTCCTGTCACGATTAAGACACGATAGCCAGCCGCTTTAGCACGGGTTAATGCCTCAATTGATTCAGGAAGAACCTGTTTTTGACTAGTTAATAGGGTTCCATCTAAATCCAATGCGATAACTCGATAATCCATAATAAACGCCACCTAATTTTATGATGTATGAAAAAAGTCTACACCCGAATTGAGCGAAGCAGCAAATCTCGCACAAAATCACTGTTACAATTATGGAATTGGTGCAAACTAGATCTAACTAAGTTAAGGAGAGCGCATGAAACAAGTTATTTATACAGCTAGCCCAGAAAGTGAAGAGATCCATGTATGGCAACTTTCTAAAGAGGGGGAACTCTCATTACTCCAAACGGTAAACGCACCGGGTCAACCGCAGCCGTTAGCCATTAACCCTCGTCATAAAGTTCTCTACGCTGGTGTAAAACCTGAATTCCGCGTAGCGGCATGGAAAATCGACGCATCCGGAACACTGACTTGGCTAGACGAAGCTGCCCTTCCAGGTAGTGCAACCTACCTTGCCACGGACCATGAAGGTGAAGCCCTCTATATTGGCTATTACCATGATGGTTTCGTCAGCCATGGTAAGCTCGGTGCTGAAGGTCAACCCACCTCGCCATCTCAAGTACTTAAAGGGTTGGACGGTTGTCACTCCGCGAATATTAACTTAGCTAATAACCAACTTTACGTTCCGGCACTAAAGCAAGACCGTATCTGCGTATATCCTCTGCGTGATGACAAAAGTTTAGATGAAGCGAATGCTTCGCAAATTGAGTCTGCGCCAGGTGCTGGTCCGCGTCATATGGCTTTCCATCCGCAAGGTCATTTTGCTTACACGATCAACGAACTTGATAGTACGGTGATGGTCATTGCTCTGGATCAAGGTAACGATAAGGTGGTTCAGACATTGCCGACTCAACCTGACGATTTCACTGGTACTCCGTGGGCTGCTGATATCCATCTGACACCCGATGGCAAGTTCCTCTATACTTGTGACCGTACCAGTAGTTTGCTGACCATCTTTGCCGTGTCCGAGCAGGGAGATGAGTTAACGTTAGTAGGCTTCCACCCGACAGAGACCCAACCACGCGGTTTTACTTTGGACAAAACGGGGCAATTCTTAATTGCAACGGGTCAAAAATCGCACCACGTGGCGGTTTACCGTATTAATCAACAGAGCGGACAGCTGACCGATTTAGGTCGTTATGCGGCAGGACAGGGACCGATGTGGGCGATTGCCCATACTCCCGAATAAATCGAAGGGTGCCACCGAGGTGGCACTTTTTTTAGGAGCTATGAAATATAAGATTAGCCGATGGCCGCCATCCGCTTAGCGAAACAGTGAGTCTTGCTCTACCGCTGCAGCAATGGCCGTCATTAATTGCGTCAACTGCTGTTCGGTGATCACATAAGGGGGCATAAGGTAAATGAGTTTACCGAAGGGCCTTATCCATACTCCCATCTCAACGAAGAAAGCCTGAATCTCCGCCATGGACACCGCGCGATGGCATTCGACCACACCAATAGCGCCCAACACACGGACATCACGAACGTTTCTGTGATGAATTAATGGGCCGAGACCCGCGTTAAGCTGGTGTTCAATACTTTGCACTTGTTGCTGCCATGCGCCCTCAGCTAAGATTTTTAAACTCTCGGTAGCGACTGCACAAGCAAGAGGGTTACCCATAAAAGTCGGGCCATGCATAAAACATCCCGCAGGGCTGCGGCTAATGCCTTCTGCCACACGATCGGTGGTGAGGGTTGCAGCAAGCGTCATGGTGCCGCCAGTTAAGCCTTTACCTACACAGAGGATGTCGGGAGAGATGTCGGCGTGCTCACAGGCGAACATCTTGCCTGTTCGACCAAAGCCAGTGGCGATTTCATCGGCGATCAACAGTATATCGTACTGATCACAAAGTTCTCGTACCCGTTTGAGTAGCTGAGGATGATAGAAGCGCATTCCCCCGGCGCCTTGCACGATAGGTTCAAGGATCACGGCGGCTAGAGTGTGATGATGTTCGGCAAAAGCTTGGCGAAGTGCATCGGCTTCACTTTCCTGCCATGCCTGGCCAAACGCACACTGTGGAACCGGAACAAAAAGGTGTTCGGGTAAGTAACCCTGCCAAAGGGAATGCATCGAGTTTTCAGGATCGCACACCGACATCGCCGCGTAGGTATCGCCGTGGTAGCCACCACGTAAGGTCAAAAATTTTTGTTTACGTTCAGAGGCTCCACTCCAGTATTGCACCGCCATTTTCATCGCCACTTCGACCGCGACCGACCCCGAATCAGCTAAAAAAACTTTCGTGAGTCCAGCCGGTACTATCGCCAATAATTCACGACCTAGTGTCACCGCTGCACGATGAGTTAGGCCGCCAAACATGACATGCGACATCTTAGTCATTTGTTCGGTCAATGCGCTATTGAGCCGTGGATGGTTATATCCATGAATAGCGGCCCACCATGAAGACATACCTTCTACTAACTCTTGACCCTCTTCGAGGGTAATGCAGCAGCCTTGCGCCGAGGCAACGGGATAACAGGGGAGCGGATCAAGCATCGAGGTATAGGGATGCCAAAGGTGATGACGATCGAATTCACTGTCTTCTGTCGGGAACATAATTGTTGTAAACTGTTTTCTATAAATTTAGTTTACAAGTATAACCACAATAACCGGATGTTTAAAGTTATGGAGCAAGCCATGTCACAACGTTGGACTCGTCAGCAAGTTACTGAACTGTTTGAGATGCCATTTTTAGAGCTAATGTTTAAGGCTCAACAGATCCATCGTGAAAATTTCGACCCTGCTAAAGTACAAGTCAGTACCTTACTGTCAATTAAAACGGGGGCGTGCCCAGAAGATTGTAAGTATTGCCCGCAGAGCGCGCGCTACAAAACCGGTTTGGAATCTGAAAAATTGATGGAAGTCGAAGAAGTCTTAACCTCTGCCCGTAAAGCCAAAGCAGCGGGTTCAGGGCGTTTTTGTATGGGTGCAGCGTGGAAAAACCCTCATGCGCGCGATATGCCTTACTTGAAGAAAATGGTTGAAGGCGTTAAGGCGATGGGCTTGGAAACCTGTATGACGCTCGGCACACTCTCTCCTGACCAAGCTGATGAGCTTGCCACCGCAGGGCTAGACTACTATAACCATAACCTCGATACCTCGCCTGAGTTTTATGGCAACATCATTACTACTCGTAGTTATCAAGAGCGTTTGGATACGCTATCGCATGTGCGTGGTGCCGGGATAAAAGTGTGTTCGGGTGGGATCGTCGGTCTCGGGGAAACGATCGATGACCGTGCTGGCCTCTTGATGCAATTAGCCAATCTTCCTACTCCTCCAGAAAGTGTTCCCGTCAATATGCTAGTGAAGGTGAAAGGGACGCCGTTGGCCGATAACGATGATGTCGATCCCTTCGACTTTATCCGTACCATTGCTGTGGCTCGAGTATTAATGCCGAGCTCTTATGTGCGTCTCTCTGCGGGTCGTGAGCAAATGAGCGAACAAACTCAGGCAATGTGTTTCATGGCGGGTGCTAACTCAATTTTCTACGGTTGCAAATTACTGACCACTGAAAACCCTGAAGAAGACAGCGACGTTCAACTCTTCCGTAAGCTTGGATTAAAACCGGCACATGCTCACACAGAACTAGGGGTAGAGTCTGAGTCTGAAATGCTGCATCAACAAATTACCCAAGCGGATACCTCACTCTTTTACAACGCGGCTGTCTAATGACTTGGCAGCAACGCATTGATGACACATTACACCAACGCCAGCAGCAAGGATTGCTGCGGCGGCGGTTAGCGGTCACCGTCTCGCCGCACGCCAGCCTCACTCAGGATGGCCAACACTTCACGCATTTTTCTAGCAACGATTACTTAGGATTAAGTCATCACCCTGCGGTAATCGATGCATGGTGCAAGGGGGCGCAACAATGGGGGACGGGAGCGGGGGCTTCTGGTCATGTAACGGGCTACTCGCCTTGTCATCAACAGCTTGAACAAACACTCGCCGAATGGCTAGGTTTTTCACGAGCCATACTCTTTAGCTCCGGATTCGCGGCAAATCAGGCGTTAATTTTTGCCCTGGCCGAGTCGAGTGACACCCTTATCGCCGATAAATTAATGCATGCCTCGTTACAGGAGGCGGCGTCCTTATCCCCAGCCCGTTATCGTCGCTTCCCTCATAATTCCTTAGATGGCCTTGCACGGCAATTGGCAGCGAGCGAGACGGTAAACCGTCTGGTGATTACCGAGGGCGTCTTCAGCATGGATGGCGACCAAGCCCCTTTAGCCGAGATTAGTGAAATGTGCCGTGCGCACCAAGCTTGGCTGATGGTCGATGATGCCCATGGTGTTGGCGTATTGGGTGAGGAAGGGCGTGGCAGTTGTGCCCAGCAGCAGGTTAAACCCGATATACTGGTGGTTACCTTTGGCAAAGCTCTCGGGGTGAGTGGTGCGGCTATTCTTTGTTCTGATGCGCTAGCCTCCTACTTAGAGCAATCTGCTCGTCATCTGATTTACAGTACGGCATTACCTGCGGCTCAGGCTGTAGCCCTCTTAGCCAGTATTAACATCGTTCGCCAGCAACCGGAATATCGCTTGAGGCTGAGCCAAAATATTAGCGACTTTCGAAGCCTATGTACGCAGCAGGGTATTCCCCTAACCGATTCAATCACGGCGATTCAGCCAGTGATAATCGGTGATAACCATAAAGCGTTGTCCGTAGCGCAACAGCTTCAGTCAGCAGGACAGTGGGTGCAGGCTATTCGTCCACCGACAGTCCCCGCAGGAAGCGCTCGCTTGCGAATTACCTTGAGTGCCGCACACAGTACAGAGCAGATTACCCGTTTGGTTGAGGCCTTACATCATGTCCTCTAATGCGCTTATCCAAGTCGATAAACAGGCGCTGGCTCAGGCATTTGGGCGGGCAGCGAAACAGTACGATCATTTTGCCGCGTTTCAACGTATTGTCGGCGAACAACTTATGGCGCATTGCGACTGGCATAAGCCTGGTTTATTGGTGGATGCTGGAGCAGGTTCTGGCTGGTTTAGTCGTTATTTTCGTGAACAAGGCCACTGCGTCACGGCCTTTGACCTCTCTCACGGAATGCTCCAACAGGCAGTCGAGCAGCACTCGGCTGACCATTATGTGCGTGGCGATCTTGAGGCATTTCCCTTTCTTGAGCAAAGTGTTGACTACTTATGGAGTAATCTGGCGCTACAGTGGTGCAGTGACTTTAAACAAACCTTAACGCAGCTGCAACGCTCACTGACTGCCCAAGGTAAACTCGCCATTTCAACCTTAGCCGCCGGCTCTCTACCCGAAATCGAACAGGTATGGCAGCGGTTGGGGCGCTCTGCACCGATCAATCGTTGGCCCAATGCTGAGTCACTGCTCGCCAGCGCCGAGTCTCTGGGTCTGACTGCTTGGACAGCACCTATCGTCTGCCATTTTTCGTCGCCACTTGATGCCCTCTGGTCGTTGAAAGGTATCGGGGCGTCACACCTGCATGCAGGTCGTCAGTCAGGGTTAGGAGGGCGTGCATTCTTCCACCAATTAGCTGACCACTGGCCGCGAGACGAGCAAGGTTATCGTCTTACCTATCAAATCGTTTTTGGAGTTACCCGATGAGTCACACTTATTTCCTGACCGGAACGGATACTGATGTTGGCAAAACACTCGTATCGGCGGCATTACTACAAGCCGCGGTACGTGAAGGCTATACCACCGCCGGCTATAAACCTGTCGCCTCAGGTTCGGAAAGGACCGCGGAAGGGTTACGTAATCGCGACGCATTGATTCTACAGCGCTACAGTAACCTTGACTTGCCTTACGCTTCGGTAAATCCATTAACCTTCGAACAACCGACCTCTCCGCATATTGCGAGTCAGCGTGAGGGCCAAGCTATAAGCTTCCCGCTACTCGATCAGGGACTGTCCATATTGCAGGACCAAGCGGATTGGGTATTAGTTGAAGGGGCAGGGGGCTGGTTTACTCCGTTGTCCGCACAGCATCACTATGGTGACTGGGTAAGTGCACAGCAACTACCGGTTATTTTGGTAGTAGGCATGAAGTTAGGCTGTATTAACCACGCATTATTGACACAAGCTGCTATCAAGCAAGCTGGGCTGACACTAGCAGGCTGGGTGGCCAATAGCCTTAGCCCTGAGCCGCACGAGTACGCTGCCTATTGTGCCTATCTGACCGATCGGATTACTGCACCGTTACTTGGCGAGATCCCGTTTCTTAGTGATGCTAATCAATTGGATGACGTCGGGCGTTATCTTACATTACCCTAGTCATAGGCGTATCATAACCCCACTCATCAGGGCCGCTGAAGCGCACCAACTCAGCGGCCGTTCCCGACATAACACTGCGACCATGGTGAAGCAGGGTGAAGTTATCAGCAACCCGTTTCACGAAGGCTAAGTTATTATCCATCAGTAATACACTGGTATTGTATTCCTTAGTCAGCGTGGAGATTATCGCGACGAGTTGATCGGCGTCGCTTGCTGTTAATCCTTCGGAAGGTTCATCGAGTAAAATTAACTTAGGATAAGTGATTACTGCCCGCGCCAGCGCCAACTGGTACTGCAAGCCTTTTACTAAAGCCCCACTGCGTTGATGACGTTTAGCGATAAGCGTTGGAAAAAGCTCACTGATTATTTTCGGCAAGGTAATAGGCGAATTTTTAAGATGGCCAGCTTTTAGCGCGATTAATAAATTTTCCTCCACACTAAGTTGAGAGAAAATCGGACTGCCTTGCGGGACATAAGTAATGCCTAATTGCGAGCGATGTTGGCTTGGGAGTGATATCAAGCTACAAGGTAGCGTATTTTTTGGTTGCCAAGTCATCTCACCACTCATGATGGGTAAGAAACCCAAAATACAGTGAAATAAGGTTGTTTTACCATTGCCTTGCCGCCCGACAATGGCTGAGCAGCTATTTTGACTCACATCAAGATTAATGTTCCAGAGCGTATGGTGATCGTCGTAGGCTTGATTGATCTCCCTCAGTTGAAGCATGGTGCTACCTCCCAATCAACTAGCAAGCTATGTAATAAATATGTTAAGCAAAAAGCGCGCCAGTTTTACAGCTCTTCACACTGCGGGGGATTGCAAAGGGAACAAACTATCGATGAAGTAGATGAGCTTTATTGGTGCAAAACGAATCATAAAAAAGCAATTATTTATCTCGGTAGGCATTGACTTTTACTGTTTAAATTATGCCGCTACATAATTCTGCTGCTAATTTATGGCAGGAAAAAAGTGCCATGATCCAAAAAAAAAATTTTTTTATCTTTTGTCATCTTTTTGAAAAATTATGCACAGCCCACCGTTACTGGGCTGCCAGTAGTTATCCACCATTCCTGTGGATAACCATGTGTATTACCCTCTGAAAACATCAGCTAGCCAATGAATGATGCGGGTTGGCATTGGAGTGGTTGTAAACTACACTTATTTTTATATAAATTTAAAATCAATATGTTACGCAAAAGCAATAGCGTCGATGCTAGTCAACAAGGCACATTGCGAACTTTATGACAAAAGCTTGACAAAAATAAATTCCCACCCACCGACGGTGGATAACCCTTAGGGGAGATTGTCTGGCTGACTTTTAGCTAGCGCGAGGCACTTTAGACAATAATAGTGCTCTTGGGCTGGATATCTATCCAGTAAAACTGTACTTCTGAGAGCTAAGTAGTAAAATTACTGCTCATCCTGATACTGACAACCGGAACCCATGATTATGAGTAAAGTGTTTACCTTACACTCGGAATTTAAGCCTTCTGGTGATCAGCCTGAAGCGATAAAAAAATTAGAAGAAGGGTTAGACGATGGTCTAGCCCATCAAACCTTACTCGGCGTAACCGGTTCGGGGAAAACCTTTACCATCGCTAACGTTATTGCCGATTCTAACCGTCCAACCATGATTATGGCGCCTAATAAGACGTTAGCCGCGCAGCTCTATGGTGAGATGAAAGCCTTCTTTCCTGAGAATGCCGTCGAGTATTTCGTTTCCTATTACGATTACTATCAACCGGAAGCTTATGTACCGAGCTCCGACACCTTTATCGAAAAAGATGCGTCAGTGAACGAACACATCGAACAGATGCGTCTCTCCGCGACTAAAGCTCTGCTCGAGCGCAAGGATGTTATCGTTGTCGCCTCGGTTTCGGCAATTTACGGACTCGGCGACCCTGATGCCTATTTGAAAATGATGCTGCATTTAACGCGAGGCATGATCATTGACCAGCGTAGCATCTTACGGCGACTCTCAGAGTTGCAGTACACGCGTAACGATCAAGCCTTCCAGCGTGCGACGTTTCGCGTACGTGGCGATGTGATTGATATTTTCCCAGCAGAATCTGACGACTTAGCGCTGCGTGTGGAATTGTTTGACGAAGAGGTCGAAAGACTTTCCCTCTTCGACCCATTAACGGGGCAAATCGAGCAGTCTGTCGCACGTTTCACTATCTATCCAAAGACTCACTATGTCACACCTCGTGAGCGGATACTGCAGGCGATGGAAGAGATTAAAGTCGAACTTGCTGATCGCAAAAAAGTGCTTTTAGACAATAACAAACTCCTTGAAGAGCAGCGGATCACTCAGCGTACGCAATTCGATCTCGAAATGATGAACGAATTAGGCTACTGCTCAGGTATTGAAAACTACTCTCGCTACCTATCTGGACGTGGTCCGGGACAGGCACCGCCAACCTTGTTCGACTATCTACCCGCAGATGGACTGTTAGTGGTGGACGAGTCACACGTGACGATACCGCAGATCGGCGGGATGTATAAAGGCGACCGTGCACGTAAAGAAAACCTTGTTGAGTATGGGTTCCGTTTACCTTCTGCGCTGGATAACCGACCAATGAAGTTTGAGGAGTTCGAAGCGCTCGCCCCTCAAACGATCTATGTTTCAGCAACCCCAGGAAAGTATGAGTTAGAAAAGTCGGGGGATGAGGTTATCGATCAAGTGGTACGCCCGACGGGCCTTCTGGATCCGCTGCTAGAGATCAGACCTGTCGCGACGCAGGTAGACGATTTACTCTCTGAAATACGTCAACGTGTTGCAATCAATGAAAGGGTGCTAGTGACCGTTTTAACCAAGCGTATGGCAGAAGATTTAACCGAATATCTGGAAGAGCATGGTGAAAAGGTCCGCTATCTTCACTCAGATATTGATACGGTCGAACGTATGGAAATTATTCGTGACCTGCGCTTAGGTAAGTTTGATGTGTTAGTTGGTATCAACTTACTGCGAGAAGGTCTCGATATGCCAGAAGTCTCGCTGGTGGCTATTTTAGATGCTGATAAAGAAGGTTTTCTGCGATCCGATCGATCGCTTATCCAGACGATTGGACGGGCGGCTCGAAACGTCAGCGGTAAGGCTATCCTGTATGCCGATAAGATCACACCTTCTATGGCCCGAGCCATTGAGGAGACCGAGCGACGTCGTGAGAAGCAAGAGGCTTGGAATAAAGAACATGGTATTACGCCAACCAAACTTAACAAGAAAATCACGGATATTCTTGAGATTGGCGGGGCATCGGTTTCCGGTAAAAAAGCGGGCCCATCTAAGGGTGATATTGAACTAAAAGCGGCGGAAACGGCTGCCGAATACTCGCTCATGACCGCGCCAGAGCTGCAGAAGAAAATTTCGGAATACGAGCGAACGATGCAAAAGCATGCACAAAACCTGGAGTTTGAAGAGGCTGCACGTCTGCGTGATGAGTTACACCAACTCCGCGATTTACTGCTTATTGCAATGTAGAAAAGGGCAGCACGCCATGGTCAACCTGTCGTGCTGTCACAATCTCAATGTAAGGCTTGAAAAGCGTCTTCTAAGGCCTGACGGAGTAATTTTCTGTCATGACGATAACCTACATCGCTGGCATCCAGTGGCCGTTGGATACGCAGGCGCTGTGTAATGCCGCCACTTTCTGCGGTAGGGCCTAGAATAACGCCGTCTATCACGCGTCGACCAATCTCATTTTCAATAAGGATGAGCTTTTCGGCCACCGAAAGATGCCCTGCTGGGCTCAATTCTGTTCCCAAATTATCGATAAACAACATCTTTGCTGGAGTACGACGCAACGCTTGGCTAATTTCTTTCACTAAGATGACTGGCATGATACTGGTATAGAAACTACCCGGTCCTAAGATAATCAGGTCGGCATCCATAATCGCCTCGATTGCCTCGCGGGTAGCTTTAACCGGCGCTGAGAGATCCAAGCTACTTGGCCACTCTTTCATTGCATCAATTTCTGTCTCGCCATGGATTAAGGTCCCGCGTGCATCGGTGGCGACTAAATCGACGGGTTGTTCTGACATCGGTATAAGGAAAGCGTCGACTTTCAAGACATTACGAATAAGGTTAATCGCCTCCAGAGGGCGAACACTTAGGCTATCGAGCGCACGCAGCATTAAATTCCCTAGATTGTGCCCCGATAATTCACCTTGGCCGGAAAAACGATATTCGAACATCGCTGACGCCACACTCGGCTGGGTAATCAGTTGGTTTAAACAGTTGCGTGTATCGCCCCATGCAATCCCCCCTTCTGAGCGACGGATCCGTCCCGTCGAGCCACCATTATCAGTCGTGGTGACAATGCCAGTCAGGCGCGGACCGAGGGAAGACAGTGAGGACATCACACGTCCTAAGCCGTGGCCGCCACCGATGGCAACGACTCTATCAAGATCTGCTAAGGTACGGTTCATGAGGGACATCATCCTTAAGGTATTGAGTTTTACGGCAAGCACTGACGCGTATTATCTTCTGTTCTCGCCGCGTTGCCTATGACAAATTTTAAAAATGTCAGGGAATAGGCGAGCTAAACATGACACTTATTTCTATTCGAGCTAGGATAAACTCATAACATTCCCGATTTTTATCGTACGCACTTTGGTGCGAATAATTATTTTGTTACTTAGCTCTAAGAGGCACTTATTTGTTACCCTTAACCGACACCTTTCAGCGTAAATTTTATTACTTAAGGCTTTCAATCACGGATGTCTGTAATTTCCGCTGTACCTACTGTTTGCCTGAAGGGTATCGACCAAATAAAGGCCGCGAGGCATTCTTGTCTGTTGACGAGATAGGGCGGGTGGCACAAGCCTTCGGCCAGCTAGGGACGACCAAAATACGCTTAACGGGCGGTGAACCATCAATGCGTCGTGATTTCAGCGATATCATCGCCACGATCCATCAACAACCTACGATAGAGCAGATTGCCGTCACAACCAATGGCTATCGCTTAGCGAAAGAGGCGGCGAATTGGCGATCAGCGGGGCTGACTGCCGTTAATGTCAGCCTAGATAGCCTTGATGCGCGTCAGTTTCATCAAATTACCGGCCAGAATAAATTTACCGAAGTCATGGCTGGAATCGATGCCAGTTTGGAAGCGGGGTTTCCGGTAGTCAAAATAAACGTTGTTTTGATGAAACACCTTACCCAACAGCTTGCCGAGTTCCTCGCGTGGATCAAACATCGTCCACTGCAACTTCGTTTTATTGAGTTGATGGAAACGGGAGAGGGTAATGATTACTTCACTAAACACCACCTTTCCGGTGAGTATCTGCGTCGCCAATTAGTGGATCAAGGTTGGCAACTGGTCCCCCGAGCGGCTGATGCGGGACCTGCACAGATTTTTAGCCATCCTGATTATCAAGGACAGATTGGCTTAATCATGCCTTATGACAAAGGTTTTTGTGATAGCTGTAACCGATTACGTGTCTCGGCTATTGGTAAATTACATCTCTGTTTATTCGGTGAACAGGGTATTGATCTGCGTGATTTGCTGCAGGCTGACGCCCAACAACTGCTACTACAAGAACGAATTCAGTCGAGCTTGGCTCAGAAGAAACAGACACATTTTCTCCATCAAGGGATGACGGGTATGGCGCGTAATCTCTCTTATATTGGTGGTTAAGGCTAGGAGTTCAAATGGATAAGCTACAAAGGAACATACCTTCGTTAAACATTGCTGTGTTAACGATCTCGAACCATCGTACGGAGGAAAACGATACCTCTGGTGATTATCTGCAACAGGCGGTAGAACATGCCGGCCATCAGGTGGTTGAGCGTGCTATTTGCCCCGATAATCGTTATGCGCTCCGTGCTATCGTGTCACAAGCGATTGCCAGCCCGCATATCCAGGTGGTGTTAATCAATGGTGGGACAGGGTTTCATGAGCAGAACACAACGCCCGAGGCGATTGTTCCGCTGTTCGATAAAGAGATCACCGGGTTCGGTGAGCTGTTTAGAATGTTCTCGTTCGAACAGATCCAGCAAGCGACATTGCAATCTCGTGCGGTAGCAGGGCTGGCAAATAATACGGTGATTTTTGCTTTCCCCGGTTCAACCTCTGCCTGTCAATTAGCATGGGAACAGATTATCGACGCGCAACTCGATATCAACACTAAACCCTGTAATTTCGTCTCACAACTTAAGAAAGTCACTAAATGAATTCGCTATCTCACCTTAATCAAGCGGGCGAGGCGAACATGGTTGATGTCAGCGATAAAGCGGTGACATTACGCCAAGCACGTGCTGAAGCCTATCTCTCATTGAATGAGCATACTCTACAATTAATTACCGAGGGTAAACATCCCAAGGGGGACGTTTTCGCCGTTGCGCGAATTGCCGGGATCCAAGCGGCGAAGAAGACTTGGGATCTGATCCCTCTGTGCCATCCCTTAATGCTGACTAAAGTGGAAGTCTTATTAACCCCGCTACGCGATCCCTGCCGCATTCATATCCAAACACTCTGCCGACTAAGTGGCCAAACCGGCGTGGAAATGGAAGCGCTGACGGCGGCATCGGTTACGGCGTTGACCTTATATGATATGTGTAAAGCGGTACAAAAAGATATGGTGATCGAGTGTATCCGCTTGGTGGAAAAGCAGGGTGGGAAATCTGGTGATTATCAAGGGAGGTGGCATGATTAAGGTGCTTTTTTTTGCGCAAACCCGTGAGCTGGTGGAGTGTGAAAAGCTTATGTTAGCGGCCGAATTCGATACGGTCGAACAACTTCGCACGGCCCTTATACAACGTGGTAAACGCTGGCAGTTAGCGCTGGCCGATGGTCGATTACTAGTGGCAGTAAATCAAGAAATTTGCGACTTTTCACAGCCTCTGCAACCAGGCGACGAGGTGGCTTTCTTCCCTCCGGTCACGGGGGGATAACGGTGGCTGTTCTGACTCGTATTGAGGTCACTCCCGATCCTTTCAGCGTCGAGAATGAATATCGACATGCTGCGAGCGACAATCAAGATGGCGCTATTGTCTTTTTCGTCGGCAAGGTACGCGATATGAATCAAGGTCACGCGGTGACTCAGCTGACCTTAGAGCACTATCCAGGAATGACTGAGCGGGTGTTAACTGAACTCGCGGAGCAAGCTAGGCAGCGCTTCGCGGTAAATAACATCACGATTATTCATCGCGTGGGAACTTTTTCATTGGGAGAAGAGATTGTGTTGGTGATTGTCAGTGCTATGCACCGGCATGCCGCTTTTTTAGCATCAGAATTCATTATGGATTTACTGAAAAGCCAAGCACCTTTTTGGAAGCGCGAGCAATCGAAAGAGGGGGCAAAGTGGTTATCACCCACGCATCACGACAGTGTCGCTTTGGAAAAATGGAATAATAAGAAATGAGTAGGGTAATACGATCGACAATTCTTAAAATGGTGCTGCCGGGTATTGCGGTATTACTGCTGGCGAGCTGTGCGTCAGAGAAACCCAAAGCCCCTGTGCGATCAAAAATGACAGTAACCACTCAAGTTAAACAGTTGCTGCCGAATTATGTATCGAACAAAACAGAGTGGTCCGAAGATATCTACCAAGCGTTTTTACATCAACAGATCGACGCTAATGTCTCTAATTTGTGCGCAGTCATTGCTGTGGCGGGCCAAGAGACAAATTTCAATGCCGAAGCGCCGGTAAAGGGGCTACCACAGATTGCTTGGCAAGAGATTTATCGACGAGCAGGCTCGCTGCATATTCCAGAATTCGTTGTACGTACGGCGTTGAAAATCCCCTCGACCAATGGCAAAAGTTACACTGAACGGTTAGATACCGTGCGTAGTGAGCGTGAGCTGAGCGATATTTTTGACGATTTAATTGATTCCGTTCCCTTGGGCCAACGACTCTTTGGCCGTTTCAATCCCATTCATACTGGCGGGCCGATGCAGGTGAGTATCGCCTTTGCGGAGCAGCATGCGGAGGATTATCCTTATAAAGTTGAAAAAAGTATTCGTAAAGAAGTGCTCACCCAGCGCGGTGGAGTCTACTTTGGTACTCTGCATCTGCTCGGCTATCCCACCCATTATTCAGTGCCTTTATACCGTTTTGCCGACTATAATGCAGGGTGGTATGCCAGTCGTAATGCTGCTTTCCAAGCGGCAGTTTCTTATTTGAGTGGACAAAAGCTGGCGTTAGATGGCGATTTAATTCAATATCAGAGTGATGCGCCGAGCCGTACCGAGTTGGCGATTAGGTCAATTCGCTCGACACTGCAACTCAGCGACTCAGCGATCCACCAACAATTATCACAAGGTGAATCGCTGGAATTTGAACAAAGCCAGTTGTGGAAAAAGGTTTTTTCTGCCGCCGACAAAAAGCGGGGACAAGCTTGGCCACACGAGCGGTTGCCGGGGATAACATTAGAAAGCCCTAAAATCTCTCGTAATTTGACTACTGCGTGGTTTGCACAACGCGTCAATCAACGTTATCAACAGTGTTTACTTCAAGCTAGGGAGGAGTAATGGAAAATTATCAACGTCCTTCATCGTTAGGACATACCTCGTCGGGCAGTCGTGTGCAAACGTACATGACTCAAGTTTATGGTTGGATGACCACTGGCTTATTATTAACGGCGTTTGTCAGCTGGTTTGCCGCCAGAACGCCTGCAGTAATGGAAGCTATTTTCTCTAGCCGAATCACCTTCTTTGGGTTAATTATTGCGCAGCTCGCCGTTGTCTTCGTCCTCTCAGGTATGGTACACAAAATGAGTGCGGCACTGGCCACAGGCCTATTTATGCTGTACTCGGTGCTTACTGGGCTGACAATGGCCAGTATTTTTCTTGCCTTCACTTATTCCTCAATTGCCAGCACTTTTGTGGTGACTGCGGCGATGTTTGGGGCAATGACGGTCTATGGTGCCGTGACTAAGCGCGATCTGAGTAAACTAGGAAGCTTACTCTTTATGGCATTAATTGGAATTTTGATCGCCTCACTGGTTAATTACTGGCTTAAAAGTACTGCGTTGATGTGGGCGATAACCTATATCGGTGTAGTCGTTTTTGTCGGCTTAACGGCTTATGACACGCAAAAACTCCGTCAGTTGGGCGAAAATATTGATGCCTCAGATAAAGCGAATTTTCGCCGCTACAGTATCGTCGGTGCACTCACTTTGTATTTAGATTTTATTAATCTTTTCATGATGTTACTAAGAATTTTTGGTGACAGACGCTAGGGAAACAGCAGAAGATCGTGAATAGAGGGGATTTTCCCCTCTTTTTTTTGCGCAAAAAAACAGCGGAAGTTTCTTAAGTTGAAATAGCTGAAAAGTGCAATATAAAAATAAACTATTGATTTAAAAAGATATTTCCTAATCCCCTTGCTAGGGGGATGTTTTTTAATCAACGCAAATCCTTTTGCTATAATATTCTAAAAAATCTACTTACATGGCTTTTTTAAAGTATTTCCTGCTAATTAATCAGTGGCTTTAAAACAAAATATGATATTTTTCCTAAATTGTGGCAGACTGAGGCCGTCTTTTTAGAGAATTATCTGAAGAAATATTGGTCCCATCACAATTGCAGTACAGAGTAGTGGTCAGCCGATTTTTTTCGATTAATCTCAGAAGATGATTACTGGCGTTAGGGTGTTTTACTTTATCGCGAGTATTACTAGGAGATAACTATGAAATGGTCTAACCGTGTTCAGATTGTCACTGGGCAAACGTGTTTTCATATCGCGATGCACTTAACTATCGCGGCTTCATTAATTTGGGGTTTTAAGCACAAGTTGTTAGTTGAAGTCAGTGCCGGATTGGTCGCAAGTTATGTTGTTTTGCTAACGGCTATGCTGATTATGCAAAACGTCTCGCGCTTACGCGCAGTGGGAGATTATTTAGAAGAAGCCTCAACCACCTACTATTTTGGTGCGGCGATGCTATCACTCTTTTTATTCTCTCGTGTATTGCACAATCCGCTACTGATTTGTGGATTAGGTGTGGCGATGCTTATCGGGCCCGCACTTTTCTCATTGTTCGCTAAAGGTCCAAGCCAACAAGTCGAGAAAAAACGCAGCTAATACCTTTATGGCCAGCCTTATGGCTGGCCTTTTTAACATCCTCGCAGTCCTGAATAAAGTCTGTTACACTCCCTGCACTTATCGCATTGTAGTTTGCGTTGATCTCTCTCAAATTAGTGACACTATCCCCCCTGAAAACTGCACCGTGAAAAGACGGTCAGGGCGTCCCTGGAGCATTACCCCATGACTTTCGATTCACTCGGTTTACATGCCGAGATTTTGCGTGCTGTTAGCGAACAGGGCTACACCACACCAACGCCAATTCAACAACAAGCGATCCCTATTGTTTTAGCGGGCGATGATTTATTAGCCAGCGCGCAAACGGGTACCGGAAAAACTGCAGGGTTCACCCTGCCACTGTTACACCGCCTTGCAGCGAGCGAGAAGCCAATTACTGGTCGTAGACCGGTACGAGCGCTTATCTTAACGCCTACTCGTGAACTGGCGGCACAGGTGGGCGAGAACGTTCAAAGCTATAGCCGTTATCTTAAATTACGTTCGCTGGTGGTATTCGGCGGCGTGAGTATCAACCCACAAATGATGAAATTACGCGGCGGCGTTGACGTACTGGTTGCGACACCGGGGCGTTTACTTGATCTCGTGCAGCAAAATGCCGTGCAATTATCGAACATCGAAATCCTAGTGCTGGACGAAGCTGACCGCATGTTAGACATGGGGTTTATCCACGATATCCGCCGTATCTTAGCTAAATTGCCTGCGCGCCGTCAGAACTTATTGTTTTCTGCAACCTTCTCTGACGAGATCAAAGCACTCGCTGAAAAACTATTAGACCGTCCAAAATTAGTGGAAGTGGCTCGCCGCAATACCGCTTCTGAACAAGTTTCCCAACACGTCCATTTTGTTGATAAAAAGCGCAAGCGGGAACTACTCTCTTATCTAATCGGTAAAGAAAATTGGCAGCAGGTGTTGGTCTTCACCCGGACCAAGCACGGCGCTAACCATCTTGCGGAGCAGCTTAATAAAGATGGGATTACGGCTGCCGCGATCCACGGTAATAAAAGCCAAGGTGCGCGAACGCGTGCGCTTGAGCATTTTAAAACCGGCGAAGTACGCGTATTAGTGGCGACTGATATTGCCGCACGTGGCATCGATATCGAAGAATTGCCACACGTCGTTAACTACGAACTCCCCAACGTGGCGGAGGACTATGTCCACCGTATTGGTCGTACCGGACGTGCAGCAGCCAGTGGTTCTGCACTTTCACTCGTCTGTGTTGATGAACACAAGCTACTGCGTGATATCGAAAAACTACTGAAAAAAGAAGTTCCGCGTCTAGCCATTCCTGGTTACGAGCCGGATCCTTCCATTAAAGCTGAGCCGATTCAAAACGGGCGTCAAGGTGGACGGGTTGCTGGTCGCGGTGGGCGTTCTGACAATAATGGTTCGCGCGGGCAGGGCCGTCCTCAAGGACAAAATAGCTCACGTCCTCGCGCGCGTAACGGAGCCTTTGCATCGACTAAGCCTGCCGCGAAGAAACCGCAGGGCAATCGCTAGCCCCGTGCGCGTATTGTTAGCACCAATGGAAGGGGTGCTGGATGCCTTAGTCAGGGAACTCCTGACTAAGGTCAACGACTATGACCTCTGTGTCACAGAGTTCTTGAGAGTTGTTGACCAGTTACTGCCTAAGAAATCGTTTTATCGCTTATGTCCAGAATTAGCGCATCAGAGTCGGACGCCGACAGGGACGTTGGTTAGGATCCAGTTGCTGGGTCAACACCCACAGTGGCTAGCTGAAAATGCGCATCGCGCAGTAGAGTTAGGATCTTGGGGTGTCGATTTGAATTGTGGCTGTCCATCCAAAACGGTCAATGGTAGTGGCGGTGGCGCGTCGTTATTAAAAGATCCGGAACTAATCTACCATGCGGCAAAAGCGATGCGCCAAGCCGTCCCTTCTACTCTTCCCGTTACCGTTAAAGTCCGTTTAGGATGGGACTCCATCGATCATAGTACTGAGATTGCTGACGCGGTAGAGCAGGCTGGCGCAACGGAGATCGTGATTCATGGGCGAACTAAACAGGATGGCTACCGGGCAGAGGCTATCAATTGGTCAGCCATAGCGGCGCTGCGAGAGCGGCTTACTATCCCAGTGATTGCAAACGGTGAAATTTGGGATTGGGCCTCTGCACAAGCTTGTTTGGCTACCACTGGCTGCAGTGATCTCATGGTCGGCAGAGGTGCACTTCATATTCCTAACTTGAGTAAGATGATCAAATATAATCATCCAGCCATGCCATGGCCAGAGGTGGTAGCGCTGCTGGCAGACTATAGCCATCTTGAAAAACAGGGTGATACCGGAATGTATCACGTTGCGCGGATCAAACAATGGCTAGGCTATCTGCGAAAATCCTACTCTCAGGCTGATGAGCTATTCAGTGAGATCCGTCCGTTGACCCATTCATCTGCAATTGCCCAAATGATTAACAAAGAGTTAATAAAATTAACCTAATACCAACCTAGTAAAACAATCTGGGTTCGCCGATATGCTATGCTGAGGATATTCCTCTCTTTACCTTGGTGTGTGTATGCCTCAGCACAGTGAACCGACGCGCGGTCAACTTAATAAGCGTATATTGTCGGTAATGATCTTTACCTTCTTTTGCTACCTCTCGGTGGGCCTCCCCTTAGCAGTATTGCCTGGTTTTGTTCACCATCAATTAGGTTATTCCCCCTTTATCGCGGGGTTGATCATTAGCCTGCAATATTTCTCCACCCTGATCAGTCGCCCGCAAAGTGGGAGGCTGGCTGACCACTTTGGGCCGAAGAAGGTCGTCATGTTGGGGATGTTGCTCTGCGGTTTAAGCGGAGGGATGACTATCATCGCTGCGTTATCTGCTAGTCACCCATTGAGTAGTTTACTGCTGCTTGCGTTGGGTCGAATCTGTTTAGGGATTGGTGAGAGTTTTAGTAGTACAGGCGCGACATTATGGGGAATGAATTTAGTTGGCTCAGTTCATACCGCACGGGTCATTTCATGGAACGGGGTAGCGACCTATTTTGCAATGGCCGTGGGGGCACCTTTTGGTGTGTTGCTGAATCAACGATTCGGTATCGCTGGCTTTGCTGGGCTGATTACTCTGATGGGGATAATAGGTTTTGTCATCGCACGCAACAAGGCCAGTATTACTATCTCGCTAAGCGCACCACGTCTACCTTTTCGAAAAGTATTGGGTTTAGTTAGCCCTTATGGATTAGGCTTAGCGCTTGGAACGCTAGGATTCGGTGTCATTGCGACCTTTATTACCCTTTATTTCTCCAGTAGAGGATGGCAGGGTGCAGCCACCACATTAAGCTTGTACAGCTTAGGTTTCGTTTTATCGCGCTTTCTCTTCAGCAACATGATTACGCGTTTCGGTGGACTGGTAGTCTCTCTAGGATGTTTGATGACCGAGGCCGCTGGCTTGTTCATGCTCTGGCACGCTGAAACCGTATTATGGGCTGATATTGGCGCACTGCTGACCGGTGCCGGTTTTTCGTTGGTCTTTCCCGCATTGGGTGTCGAAGCGGTTCGGCGAGTCAGTGAGCAGAGCAAAGGATCCGCATTGGGCACTTATTCGGCATTCTTGGATTTAGCATTAGGCTTAACAGGACCAGTTGCTGGGTTATTGATGAATCAGAGCGGTATTCGCTCGATCTACTTGGCTGCGGCCATGATGGTCTGCTTAGGAGCGTTACTCGTTGGGGGACTACTGATCAAGAGCCGGCGGCTCATTGTGAATAAACAGTAGGATAAGTTGGCCACAACAAAGGTTGTGGCCGACGAAAAAGTTACTCTTCAACCGGAGGTGGCTGAGTCACTGAAACACTTGCCCCTTGAGCGGAGAAAGTTGAGTCGGGCGCTTCAGTCGGTTGCGCATCATTCTGCTCAGAGACTGGCTGTGGAGTATTGGCGTGGGCTTCTGCCACGCCATTGACTTTTACTGGCATACCAGAGCGATTTTTCAACACTTGGTTAACGACATCTTGGTTCACACTGGAATCAGAGAGCACCTTGCTAACAGATTGCGTCAAGGTAATCGGAACGACAGCATTGCTGGTAAATTGTTCTTCGGTGGTGGAGAGTGGGTTATGCACTTCTAGATAGCGTGATCCATCAGCTTCCACCGACGCTTTGACGGGTTGGTTAACGAATTGTACACGGGTACCCACGGGTACATGTTCGAATAGCCATTTAATATCATCACCACGCAGACGAACGCAACCGTGGCTTACGCGTAGCCCAATACCAAAATCAGCATTGGTGCCATGAACGGCATACATTTTACCGATGTAGAGGGCATAAAGGCCCATTGGATTATCAGGTCCAGCAGGGAATATTGTCGGCAGATTTTTACCTTCATCGGCATATTCGCTATGCATTTTTGCTGTTGGCGTCCAGGTTGGGTTAGGGCGTTTGCTCTCCACCTTGGTGACCCAATTAAGCGGTGTATCTTTACCTAACTGACCGATACCAATAGGCAGCACTACAACGGTATGACCGCCTTTTGGATAATAATAAAGGCGCATCTCGGCACTGTTGATAACAATCCCTTCACGGGGTGCATCAGGTAAAATCAGCTGCTGAGGGACGATAAGTTTAGAGCCAGCTTTCGGTAGATAAACATCAATGCCAGGATTGGCTTCGATAATATTACTTAGTCCCATCTCATATTGTGCAGCAAAAGCTTCCAGCGGTAATCTGCTGTCAGAAGGGATAGTAACTTCGAGGTTCTCACCAGTAATGCTACTGTTAGCTGCCGGAAGTGGATATACCACCGCCTGTGCAGTCTGAGAAAAGGCTGCAACAGTCATGGCAGCAGAGATCAACGCGCGGATGCTTTTTTTCATAGAATGTATGGCTTAAACCTGATTAACGGTAGTGTGAACAAGGTAATAGGCC
>Ga0153974_1000039_pt1 | contig 30880 bp, 28 predicted proteins | sample TSGA058MetaG_FD_104741 | JGI IMG/M metagenome (GOLD analysis project Ga0153974, IMG submission 104741) | Attine ant fungus gardens microbial communities from Georgia, USA - TSGA058 MetaG | ecosystem: Host-associated > Fungi > Mycelium > Unclassified | place: USA: Georgia, Yuchi Wildlife... | reverse complement strand
GACTACGGTGGATAACGCTGCACAGTATACGGATTTCACCATTCAGTGTCTTGTTAGTGGGAAGAATTGCCGAGATTACAGATGAAAAAATTTACTCGCTATGGCTAAATATTACTCTTTCGCTAATGAAACCTTGCTATGTCGACCATACTACATTTTATCTTCGCCCTTGCCGTGATTGGATTACTGGCGTTTCTCGTCAGCCACAATCGCCAACAGATTCGAATACGTTTCATATTACAACTGCTGATTATTGAGGCCGTAATTGGCTGGTTTTGCTTACATTCGTCGGCAGGATTAGCGTTAGTCGGTGGCGTCAGTGAATTTTTTGAAGCCTTACTCGGCTTTGCCGCCCAGGGTACGGATTTTGTATTTGGCGGTCTTCATCAACAAGGGCTAGCATTCGTTTTTCTGGGCGTACTGTGTCCGATTATCTTTATTTCAGCGTTGATTGGTATTTTGCAGCATTGGAAGATTTTACCGCTACTAATACGGATTGTCGGTACCTTGCTATCTAATGTTAATGGGATGGGAAAACTCGAATCGTTCAACGCTGTCAGTACCTTGATTTTAGGACAGTCTGAGAACTTTATCGCTTATAAGGGTATTCTTGCCGATATCCCACCGAAACGGCTTTACACCATGGCGGCGACGGCCATGTCGACAGTATCACTCTCGATCGTTGGCGCCTATATGTCGATGATTGATGCGCGCTATGTCGTTACCGCATTGCTCCTGAATATGTTTAGTACCTTCATTATTTTGTCGATTATTAATCCGACACGACACCAAGACGATGTACCAATTTCGTTAGAAAAGCTTCATGAAAAACAGAGTTTTTTCGAGATGTTAGGGGAATACATTCTGGCTGGTTTTAAAGTCGCGATGATCATTCTGGCGATGCTTATTGGGTTCATCGCCTTAATTAGCGCAATTAACGCCTTGTTCTCCGTACTGTTCGGCTACAGTTTCCAACAGCTGCTTGGCTATCTATTTTCTCCGCTTGCTTGGTTAGTCGGTATTCCCAAGCAGGATGCATTAAGAGCGGGAAGTATCATGGCGACCAAACTGGTATCGAATGAATTTGTGGCAATGATTGACCTGCAGAATATGGCTGGCGAGTTTACGGCCAAGGGTCTTGGTATTCTATCGATCTTCTTGGTTTCGTTTGCTAACTTTGCTTCAATCGGTATCGTTGCAGGCGCCGTTAAAGGGCTTAACGAAAAACAGGGGAATATTGTTTCGCGCTATGGTTGGAAACTGGTGTATGGCTCGACATTAGTGAGCCTTCTATCAGCTGCCTTCGCAAGCCTGTTCCTTTAACCTGTAGAGGGCGCATGCGTTGCGCCCAGAGTCTAGAAGGCGACGCAAACAGGCTGATCGACACGCATCACCGAATCCTGAGCAAAAAGTTGCTGATAGCGGGTTCGAATATGGTCGATCGCTTGTGACTTCTCTTTGTTTGCTGGATAAATTAGTAATAAGCCACGACTATTTTCACTAACTCGCACACCGTTATTCCCTAACCATTGCCCTCTTGCTTCCACTATCGATAATCCTTGTGGAAAGGCGGGTGTGATCACTTGGTCAACAAAGCTTTGCCACTGTTGGGTCGAAATGGACTGTCCGTCTGGTCGGCTGAGTCCAAACCAAAGCTGAGTTTGCTGCATGGCGCTGCCCACCTTGCAAGATGCTCTATCAGGCTGCGGTGACTGGCAGCCTGTAAGGAGGAGTCCACTAGTCAATAACAATGCATAGACTGATATTTTCATTTCAATTCCTTGTCTCTCATTTGAGTCCTTATCCTAAAGGGGAATGAATCCTATAGCTATCACCTTACAGACGGCGCTGTTTTCATCGCGTCTCGGAGGCTATACTCAGGTTAAATTGACCAAAATGAGTAATCACTATGATCCGCAGTATGACCGCTTTTGCACGCCACGATATGAAAGGAGAATGGGGTAACGCCAGCTGGGAGCTACGCTCAGTTAACCAACGTTATCTTGAAACCTATATTCGTCTTCCTGAGCAATTTCGTAGTTTAGAGCCGGTTATCCGCGATCGTATCCGTCAGCGTCTAACCCGGGGTAAGGTCGAATGCCAACTCCGTTTCGAGCCTAACCCTGGTGCTCAAGGCGAATTATCACTCAATAAGACGTTGGCACAGCAAGTGATAAACGCCGCAAACTGGGTGAAGTGTCAAACCGATGAGGGGTCGATTAATCCTGTCGATATCCTCCGTTGGCCAGGCGTCATGAGCGCCGGTGAGCAAGATTTAGATGCTATTAACCAACAGCTAATGGCAGGACTTGACCAAGCATTGAATGCATTTGTCGAGGCAAGAGAGACAGAAGGTGCAGCACTGAAGCAACTGATCGAACAACGCCTTGCAGCAGTCAGTCACGAAGTGACTACCGTCAGAACAGAGATGCCTGCGGTACTTGTCTGGCAGCGTGAGCGACTGGTTAGCAAACTGGAAGATGCCGCGATTCAGGTCGACACACAACGACTGGAACAGGAATTAATTATGCTGGCGCAGCGTATTGATGTTGCCGAGGAACTCGACCGCCTCGATGCGCATATCAAAGAGACCTACAATATTCTGAAGAAAAAGGAAGCCGTAGGCCGCCGCTTGGATTTTATGATGCAAGAATTTAACCGCGAGTCGAATACGCTTGCATCCAAATCGATCAATGCCACTATTACGACTTCAGCGATTGAGTTAAAAGTACTGATCGAACAGATGCGTGAGCAGATTCAGAACATCGAGTAATTCTCTCTCAGCCACCAGCACCCATAAGCCGCGCGTTGTCGCGGTTTTTTATTATCATCAGCTATCATAAAGACGCATCAAAGCGCACGATTACCGTGTACATAGGGTATTTTGATAAACATCTTTGGGTACCCCCCTATTCGATGTTCAGGTATTCGCAAATGCCAAAAGTTAACAGATATACAAATCCGCGCGTGAATTAAAGCCGATGAACGGTTTGAAGGGAAAGCAGACGGTAACGGACTATATTTAAGGTTCAGGCCAGCAGACCGATCACCTAGCTGGAGATTCCGCTATAAATTCGCTGGCAAATCTCGCGCTATGCTTATCGGCTCATACTCAGAAATTCCACTATTGAAAACCCGTGAGATGGTAAAGGAGTTATCTGCGCGGGTATCTTTGGGCTATGACGTTGCCGGAGAGAAGCAGGAGAAAAAAGCCGAAGCCGTCAAAAAGGTGGAAGCCGAGAAGACTGCCAAGAAATTTCATCAACTCATAGCCGAGTATTTTGGGAAAGCCGACACAATCCTTGAAGTACTTAACGTCATTGATGGCGTAATCGCTCAAGACTACAAGGAGGCGGTAAAATTACGCTGTCGATGACCATAATCGAAAAACCTGAGACCCAGCCTGTTATTTTTTAAAAAAGATTTGGAGTTAATACGGAATTTTTCCGATATATAAATAATTAGTTATAGGTATTATTTTTATAATAGTCTACCGGCGCAATTACCATTTAGATCTCCACCCCTTCACTAGGAGATATTTTTATTGAAGACAGTAAAAAAAAGTATAGTTAATGCATTAATCGTAAATAAGGTTGCTAAAAAACAATAATCTGCGAGTTTAATTACTCCATCAATTAATGGCCATCCAAATTTCTAATTTAAATAATTAATATGACATATTTAGCCAGCTATTAATTAACCAATTCTAATAATACTAAATAAAAATTGAAAAGAAAAAATATAAATTATAATAAATTACCTATCTCTGTAAATAATCAAATATATATAATTTAACCCTATAGTGGAATTATTATAACATGGACGATACAAGGTTTTTATATGATTAAACCATTGCTCCCTATTAGTTCAAAAAAATCTCAGCTTTTTTGCCTGGTGCTTGCACTGTTTGAGCTTCTGACCTATATCGGCAGCGATGTCATTATGCCGGGAATGTTGACCGTAGTGACCGATATGCAGGCCAACACAAGTTATGTCCCTTGGTCGCTCAGCGCCTATCTGTTTGGCGGCGTTGCTTTTCAATGGTTGCTAGGACCTCTGTCCGATCGTTATGGTCGCCGTCCTTTATTGTTGATCGGCTGTATGCTGTTTGCTTTATCCTTCCTTGTTACGGCATGGGTGAATAATATCCATTTATTTACCCTCCTACGTTTTATTCAAGGCATGGGGTTGGGGTTTGTCGTCGTGGTCAGCTACCCAGCGCTGCAGGAGTCATTTAACGAAACCGATGCTATCCGCCTGATTGCGCTGATAGCTAATATTGCTCTGCTTTCTCCTCTGTTAGGCCCATTAGTGGGCAGCTTTTTGCTCACCTTTATAACGTGGCGAATGTTGTTTATCTCCATTGCTGTTCTGGCAATTCTTTGCTGGTTGGGTCTGCTGAGGTGGATGCCAGAATCTATCGGCATTCGGCGTAATGACGACAGCATCATCGCTCCGCGGCCTTTGCAGATTGCAGCGATCTGTCGCGGCTATGCCGATTTACTACGTCATAGGCGGTTTATGTCTGGCTGCATTGCGATGGGGCTGATGGGGTTACCACTGATGGCCTGGATTGCGCTTTCGCCACTGCTGCTGATGCATAACTTAGGACTGAGTAAACTGCATTATGCACTGTGGCAGCTACCAATCTTCGGGGCAATCATTGCAGGGAATATTACACTCAACCTTATTGCAGAGAGATTTAAAATTGAGCGCCTACTATTAATTTCCTCTTTCCCAGTTTTCTTTGGTTTAATTTTTTCACTTATTATTACGTTGATGTTTGATAATATATTTTTACTCGTTTTTGGAATGGCTATCTATGCCTTCGGTTTTGGTATTTGTAACGCTACTTTATACAGAATAACACTCTTTTCCTGTTCCCAAGGCCTTGGATCAATTTCTGCCATGCTGGGGATGATATCGGTTGGTATATTCAGTTTAGGCGGTTCTCTGCTAGAGATAGTCGGGGCAGGTGACACTCTCACTAACTATATTATTGCCGTTGCCATTCCATCGGGATTCGCCCCTTTTCTTATTATTAATTTACTCAGAAATAAAAAGAATAATTCACTTATTGCTGAATCAGTTGACCTCTAATTATTAAATGGACGTAAAAATCATTAAGGAAAATATAACGTGATATTGATTCCTGCTGTTGATGAGCTGTGCGCACTCACTCGCCCATATCAGTGCGATGCAACGAGTGAGCAGTTATTCCATAACGCGATGCTGGAGATCGTCTCTTTCCATGTTGAGCATACACCTGGCTACACGCAGTGGTTAAGGCATCACTGCATCAACCCGGAAAATCTGCAGTTGGACTCATGGGGCAGTCTGCCGCCAGTATTTGCCAATTACTTTAAGCGCAACCTTTTGCTCAGCAACACGGGTCAGAATGCGCTGGAGCTAACCTCTTCAGGCACCAGTGGGCAAAAAAGCCGCATGCGGTTTGACGATCGTAGCCTTCAGGCCGCGCAGAGTATGGTCGACCATGTTTTCCACCACTACGGGTGGGATACGCCAGACACGCCCTGTAACTATCTCCTGTTGAGCTACGAACCTTTTGAAACCATCACTCTGGGTACCGCTTACACTGATCAGTTTCTATGTAAATATGCTCCGGCTAAAAAGGTCGTCTATGCACTGCGTAACACCGGAAAAGGCCATGAATTCGACCCCTTCGGCGTGATACAGGTACTACAAGCTTTCGCTCAGGACGATGCACCAGTGCGTATTTTTGGTTACCCCGCCTTTATGTGGTTTGTGCTCGAAAGAATGCGCGATATGAATTTGCCGCCGCTTATCCTGCCGTCAGGATCCTTAACATTTTTCGGCGGCGGCTGGAAAACGCATGCGGATAAAGAAATACCAAAGGCAACGCTATACGCACGGCTTGGTGAACAGTTAGGGCTGTCTGATGAACGCTGCAGAGATGGTTACGGCTCCGTTGAACACTGCGTACCTTATGTCGAGTGCGCCCATCACCACTTTCATATCCCGGTATACGCCAAGGCCTGGATCCGCGATACCAGTACGTTCGAGATTAAAAATTATGGTGAACGAGGATTTTTGCAGTTTGTCTCGCCATATATTACCTCAAGCCCAGCCCACAGCATCGTAATGAGCGATTTAGCCATTCTGCATCACGCCTCCGAATGCGGGTGCGGAGTACAGACAGACTGGTTTGAACTGCTCGGACGTGCCAGTCAGCATCAGGCCCGGAGCTGTGCTCTGGCGGCCTCAGAACTCATTCAAGGAAATTAAGATGTATTTTATTTATGGTAAATATTTCCCCTCCTCTTCGATTGAACAGGTACTGAACCAGCTGACTGAGCCGCTACGCGATACGCTGAGCCAACCGCTATCCGTGGACGTATTGCTTGCCTGTGCGGAAGCTTTTGTGAAACGTCTGGAAGATTCCGCGTTCCTGCCCCAGATTGATGCTGCGGTGCGCGAAGAAGTGAGCCAGTTCTGCCAGCCCGATATGCTACGTTTCAAGCTTGAGCATGAGCTGGGTGAAAACCCTTTCTCATTACGCCGTTTTACTTTTACCCAGCCGTATTTCGAAAGCTGGCGTCCGCTGGGCGTGCTACTGCATATCACCCCTGCCAATGCGCAGTCGCTTCCTTTTCTGGCAATAATCGAAGGCCTGTTGGCAGGGAATATTAACTGGCTACGTCCCAGTACTAGCGAACAGGGCCTGACCCTTGAACTACTCCAGGCCTTTCTTGACTGCGATACAACAAATACGCTAGCGAACTACCTTGCCGTAGTACCGGTAACGACCGATAAGCTAGCGCTTCTTATGGCGCATGCAGATGGCGTTTCCGCCTGGGGCGGAGATGCAGCGCTTAGCGCTATACGCCAGCAGCTACCCGGCGGTTGTCGCTGGATCCCATGGGGGCATAAAATCAGTTTTTCCTGGCTGATTCCTGAGGCAGTTGATGATCGTCAACTGGATGCGTTGGCGGACGAAATCTGTCGTTTCAATCAGCAGGCATGCTCCAGCTCGCAGACCATTTTCGTCGATACTGAGTCGCTGGCAACGTTAAAGAAAACGGGTAACGACCTCGCTGCGGCAATGCATCGACGCAGCGGCCATTGGCCTGTCCAGCTGCCGGACGAAAAGTCAGCGGCAGATATCACCTATTTGCAGGCCGTTAATGAATTGGATCAGGTCTTTATCGGCGCGGATAATCTGTGCTGGAAGGGTAAAAACTGGCGTATTTTACTGGAAAACAAAGTTGGGCTTGAGCCTTCGCCGCTCTACCGTACGCTACTCCTACGCCCGCTGCCACGGCATAAGCTCATTGAAACCTTACGCCCCTGGCGTACCTGGCTGCAGACCTGTAGCCTGTCCGCTCCAGCGAGTGACACCGCCTTCCTCAGCCAGCTTCTGCTGTCTGCTGGGGTTAACCGTATTACAACGCTTGCAGGCATGCATACAGGCTACAGCGGCGAACCGCACGACGGTTTATTTGCATTAAGCCAGCTGGTACGGCGTGTCACCGTCACCCTCAACGCAGATACTCTGCCAGGGGTAGCGACACTCGATCTTCCGCCCCATGCACCGAGTTTGCCCGTCGACCAGCCAATTATGGATAAATCGGCCTTTACTGAAAACGCGATGCAGCCCAGCGCTCAGCTCTTCTTCCGTAGCGGAGGCAGTAGCGGTACGCCCAAACTGGCCGGTTTTACCTACCGCGACTATCACCGCCAGATGCAAGCCGCCGCTGACGGCATGTTTGCCGCGGGCTTGGATCCGACGCAGGATAAAGTGCTGAATCTGATGTACACCGGAAACCTATACGGCGGGTTACTCAGTTTCTTTACCGTACTCGATAAAGCGGGGGTTATGCATCTTCCGATGGGAGGACCACATGATGATGATTATGAAGAGATTGCGAAAACTATCGTCAGTCAGAAGGTCAACACGCTTCTCGGTATGCCCAGCACCCTAATCCAACTACTCAGACAGCAGGAGACATTGCTGCGCAGCTATGGCGGCATCCGCAAGCTACTCACCGGTGGTGAACATATGGGCACCCATCAGCGTCAATTTTTCCAGAGTTTCGGTGTTGAAATGATTCGCTCTGCGCTGTACGGCTCCGTGGACGCCGGGCCATTGGGACATGCCTGCAACGCTAGCCCTGATGGCGTATTTCATCTGATGACCGATATCCAGTGGCTGGAGATTGTCGATATGGAATGCGATAAACCTGTCAAGCCGGGTGAAACGGGGCGTCTGCTATTTACTTCCCGAGCCCGCGAAGGCCATAACGTGGTTCGCTACGATATTGGTGATCTCGGTCGCTGGGTGGAAGGACATTGTGCCTGCGGCGCGCGATCGCCACGTTTTGCACTGCAAGGCCGTCACGGCAATCTGATACGTATTGGCACGATGTTTATCCCAACACAACAACTGGCCCAGCTGGCAGAGGTGCCGGTACAGTTCATCCTTGAACATAATGCCTCCAACGGACTGGAACGGATCCATATCCTAGCAGAAGGCGATGCCATCGAAGTGCGCCGGCGTGTCAGCAGCAATCCTGAACTTTTGGTGAGTCTGGATGGAGGGTTACTGGAGATAGAGGTGACAAACTGTCCATTCGTCGAGTTTGAACGGCATCCTCAAAGTGGTAAAACGCCGCTGGTTATCGATAAACGCCGCTGAATCTGTTTCAACTATAAGGATATAGAATTATGCTCAGGCAAGAGAATAGCACCGCTGACGCTGCGGTTTTATCCCTTAAACAACTTGTAGAATTTGCCCGTCGATATTCACCCTATTACGCTCAGCTATACCAGCAGATACCATCCAGTGGTTGGCAGCTCTGCGACTTACCGCTGGTAGATCCTGGTGACTATTGGAAAGGAAGTTGCTCGCTCACTCACTGGCCGGCTCTGACTGCGCCCATCTCTGATGCCATCGTATTTAAGACCGGTGGCACTACTGGTGCTGGCAAATTATCCGTTTATACCCGGAGCGAATGGCGTGCATTCGTTACCCGCTTTGGTCGTAGTCTGGCAAACCATCTGAACCCCGGCGACCGCGTGGCAAATCTGTTTTTCGCTGGGGACCTTTACTCCAGCTTTTTATTTATTCATGGTGCACTGACTCATATGGATACGCCAATATGCGAATATCCTTTTAGTGGCATGATGGCACCACAGACATTAATTGATCAGCTCAACCAGCATAAGATCAACGTTCTCGCTGGCGTTCCAGCTAAATTATTGCAATTTGCTGCAAGCATAGGAGAGCAGCAACTGCCCGGGATCACGTTACTACTCTTTGGTAGTGAGAGCATCTTTGCAGAACAATTATTGCTGCTCAAGCAGACATTCCCCAATGCCCGTATTGCTTCAATCGGATGCGCTGGCGTTGATTCTGGTTTGATTGGTGCGAGTACTCCAGAGTGTCTTAGCGGAGAACATCGCGTCTTCGAACCCGATACTATCGTTGAAATCATTGATGAAGTCACTGGAGAATCGATTATTGAGGAAGGACGCACGGGCATGCTGGTTGTCACGAATCTGACACGGAAACTCATGCCGCTGATTCGTTATCCGGTTGGCGATCTTGCTGCTTGGCGGGAACCATCAGGAAAGCCTGAACGTAAGTTCGTTCTGCAAGGACGAAGTAGCCTGGGGCACCGTATTCGTATAGCGTGTTCTTCTATTTTCCCTGATGAGATCGATGCGCTTATCACCGAAATATTTGGCAAGCAGCAGTGGCAGATTATCTTGAGCCATCAGGATAATTGTGATTCGTTGACTCTGTGCATTGCCTTTACCGGCAGTGATAGCGATGCGGATACTCTTTATCACTCTCTTCAAGAAAGGGATCGCTCATTCCCCGCCCTACTCGAAACAAAACAATTGAAAATAATTGTCGAGTGGTGCAGCCAGGATGAACTTATCTGCAATCCCCGTACCGGAAAATTACAGCGTGTAATAGACCGTCGACCATATATAACTGGGGAGGAAGAAAGTGATCGTTATCAGAAACTTCCTGCCTGATGATGCTAATGGGATCAGTCAACTCTTTCGCGAAGTGTACGCTGACCGCTACGTTTATCCTGACATTTATGTTCCCACGATGATCAGCTGGCATAACGCACAGCGCCACTGGCAAAGTGCGGTGGCGGTGAAAAATGGTAGTATTATTGGCCATGCTGCCTTATGGCAAGATGACACTACGCACTGCGCCGAACTTGCGATGTTCGCGACTCACCCTGATGGGCGGCATCGCGGCGTGGCGACGAGACTAGGGATGCATCTTTGCTGTGAGGCACGTAAACAGCAGCTGTCTACGCTTACTATAAAAATGGTATGCAGCCATGCTTATTCTCAGCAGATGGCTAAAAGACTTGGTTTCCATACCACAGCCCTGTTACGGGATTACGTGGTTTCGCCATTTAAATCAAGCGATCGTGAAAGCGTAATACTGGGCGTTCAGGCTTTACAGCCACGGCCAGTGCCACAGGTAAAGGAAATTAGTGGCCAGTATTCGTGGCTGCCGCTACTGAGTACTCAGTTTGGTATGACCAGATCTTTACCTTCAATACCAACATCCATACCACTCAATATTATTGATAATGGCTATCGTATAGAAGTTATCCTTTACCAGACTTCGCGCAGTCTACTCGACGAAATCATTCACCTACCTTATAACCGACTTATCTATCTCAATATTCGATTCGATAGCAAGCTGACGGATGCTCTTCCTTGCCTTTACCAAGCTGGTTTTCGGGACACTGGTCTGATACCTGATAATAAGGAAGGCTGGTTTTGGTTATTTCAGCGCGGCTTCAGACGACATAGCCTTCAGCTAAACTGTCCGGTAAGTCAGATGTTGCAAAGTCATTCACTCGCAATCTGATTAGGTAGCCTGAGACTAATGGCATAATAAAAACAAGTTAATTAATTTTATCGCCCCTAAAATAAAGCAAGGGTAATTAATTTTCAATTAAATACCCTACGTAAAGTAACATCACATCTTCAATACTTTGAATAATTTTATACCCCATCGAGTTATTGCCAAAAGGGTTATAATCATCACTATATATTTTGAGGCTGATTCGATAGCCGAAGCTGATTCATCTACCTCAAAAACATGAGTGAACTTGAGTAGGTAAAAACCAATAAGGAATAGTGACAAATAAACTAAAAAATAAATAATCTTTTTCACTTTATCGATACTCTCTCAGATTTATACTTACCAAGTACATTGACCACCAAAGCTTCTTTGAGAAGAAGAATTCGAGTTATGTGCGGACCCATTACCGCGACCAAAATTGCTTACCTTACATTGTCCGGCAATCATGCCGCCGATGACGCCAGCTGCCATACCCATTGGCCCGCCGGGGGACCCAGCGACTAATCCACCAAATATTCCAGCGCCACAAGAATCGACAGCGCCATATGCCCCGCCCTTATTCTTGGAGTGGCTGCCCGTATTGCCTCTCCCCTCCCAATTGGAGTTAGCATTCCCGCCATAAACAGTCTTCAGCTTGCAAGGTTGTATTTCTTTCATCGATATATCCTTTTATCTTCTAATCTCACCTTAATTGAATCAAAAATGCTTAGGCTAACTAACGTTTATAAAACCAATCTTTCGAATCAACAGGGATAGGCTTTACTATTAAAAATAGAGTAAAAAATAATTTTTTAATATTTTCTTAAAAAAGCAGTAGGACCTAACCCTATTATATAGAATGTATAGTCTTAACACGATTAGGAAAAGTGTAACCCATCTGCACACATCCCAGAACAGGAAAAATTACTATATAAAATAAAAAACACAAATAGTCTTATTTATTATTAAATTGTTTAAAATAATTATCGACATTATGGTTGGAAAAAGTTTTATCGTCCCCCACAGCAGAAATACTGTGGGGGGGGGGTCGTCATTTATCAGGAATGATTCTTGATAAACTCACTTATTAATGCCACGAGTTTTTCTGTGGCCTCAAGTGGCAGTAAGTGGCCGCAGCCATCAATAATCTGATACTCATGGGGTGAAAACTGGTGAAGCGTCGAGGAAAGTTGCTGCTCAAGTCGCGGAACATTATCGTCTTCTTCGCCTAGCAGTAAGAGTGCTGGAAGCGTTATATCTTCAAAACGCTGAGTAAGATCCTCTTGGCTGGTAGTTTTCGCCCAATAGGGGAAGGCTGCGGGATTAGCCCTTAAGACATCATCGAGCGTACGCTGCTCCAATGGCGGCGTTAAGGGCTTGATATGAGAACCTGCTACAAATTTACTCGCGTGTTCAGGTGTTGCCTGCCACTCATATTGCATCGTAAATTGCTGATCGGTCATGGGTTGCGGGCATAGCGGCGAGGGGGCTGTTAATATAATACCGGATACCTCTGTCGGGGCTTCAAGCGCCATCGCGGCAGCGAGCTTTCCGGTCATCGAATGGCCGATTAGCCATGGTTGGTTCACGCCTAGATCTTTTAAGGTTTCCCTGACTGCCTCGGCTTGTGTTGAAAGGGATGCCGGTGCAAGGTGCGCGGAATCACCGAAACCTGGCATATCGAGAGAGATGCAATAAAAGTGCTGTGACAGGGCTTCGATGACGGGAAGCCAAGTCTGCGCGGAGCCGCCAAGATAATGCATAAAGACTAAGGGGGGATGCTTTGGCTGACCTTTTCGAATCGATGTTAATATCATCTTAACCTCTAGATAGTGAGTTCTCTTACTGTTAAGCGTAATCCCTCTTCCACGCTCTATCTGAGGTTTCTACTACAAAATATGTCATTCCTTCTCAACCCCCTAGAAATCGTTAAGATTGACATGATTTGTCATACTCTTTGTAGCAATTCTATCAGTTCTCCTAAATCGCCTGACAAGCCATCCCCTACACTAGGCAACATCAATTCGAGTTCGACATCATTGACATGATCAATCCGCTTAGGATTACTTTGGAGTCATTATGAAATTATTCGCTAACTGGAAAACGCTTTCTCTGCTATCACTTTCAGCGTTAATGGTGAGCCAGTCTGTCCTAGCAGACGGCCCAGGTAGAGGACAGGATGATCGCTATGACGGAGGCCCTTCTCATGGAGAGTATCGCCGTCACGATGATGGCCCACGTCATTTTGCCTATCGAGGTCATGATTTTGACCGTGGCCGCCCAGTACCCGAAGATTTTCGCGGCCCCGATTATCGAGTCGATGATTGGCGCGATCGTGGACTACCTTCCCCCCCACATGGTCAACATTGGGCTTATGTCGATGGTAATTATCTCCTCATAGCGGCGACCACGGGGATCATTACCTCAATTATCCTGAACGGTATGCATCCTTAATCTTAAGCCCTCAGGCACCCTGCCTGAGGGCTTAAGCTAATTTTAGTCTTTCTAAATGCCTAATATATAGTTTGGCGCCCCTCCTTATTCGATTAGATTTCTAAAAAACGAATAAGGAATATCTATGAAAGGTCTACTCGCTGGTTTACTTCTCGCTGCAACGCTCCCTTTGACCACATTCGCTTCCCCAATCGTCATTGGCTACCAGACTGGCGTGGATCCTTCAAAAGTCGCTCAAGCCGATGGTGTATTTGCTAAAACGATTGGCCAACCACTCGATTGGCGACGCTTCAATAGTGGGCCCGAGGTTGTCGCCGCATTAGCCTCTGGTTCTATTCAGATAGGCAATTTAGGTTCTAGCCCCTTTGCAGCCGCTACCTCTCGGAAACTCCCTATCGTCGCGTTTCTGGTATCAACGCAAATCCACAGCGCTGAAGCTTTGGTCGTACGCAATGCCAGCCATATCAATGGTTATCAAGATTTGAAAGGTAAGACGTTAGCGACACCTTTTGTCTCGACGTCTCACTACAGCTTACTGGCAGCATTAAAACACTGGGGCTACAAACCGGGAGATGTAAAGATTGTTAATCTTAACCCCCCAGAAATCGCTGCAGCATGGAAAAGAGGGGATATCGATGGTGCCTTTGTCTGGTCACCCGCCCTTAGCCAGATAGAAAAAGATGGCAAAGTGCTAACTGATGCAAAGCAGGTCGGTGAATGGGGAAATCCCACTTTTGAAGTATGGGTAACGCGTAAAGACTTTGCTGAGCAGCACCCAGAAGTCCTCGCCAAGTATGCTCAGGTCGTGTTGGGGAGTTTTGACCATTATGCTCAACATCCTGAGGACTACAGCGCCACCAGTGAAAATGCACAGAAAATCGCTAAACTCGTGGGGGTCTCGGCACAAGATATTCCTGGGTTGCTGTCCGGCAGCGTTTATCCAACTTATACACAACAACTTAGCCCATCATTCTTGGGAGGTGGAAGCGCTGTAGCCACCAAATCGACCGCTGAGTTTTTAGTTGAACAACATCGTATTCCTGCAGTATTACCTGACTATAGCTCATTTATCAGCGAGAAATTCGTCAAGTTGAGTCGTCAACCATGAGTCAGCTGCAAATCGTCCAGGGGCAATTAACCTTCACTCACGGTGAAGCGCAACAACCTATCTTCGATAAGATGTCAATGTCGATTAACAAAGGGGAAAGCGTTGTACTACTCGGCCCTTCTGGATGCGGTAAATCTACACTACTGAACGTATTTGCTGGTTTCCAACCCCTAGATCGAGGTCTCGTTACGCTAAATAACCAGTGTCTTAGCGGGCCTTCAGGACAACGGGCGGTGGTTTTTCAAGATGATGCTTTATTACCTTGGTTAACTACCGAACACAATGTCGAAATCGGCCTTAAGATCCAAGGTATTCCAAAGGCACAGCGTCAAAAAATCAGCCATGACTACCTTGAGTTGGTCGGATTGGCGGCTCATGCTAAGCAGCCGATTCAACAACTCTCCGGCGGGCAACGACAACGTCTTGGTTTAGCACGCGCGCTCGCGATTAAACCTGACTTTCTGCTGTTAGATGAACCTTTTGGAGCACTGGATGCGCTGACTCGCGAAAAGATGCAAGCGCTTCTACTCACTATTTGGAAAGAAACCGGCGTAGGCTTTCTGTTGATTACCCACAGTGTTGATGAAGCCCTCTTATTAGCCACAGATTTATATCTATTACAGGGGCCTCCCACGCAAATTATTACACACCAGCAACCTCCCTTCGCCCGTCGCTTTCTAGACGGCGAAACGGTGAGATCCCTCAAGTCTGATAGCCGCTTTACTCAAGACCGGCAATCCTTACTGGACCAATTACTGGAGGTTGCATGAAGTCGCTACGTAGTCCCTCCTATTCACGATATAAGAAAGGTTCATCTAGCCACTATTTATCGCTGATCTCTGGATTAACCGTTTTAGTGATAGCGGCAGCATGGTTTGCGGCTTCTCACTATGGTTGGATAAATACGCTATTCTTTCCGTCACCTAATGCGTTATTTCTGGCATTTAAGCAATTGTGGCAACAAGGTTACCTCGACATCAGCTTAGGTCAGCATGTTACCGCCAGTCTGCTTCGAGTATTAGTTGCTTTAGCCATTGCCTTAGTGACCGCAATACCTCTCGGTATTCTTATGGGACTTACTCCGGTGATACGGGCTATATTCACCCCTATTTTGGATTTTTATCGACCTATCCCACCACTCGCTTATTTACCCCTAATCGTCATTTGGTTAGGGATCGGTGAAGTGTCCAAAATTCTACTCATCTTCCTAGCGATTTTTGCACCCTTAACGATCAGTACAGCAGAAGCGGTAAGACGTATCGAACCACACAGGGTTCAAGCCGTGCGCTGCTTGGGTGCATCCTCTTGGCAGGTAATGAAGTGGGTCGTTTTACCCAGTATCCTTCCTGAATTACTGACGGGAATAAGGATTGCCTTAGGCGTTGGCTGGTCAACCTTAGTCGCTGCAGAGCTGATTGCCGCTAACCGTGGCTTAGGCTTTATGGTGCAATCTGCCGCACAGTTTTTATCAACCGACGTTGTGGTAGCAGGGATCCTCCTTATTGCAGCGGTAGCACTGATTATCGAACTCCTACTTAGACAGTTACAGAAAAGATTCGCCCGTTGGAGCCTTTATGACAATTAACGCAACCCCTCTCACCCCTGCACTTGGCGCAAAGGTTGACGGTATTGATTTGACCCAACTTACCGCCGAGGATCAGCGCACGGTCTACTCATTATTACTTCAATACCAAGTGCTTTTTTTTCGTGGTCAACCTCTTACGCCTGCTGAGCACACTGGCCTCGCTAAGCAATTCGGTAACTTACATATCCATCCTATTTACCCGAAAGTAGAGCATCACCCCGAAATTTTAATTCTCGATACGGCGCTTAATGATTTACGGGATAACGCACTTTGGCATACCGATGTCACCTTTATCGAGACGCCTCCCTTAGGCTCAATCCTTAAGGCCGTACAAGTCCCTGAATATGGAGGGGATACATTATGGGCCAGTAGCAGTGCAGCCTATGAGGCGCTTTCTGTTCCAATACAACAGCTGATAGAGGGTCTGTATGCCGAACACGATATTCAGCTCTCATTTCCCGATGAGCGTTTTAGTACGACGGCTGAAGCGCGGCAACAGGTTGAGAAGGCCCGTCAGGACCATCCACCCGTTATTCACCCTGTGGTTCGAGTACATCCCGATACGGGTAAAAAAGGGCTGTTTGTGACACCCGGATTTACACGACGGATTATTGGAGTAAGTGCTGTAGAAAGTCGTGCACTACTGGAGCTTCTCTTCGCTCACAGCACGCGCCCCGAGTTTTCAGTTCGTTGGCATTGGCAGGCGAATGACGTGGTATTTTGGGATAATCGTATTACTCAACATTACGCATGTGATGACTATCATCCACAACGACGGGTAATGCACCGAGCAACTATTTTAGGCGATAAGCCGAAGGGCCCATAGTAAGACACCCCTTCATCTTTAGGATGAAGGGGTGTGAGAGATTAGAAGTCGTAGCGCAAGCGTACGAGGTTCATATCTCCTTCTTTATCCGTCGTGGAGGCAAAAACATGCTCATAGTCGACACGGAAACCGTACTCAGCAAATAACGCAACCCCTACGCCATTGTCGATACGTTTGTAATTACGGCCATTGACATATTCAAGACGGTCGCCCATAACATAAGGCATCACCGCTTTCACCCCCATCTGCTGGACCGGGAACTTGTAGCCCGCGAAATATTCTACGCCCCACGCATCGCCTGCAAAGTAGTGATTCGCATTCTTCAGCTTAGTCTTCAGGAAGTTTTGGTAGTACCCTCCACCCGCTGCAATCGTCCAGTTACCTGGTGTCCAGCCAAGAGAGGTGCCTACAATATTTTGATCGTAGTCTTTACTTTGTCCATGGGCATGATCGTAGACAGTCGCTTTGGTATAGTTCCAAGCCGTCCCCCACGAAAGATCTTTGGTGATGTGATAGTCGATACCGACAGAACCGCCACCTTTACGTTTGTAGCGCATTTTATCGCTCGTGAGTAAAGGATCGTCGCCAAACAGGTATGATGCATAGACATCGAAATCACCGACACGGCCTTTATATTTCAGCATTTTACGCGACCGGTAGGATCCATCATAATCGCCATTAACCCCATTACCTGGTGCTTGGGCTAACATATCGTCATCCCAAATATCGGTTTTTGCCCCAACCGCATCGTAATAGACGCTGTTTTGTTGACCGAAAGTCAATTGGCCATATTGTTGGCTCTTTAATCCAGTAAACCATTGACGAACCGTGGTATTTTTCGCGCCGGAGGCGTAGTGATTATCCCAGTTAAATACCTTAGGGATATTAACACCAAGTTCGTAGTAGTTGACCCAGTTGATATCTTGAGTCAGTGCGTAATCGACACTGAAACGAAAACGTGTGCCGCCATCGAAACCGTTACGTTTGTATGATTTATCTTTGCCACCGGTCTGGTGATTAAACTGAGGACGGATACTTCCACCCACTTTAACATTTAAGCGGCTGAGTGGATCACTCGCCTGTGGATCTTGTTTTAGAAGAGTAATTTCTGCTTGGCTGACAGCCGGGAGTCCCAGTAAACATAACGCCAAGATCGAGGGCGAAAATAAACGCGTTTTCATTAATATCATTATCCTGTAATTAAACACTGCAATAATCGAGCAAGGTGATTATCCTTACGATTTATGACAAAAATATGAATTTCTTGGAAAAGTCTTAAAAACCGAGCACTAAAAGGGTGCATAATGACCTAATAAGTCTCAGAAAATAATAAACTGAATCGAAAATTACTTACCTAAACGTGTTCTTATCCTCGCAGTGAGCCCTAACGTCCTGTTTTGCCGTTATTCCGTCGTACTTTACTAAGTGGAATGGTTTTTGCTGAGTTCAGGAAAAACAGTGGATACGAGCCAATGCCAAAAACAAATAATGAACCACTACTTTATGGTTTAAACGACCGTTTACCCTTAATACCTGCACTCTGCACAGCCGTCCAGCATATGTTGGCGAGTATTGTAGGGATTGTGACACCGCCCTTAATTATTGGTAGTTCACTTGGCCTAACGCAGTGGCTTCCCTACTTAATTAGCATGTCATTATTTGCTTCAGGTGTTGGAACCGTGATCCAAGCAGTTCGTTTTCGCAATATCGGGGCGGGAATGATTTGCTTACAAGGCACTAGCTTCGCCTTCTTAGGGGTTATTATTGCCGGGGGATTACACCTAAAACAGCAGGGAGCTACACCGGAACAGATTCTGGCGATGATTTTTGGCTGTACCTTAGTGTCGGCAATTATTCCGCTGATTGTCAGCCAATTTATCCATACCTTTTCACGCTTATTAACACCACTGGTTACTGGTATCGTCATTGTCCTGATCGGCATCAGTTTGATTAAGGTCAGTGTTACCGATTGGGGTGGCGGGTTTGGTGCTGCGGACTTTGCTGCCCCGCATAATCTTGGAATAGGGCTTTTTACCCTCCTCATCATTGTATTGATGAACTGTAGTCGTCGTCCTTGGTGTAAGCTCTCCAGCATTATTATCGGGATTATTGTAGGTACTGCTCTCGCCTCACTATTGGGTAAGTTCCACCCACACTTTAGTTCAGGCCTTCTTCCCTCGTTACCTATTCCCTTTCGCTTTGGCTTAAACTTTTCATGGTCGGTCTTTATTCCTGTCGCTTTAGTGTCGTTAATCTCAATCATCGAAACAGTGGGCGACCTTACCGCGAACTGTATGCTATCAAAACAACCACTGGTTGGGCCTGATTTTCAAAACCGGATTCGCGGTGGGATCTTGGGGGATGGCGTAAGCTGCCTAGTGGCCGCAATATTTTCGTCTTTCCCGAATACCACCTTCGCCCAAAACAATGGCGTCATCCAGATGACTCAAGTTGCCAGCCGCTACGCAGGGATCTGGATTGGCGGGTTGTTTATCCTGTTAGGATTATTTCCTCAATTTAGTCAGTTACTTGAGCAACTCCCTAAACCTGTGCTGGGCGGCGCAACCTTAGTGATGTTTGGCAGTGTCGTGGCAGCAGGGATTCGCATCATGACACGAGAAAGTTTAGATAGCCGTAGCATGCTAATTATCGCCTTGGCTTTCGGCGTCGGGCTAGGCATTGAATCGCAACCCGACATCCTTAAAGCGATGCCGCTATTCTTTCAAACCCTCTTCCAAAATGCCGTCACCAGTGGTGGCACACTGGCCATCTTACTCAATTTACTCCTACCTACTTCGAAGGAAAAAACGGATGTCTGAGCGTTTATGGATTAAACAACCCTTAGCCTGTTTTGATGGCACCCGGCAGATTGAGACTAATGGCCTGGTTATTGAAAACGGTAGGATCGTTGAGCTTCTCTCAGCTGGCCAGACGCCATCATATCCCTACGACACGATTTTCGATGCACGTCAGCATGTGGTCTTACCGGGCCTTATCAATACCCACCACCATTTTTACCAGACGTTGACCCGAGCGTGGGGACCGGTGATTAATCAGCCGCTCTTCCCGTGGTTGAAAACCCTTTATCCGGTTTGGGCCAAACTAACGCCGCAAGCACTACGCCTGGGGAGTGAGGTCGCCTTAGCTGAACTCCTGCTGTCAGGGTGCACAACCACCAGCGATCATCACTATCTTTTTCCCGTCGGGATGGAGGAGGCCATTGATATCCAAGTCGCCGCGGTTAACCATCTTGGGATGCGCGCGACGCTAAGTCGTGGATCGATGAGCCTCGGAGAGAAGTCTGGTGGATTACCTCCCGAGCACACAGTACAAGCGGCAGAGATCATTTTAGATGATAGCCAGCGACTTATTGAGCGTTATCACGATCCGCAAGACGGGGCGATGATTAATATCGCTCTTGCGCCCTGCTCACCCTTTTCCGTAACGCCTGAAATCATGAAACAGAGTGCCAAACTCGCTGAAGAGAAAAATGTTCGCTTACATACTCATTTGGCCGAAACATTGGATGAAGAGGCCTTTTGTCTAAAGCTCTTTGGCTTACGCACCGTTGACTATCTAGATTCGGTGGGATGGTTAAGCCCCCGTACTTGGTTAGCGCATGGAATTCACTTTAATGATGAAGAAATTTACCGTTTGGGGAAAGAAGGCGTTGCCATTAGCCATTGTCCAGTTTCTAATATGCGGCTCGCTTCGGGCATCTGCCGGACGCAGGAGCTACTGCAAGCGGGAGCCACCATTAGTTTAGGGGTGGATGGATCAGCATCGAACGATGCTTCGAATATGATGTATGAAGCACGGCAAGCTCTTTACTTGCAACGATTACGATACGGGACGCAAACGATTACGCCAGAATTGATATTAGGCTGGGCAACACGGGGAGGTGCCAAAACGCTAGGCCGAGACGACATTGGGGAAATTAGTCTCGGAAAACAAGCTGATTTAGCCTTATTCACATTAGAAGATATACGTTTTAGCGGTAGCCATGATCCGCTAGCCGCATTATTGCTGTGTGGCGCTGAGCGTGCCGATCGCGTGATGGTGGCTGGAAATTGGCGAGTCATCGACGGGGAAATCGTCGAGTTAGACCTACCGAGACTCCTTAACCATCACCGTAAAGCCGCTAAAAAATTGATCGATTTATAACAATAATTTTATTCAGGTAGGGAATAACATGCAGATACACTCATCATTATCTCATCGCACGCGTGGGCTTAGCCGCTATTTAGTATTAACTGCGTTGGTCCCACTATTCGGTTATGCCGCTACCGCTGATACCAACTCGGCCTCGACACTGGAAGAGGCGATTACCCAAGGTAAGGTCAGCGGTAGTCTACGCTCAATGTACTATTCGACCCATAATGCCTACTTTGCTCAGGGTCTGAACCAGGACACCATCAGTTACGGTGGTTTCCTAAAATATGAGACGGCGCCGCTCGACGGTTTCAACCTTGGGGTCAGTGGTATATTTGTGCGGGGTATTAACCATGGGTCAGCCAGTCAGACCGTGAGTGAACTCGGCGATAACCAAACCAATATCGGCGAAGCATGGTTACAATGGCGTAATGATGATTTTCGGATCACCGCGGGTAATCAACAACTCGATATTCCTTTCTTAGGGAATTACGACTGGCGTATAACGCCGATGATTTATCAAGCGATTGATGCCGAATATGGCCAGGGTGAAGATTTTATTCGGGCGACTAAAGTCTTTCGCTACAAATCTTGGGGATCAGATCGTCAACAACGTTATACCGCTTATGGTTCTGATGAAAAAACCAATGGTATGTGGTCACTGGGGGCCGGACATCACTGGGATATTAATGATGTACACTTAAACGGCGTTGCGTGGTACGAAAATTATAACGATTACAGTGATATCTTCTATACCGAAGGGCATGCCCAATGGAACCAAGCACCCTTACAGCCAGATTTCGGTATCCAGTATCTTCGCGGAACGGGTAACGGGAAAGATTTAGCGGGCCCAGTAAACAGCCAAAGCATTGGCTGGCAACTTTCGGTTAATCTATTGAATAACCTAAACTGGAAGGTTGGCTACGACTACTTGGCGAATAATGCTAGCGGCCATCAATATCCTCTTGTGACGCCTTATTCACATAATACCTCTTCCGGGCCGTATTTCGCTCAACCTTTCTTCACGAGTACCCAAGACTTAGGTAATGGTAACGCCTGGGCCACCAGCTTGAATTACAGCGCAACAGATCAAGTAACCGTGGGGACTCGTTACTCATGGATGGATCTTAAACCGGCTAATAGTAGTGGCAGTTTACGTCAGTCTGAGTACCTTATTTACGGTATTTATAGCTTTAGCGGCGCACTTAAAGGGCTGAGCTTGACTGATTTTGTTGGCGTTCAGACATCCCCTCTTTATAAGAAAGATTTCTGGCAGAACCGTGTCGCCTTGCAATACGATTTCTAACCGTTTCGGGTGCCTCCCAAGGCACCCGTCGTCTGACTCGAATTTGTTACGACTGTCTTAATTTCGAACAATTTATTTGAATAAAGAGAACAAAACTATTAACTATCCGTTAGCTAATAAATAAGCCATGCTTAATTAATTCACCCTACATAGGATAGAAAAATAATGAAAATCAGTACACTTCTCTTACCTATTGTTGCAGCAAGTACGCTGTACAGTGCGGCCTCACAAGCGGCGGCAGTAGACTACCAATTGGATGCTGCTCACACCTCTATCGTTGTCAGTTGGGATCATTTCGGGTTTTCGCATCCTACCGCGGATATCCCAGGGGCAACGGGGGTAATTAAGTTCGATCCCCAGCATCCTGCCACGTCATCGGTACAAGTCACTATTCCGGTGAGTAATATCGATACCCATGTGCCGGCCTTGACCAAAGAGTTCCAAGGTAGCGAATACTTCGATACCACAAAATATGCCACAGCAACCTTCACCAGTACGAAAGTGATCCCGCGCGGCGAACACAAGTACGACGTTGAAGGGAATTTAACCCTAAAAGGTGTTACTAAGCCCGTCACCCTACATGCCACCCTGAATAAGATCGGTGAACACGCAATGGTGAAGAAGCAAGCGGTTGGGTTTGATGCCAGCGGTACTTTACAGCGTTCGGCGTTCGGTATTGATAAATATGTTCCTGCAGTAAGTGATGCCATTAGCCTAAACATCTCGACGGAAGCCTACGCTAAGTAATCTCCTTCGCGTTCCCAGTAAAAACTTTATTGGGAACAATTTTTTCCCGTCCTCTCTCTACCCGATAATTTGTATTATCCTTAGAGTCATTCATTGATCAAATTAGTAAGGATAATTTGTGGGGTATTACGAATTTACTTTCCTCAAATTACTGATTGGCTTCTGCGTTCTGATTGCTCACCTCAATCTTACCGGTAAGACCCAGCTCTCGCAGATGACGCCGATCGATTTTATCGGTAACTTTGTATTAGGGGGAATCATTGGCGGGGTAATTTACAGCGACACCATTCCTCTGCAGCAATATGTCATTCTACTTCTACTAGGTGTGTTACTGATTAGCGCATTAAATTTCGCCAGCAAGCATATCTCGGCAGTACGTACTATCACGATTGGCGACCCTATCCCTATCATGAAGAATGGTGAGTTCATTCTTGATAACGTGCTAAAAAGTCGAAATAAAATCGATATTGTCAGCCTGACTTCGCAACTTCACTCCTTAGGAATAAACTCTTTCGAAGAGGTACGCTATGCACAGGTCGAACCTGGTGGCCAACTGAGCGTGATCACTAAAGGGGCGACAATGTTTTCGGTGTTATTGGTTAAAACCGGCGAAATCCGTCAACAGGGATTAGAAATTATTGAAAAGGATGAGGAGTGGCTGACAGCAAAACTTAAAGAGAAATCTTTAGCCGTAGAGGACGTTTTTCTCGGCGAGTTTTGGAAAAGCGAGTTGGTTCTACACCTCTATAACGGGACTAAAGAGATAATTTAACGACACGAAAAATAAGGCAATAAAGATGAAATATAAACTACTGTTACCCCTTATTGGCTTAGGTTCTCTCGCACTATTATCGGCCTGTCAAAATTTGACGCCTCCCTCGGGGGTTAAGCCTGTTACGCCGTTTGATGTCGAAAAATACCAAGGTAAGTGGTTTGAAGTCGCGAGACTTGAGAATCGGTTCGAAAAAGGCCTTACCCACGTTACAGCAACATATCGTCTACAAGACGATGGTACCGTCACCGTAATAAATCGTGGATTTAACCCCAAAAAAGGACAGTGGTCTGAGAGTATCGGGAAGGCACGCTTTACTGGAAGTAGTGATCGTGCGGCATTAAAAGTGTCCTTTTTTGGACCCTTCTATGCTAGCTATAACGTGATTGCGTTGGATGATGACTATCAGACCGCCTTAGTCTGCGGGCCTGACAGAAGTTATCTCTGGATACTTTCCCGCCAACCTCACTTAACCGCTAAATCGCGTCAGACGCTATTAGCGAAAGCTAAGCAGGCGGGGTTTGCTGTCGACCAATTAGTGTGGACCGATCAGGAGTAGGCGAAGAGGGCCGGTGCACCACCAGTGTGGATGAATAGCAGCGGGCCACTATTAGCAAAACGTTGACTGTCGACTCCAGATAACAGTCCTGCCATCGCTTTTGCCGTGTAAACGGGGTCAAGGAAGATCCCTTCCAGCTGCGCCACTAAGTTCAGTGCATCATTACCACTATCATTGGTATATCCATAACCGGGCGCGTAGAAGTCATCCCACAATTCGAGGGGTCGTTTCACACTCATGTTCAGCGTCTCCGCTAAAGATTGGCGTAATGCGTCGACAATCGGCTGTTGTTGCGCCTGGCTACGCGAGACCGTCACCCCAACCAAAGAGACCTGTGGAAGATAGTGTTCTAACCCCACTGACAGGCCGGCATGTGTCCCACCGCTGCCCGATGCAACGACGACCGCTGCGAGGTCAGGAATATCGGCCACTTGATGCATAATTTCCTGCGCACACCCAACATATCCCATGCTGCCCAACGTATTAGATCCCCCCACTGGCACCACATAGGGACGAAATCCTTGAGCTTGCAATAATTCAGCTTGCGTAACGAGCTGTTCAGCGAGAGAAGGTCCGACTTGCGCAGGTAAAACATTGACGCCTAATAAGTCGAGTAATAAGCGATTGCCATTATGCTGATAATTATCCGTCGCGTCTTCTAGAGGGTTCTCTAAAATTGCCATACATTTCAGGCCTAACTTCGCCGCCACCGCCGCCGTCTGCCTAACATGATTAGACTGAATAGCGCCTGCGGTGAGCAAAACATCCGCTCCTTCTTGCAGGGCTTGAGCGGCGAGAAACTCGAGTTTACGTAGCTTGTTGCCCCCTAATCCTAGGGGGGTCAGATCATCGCGTTTAATGTAGATATCGCGCTGCGCATAATCGGATAGTCGCGGTAAGTATTCAATAGGTGTCGGCGCGCCAACCAGTTCTATCTTCGGGTAGTTATCGATTAACATTGTTTCACCTTATCGCTTAATGCGCCTGATCCCAGTTATCACCCAGGCCCGTATCCACTTGTAGAGGAACGGCTAGCGTGACGCAGTTTTCCATAATTTCACGTACTTTTTGCGTCGCACTATCGACCAACTCTTCATGCACTTCAAACACCAATTCATCGTGTACTTGCATGATCATCTTGATACGGTCAGGATCTTGCGTTGCCAACCAGTGATCTACCCCGATCATCGCGCGCTTAATAATATCGGCTGCGGTACCCTGCATCGGCGCATTGATCGCCGCCCGCTCTGCGGCCTTACGGCGAATCGCATTACTCGACTTAATGTCGGGTAGATAGAGTCGACGTCCTTCAAGTGTTTCTACGTACCCTTTTTCCGCTGCACTTTGACGTGTGGTTTCCATATAGGTCAGAACACCTGGGTAACGTTCAAAATAGAGATCCATATATTTCTTCGCTTCGCCGGGCGCTATCCCTAATTGACGGGATAGCCCAAATGAGCTCATCCCGTAAATCAGTCCAAAGTTAATCGCTTTAGCGCTACGACGCTGCTCGCCAGTGACCTTATCCAAGGGAGTACCGAAGACTTCTGAAGCCGTAGCACGGTGGATATCTTCGCCTTGCGCAAAGGCCTCTAATAATCCTTTATCCTGTGAAAGGTGCGCCATAATCCGTAGTTCAATTTGCGAATAGTCCGCCGCCAAAATTTTATGGTCCGGTGCGGCAATAAACGCTTGGCGAATACGACGACCTTCATCATTACGCACAGGTATATTCTGGAGATTAGGATCGGTTGAAGAGAGACGTCCTGTCGCGGTAACCGCCTGATGATAAGAGGTATGTAAGCGGCCAGTCACTGGACTGATCATCAGAGGAAGCTTATCGGTATAGGTCGATTTCAGTTTCGATAGACCACGGTGCTCAAGAATCACTTTCGGTAACGGGTGATCGAGGGCTAGCTCTGCTAGAACCTCTTCACTAGTTGAAGGAGCTCCGCCCGGCGTTTTTTTTGTCGGCTTAATGCCTTGCTTCTCAAATAGAATAGTTTGCAGTTGTTTAGGCGACGAGAGATTAAAGCTTTCCCCTGCTAGCTCGTGAGCTTTTTTCTCTAACTCTTCGAGACGTTGCGTTAATTCTTGAGAATGTGCCGAGAGGATCATTGGCTCAATGAGTACACCGTTACGTTCGATTTTCGAAATGACCGGAACAAGTGGCATCTCAATTTCGTCGAAAACTCTTTTAGGACCTGCTTCATTTTCCAATAAAGGCCAAATTTTCTGATGTAGCTGTAACGTCACATCGGCGTCTTCCGCTGCGTACTGAGCAGCTTGCTCGAGGGCTATCTGGTTAAAGGTTAACTGTTTTTTTCCTTTACCCGCAATCTCTTCAAAGGTGATGGTTTTATGACCCAACCAGCGTTGAGACAGGCTATCCATATCGTGTTTACCCGCCACACTGTTGTAAAGGTAAGATTCCAGCATGGTGTCAAAACGGATACCTTTTAACTCAATTCCGTAGTTAAGTAATACCCCACGGTCATACTTCAGGTTCTGACCGACTTTTGCCGAATTTTCATCTTCTAATAGTGGCTTAAATTGAGCCAGTACGTCATCACGGTTCAGCTGTTCAGGGGCATCAAGATAGTCGTGGGCTAGTGGTAAATAGGCCGCCTCGCCTGCGGCAGTAGCAAAAGAAAGACCCACAATTTCAGCAGAATAGGAGTCAAGAGAGGTCGTTTCTAGATCGAATGAGAACAGCTCACTACTTTTTAGCTTAACAAGCCACTCATCCAGTTGCGCCTGTTCGAAAATTGTTTGGTAGTTATCCGAAGATAAACTGATTTCAGGTACAGGGGCCACTTCTTCCGGCGCAGTACTTTTCGTACGTGGTGAGGATTTACCGCTTAGCCAGCGGTTATTTTCTACATCCCCTAGCCAACGCTTAAATTCATAACGGCCAAACAGTTCGAGTAGAAGCGTTTGGTCTAATGGAGCGACCTGTAATTGCTCGCAAGTGAGATCTAGCTCAACATCAGTCTTAATGGTAGCAAGTTGATAGGAGAGCATGGCCATCTCTTGGTTTTCAGCCAATTTTTTACCCATCGTTTTTGCGCCGCGAAAACTCAAGCTAGCGACTTTATCAAGATCGGCATAGATTGTGTTTAAACTTCCCAACCCTTGTAATAACGCCTGAGCTGTTTTTTCACCGACACCCGCTACACCGGGAATATTATCCGATGAGTCGCCCATGAGTGCTAAATAATCGATGATCAGCTCCGGGGGGATGCCGTATTTCTCGGTAACCTCTTCAGGCCCCAGAATGGTGTTGTTCATCGTATTGATAAGCGTGATATGGGGGCTGACTAGCTGTGCCATATCTTTATCACCCGTACTAATCAGTACATCACGCCCTTCTTTTTCGGCTTGGCGGGCGAGCGTACCGATAACATCATCGGCTTCAACGCCTGACACGGCGAGTAACGGTAAACCTATCGCTTTAACCATCTGATGCAAGGGTTCTATTTGCGAGCGAAGATCATCCGGCATAGGGGGACGGTGCGATTTATACTCAGCGAATAACTCATCACGAAAGGTTTTTCCTTTAGCATCAAATACAACGGCAACATGGCTAGGCTGATATTGCAGTAATAAGCTACGCAACATGTTTAGCACGCCATACATCGCCCCTGTCGGTTCCCCAGCAGCATTAGTAAGCGGCGGGAAAGCATGGAACGCTCGGTAGAGATAAGAAGAACCATCTATCAGGATCAGCGGGTTTTGTGCGATTTGAGCCATAGGTATTAATTTCTGAGTTGGGCCGTGGATAAGCGTTAGCATGCCACAGAATAGGATAAATGTTGAACATGTCAGTGACTGGCATGATCACATAAAAGAAAATCAGGTCTAAGATCCTGTGGATAACTCTGTGGATCTATTTATTACGTTAATTACAAATTGACCGAAATATACAATTAATCTAGATAAAAACTATTTAAAACATCATGTTAAACTAGATATTATATATTTCCTTACTTTCTTACTACGTTATACTTCTGTGAATAAAAGGATCGAGTTATCTATTCCTAGTAGGGTAACCCTCTGAACACCTGAGTATTCAGAGGAAAACCACTTATTTATTCAATAAAAACTTTGTCACGTTGACATAGTCTGCAGAAAAGTTAGGCAGTGAGCTGGTATCGAGGCCTGCGTTATTGACCTGATATTTACCATTGATGAACAGAGCCGGTACGCCGTTAATATTGAAATCAGTCGCTGCTTTCTGTTGCTGGCTAACTAGCGCTTTTACGGCAAAGCTGTTCCAAGCAGAGTCGTAGGCTTCAGGAGTAATACCTGCGGCTTTAACGAAAACGTCTTTCAAGCTCTGTTGATCTTTGATGGTTTGAGTCTTTTGTAGGCCATCAAAGATAGGATCCATGACTTTATCTTCAACACCTAATGCCATAGCGACTGCCCAGGCATGGGTCAGGATTGGGCCGTAGTCACCACCTAAGAAATCCACATGGTAACGTGTTAATTTCACGTTTGCAGGAAGACCCTGTTCAACCGCTTGGTTGATTTTATAAGTACGTTCGAAATCATAGCAATGTGGGCAGAAAAACGAGAAAAATTCGACAACTTTTGGTGCGCCACTAACTGGCTTCTCAATCGCTTGGTACTGCTTACCTTCACTAAAGGTCGCCGCAGAAGCACCAAAGGCGAGCATTGCCCCTAACAGAGCAAATAATACTTTTTTCATTTTTTACTTATCTCCAAATTATCATTCAAAATTGAGGCATCGTCAGTGATGGAGGCGATTGTAACAACACAGTCTGCGCGTTAATTTCAGCAATCTGTCGCCTCCAGAAATCAGCCTCTTCAAACCAAGGAAAAGCTCTAGGAAAAGCAGGATCTTGCCAACGTCTGACTACCCACGCTAGATAATAAACCATGCGCATCGCACGTAAAGGTTCAATCAGTGACAATTCGTTAACGTTGAACTCGGTTAGCTCTGTATAACATTCTAGCAGAATATCCCATTGCACTCGTTGTTCATTAAGCTCACCACTCACTAGCATCCAGAGATCTTGTACGGCCGGACCATTGCGCGCATCATCCAAATCGACAAATAGGGGGCCATCACGCCACAAGATATTTCCGGGATGACAGTCGCCATGCAAGCGTAAAACGTCCCAGTCGGTATGCCATACACGGGTTAAATGCGTCCCTAAATGGGTCAACGCGGTGATGAAATCAGCTTTTAAGGCCTTAGGAATGAGTGATGTTTCTTTTAGTAAAGCCAGCGGTTGATGAAAATACTCATCAAGGCCAAACGATGGTCGATGGCGGAATAGATTTTGTCTTCCTACCTGATGGATACGCGCTAAAGTTTGGGCGGCTTGTTCGAGATGGTCATAATTATCAATTTCGTATTGCCGGCCACCTAAACTGGGGAAGATCGCGAACGCAATACCTTCTGTTTGCTGTACAGTCGTACCCTGAAAAATGAGTGGTGCGGCGACAGCAAGATTAGCATCGGCGAGTTCTTGCGTGAACTGATGTTCTTCGTGCAGTTGTTCAAGCGACCAACGCTGTGGACGGTAGAATTTAGCCACATAGCGCTTTCGGTCTTCGTCGCTAAATTGCCAGACACGGTTTTCATAGCTGTTGAGCGGGGTTAATCCCGAATCAACGCGTAACCCCGTATGCCATAACGAGTCTAATACGGTTTCGGGATCGAGAGTTTGGAAATCGAAGCTCGGTTGGATCATAATCTCTGCAATAGTGTAAAAAACTGAGCAGCAGGATACCATCAACCCTACTCGGCAGTCTGATTATTTGAGTGATTTATTGATAAGGACTAATTGTGATCAGTGGGATTATCTTGGCAGGCGGTGCGGGACAGCGCATGAATGGGAAGGATAAAGGGCTCGTGCACTGGCACGGGAAAGCGTTAATCGACCATGTAATTGGGCATTTCGCTCCGCAGGTCAGCCACTTGATCATTAACGCCAATCGAAATGTTACGCTTTACCAAGAACGGGGTTTTCCGGTAATTAAAGACAGGGCAGAATCTCTACTAGGACCTTTAGCGGGTATTGAGGTGGGGTTAGAGACGATAAACTCCGAATGGCTCGCTGTAGCCCCCTGTGATAGTCCATTATTTCCCAATGATTATGTACAACGGCTTTACCAATTTACACAACACAACAACCTAGCACTCTCTTGGGTACAGCAAAACGGCCAAGATCATCCTCTTTTTTGCCTTATTCATCGAGAATTAAGGGAAGTATTACACGATTTTCTTCATCGAGAGGGAAAGCGAAAAGTTACTGATTTTTTTACTCGCTACGGGCAAGCATTGGCCTTTAATGAACAACTTCCTCTCTTTACTAATTTTAATGATGAAGCATCCTTAAAATAAAAAATAGCCAACGCAAAAAGGCCATCCGTTAGGATGGCCTTTTTGACTTATTGGATGCCTGGCAGTTCCCTACTCTCGCATGGGGAGACCCCACACTACCATCGGCGCTACGGCGTTTCACTTCTGAG
>Ga0153974_1000038_pt1 | contig 31023 bp, 36 predicted proteins | sample TSGA058MetaG_FD_104741 | JGI IMG/M metagenome (GOLD analysis project Ga0153974, IMG submission 104741) | Attine ant fungus gardens microbial communities from Georgia, USA - TSGA058 MetaG | ecosystem: Host-associated > Fungi > Mycelium > Unclassified | place: USA: Georgia, Yuchi Wildlife... | reverse complement strand
GTGAGCAGGAAGTCGTTGGTGCTGGTGGCCTTGTCCAGCACGGGGTTGATCCAGGGGTTCAGCGGTTCCTTGAAGGTACCCAGGATCGAGGCGAAGGTCTCGTCGGCCTGGGACAGCATGTTGGCGAATGCCGAGCGCGCGTTGCTGCTGAGGAATGGACGCTCGGACAGGCCCTTGAGGAACTTCTTCAGGTCGCTGCCATCGCCGGAGGACAGGCGGTACACCGCGCCCAGGGTCGGTGTGCCCTGCCCGCCCGGGAAGCCGCTGCTGCGCTCGTCATCCCAGTTCTCGAACAGGTACAGGGTGAAGGCGATGAAGGCATTGCGCGCCTGGCTGATCCAGAACTTCTGGTCTTCCGAGCCATCCGGATACAGCATCGCACCGATGCTCATCAGGTCCGAGACACGGAACGCCGGGTCGTCGGAGACATAGCTGAGCGGGTTCCAGCGATGGGTGCGGCGATCTTCGGCGAAGGGGTTGAACAGGTAGATCTCCTGCCCCTGGCTGGCGCGCCAACCACTGGTCAGGTCGAAGTTTTCCTGCTTGATGTCCAGCACCACCAGCGATTCGCCGTACTCCAGCAGGTTCGGGATGACCACGCCGACGCCCTTGCCCGAACGGGTCGGGGCGGCCAGGATGACGAACTGCTGGCCATCCAGGCGCACCAGCTTGCCGCCATGGCTGCCGACCACGATGCTCTGGCCGCTCTTCTTGAACATGCCATGCTTGGCCAGATCGGCGCTGGTGGCAAAGCGCGCGTCACCGTGCAGCGAGCGCTTGTCCTTCTTCAGCAGCACGACCAGGCCGACGATGGCCAGCACCAGCAGCGGCAGGCCGAAGCCGAGGTAGCCGGCCCATTTGATCTTGCCCACGAACGGGGCAACCTGCGGCTGGCCGATGGCGTGGAAATACTGGTAATAGGTATTCCAGGTGAGCAGCTTGGTATCCAGACCAAGCAGCAGCAGCGTCAGGTAACCGGAAAGCACGAACCCAAGCAGCAGGGTCGCCAGCGTGATGATGGCGATGAGCAGATACTTCTTACTGGACAACACCCGAATCCTCCATGATGCGCCCGAGGGCGCGACGGCTTAGCGGCGGCGTCGCTGCGACGCCTTCCTCCGCAGGTTGACTTCATTCTCCAGCCCGGGCTCCACGCCCTCTTCCCGCACCAGTTCCTCAAGGTACCGGCGCGCATCGGCCAACGACATCAGGTCGGTCAGACGTTCCCCACCGTCGACGATGACCGCATGGCCGACCACATCGCCGGGAGCGTACACCGGCTCGTGGGTCACCGCTACCAGACGGAAGCGGCCGCGTAGTTCCAGCTGATGGGTGTATTCCTGCATGTCTCATCTCCCTGATGGAATCCAGATGCCATTCCTGCAGCGTCCGATGATGCCTGCACGGCCGTGGTGGCGGCATGCAGACAGTCCGTACGACAATACACGCTTGCACCGGGGAGATCGCAATGGACTGGGTAGAACGTGCACGCATGCTGGCGCTGGAGGCCCATGCCGGCCAGGTCGACAAGGCAGGGCACCCCTACATCGGCCACGTTGGCCGGGTGGCCGCTGCCGTGCGCGGCGATGATGAAGCCGAGGCGGTGGCCTGGCTGCATGATGTGATCGAGGACTGCCCGGCCTTCGCTGGGCAGGTGCAGGCCTTTCCCGCTCCGTTGCAGGACGCGGTCCGGCTGCTGAGCCGGACGTCTGCGGCGGATGCCGACACGTACTACGCACGAATTTCGGCGGATCCGCTGGCACTGAAGGTCAAGCTGGCCGACATCGCCGACAATGCCGATGAAGCGCGGATGGCATCGCTGGATGCCGCCACCGCCGAGCGCCTGCGTGACAAATACCGACGGGCCCTGGCGGCGCTTGGCCAGCCGGCCACGCCGGCAGCACCACCCATCGAACACTGATTTACCCCCAGCCCGGCTGATGCCTGTTGCGGTGCAGCAGTACAATGGGGCGCTTCCCCGCCCCTTTGCGCCCCCGAATGAGCCCCAACTCCCCTCTGGCCGCTCGGCTGACGCCGCGCCAGCGTACCCTGATCATCCTCGCCCTGTCGTTGGGCGGCTTCGCCATCGGCACCAGTGAATTCGCCAGCATGGGCCTGATGCTGGAGATCAGCCGCGGCCTGTCGATCAGCGAGACGCAGGTCGGCCACCTGATCAGCGCATACGCCATCGGCGTGGTGGTGGGCGCACCGATCCTGGCCTTCGTCGGCGCCAGCTTCCCGCGCCGCAAGCTGCTGCTGGCGTTGATGGGGTTCTATGCCGTCGGCAATCTGGCCAGCGCATTGGCCCCGAACTACGGCACGATGCTGGTGGCGCGCTTCGTCGCTGGCCTGCCGCATGGTGCCTACTTCGGCGTGGCGATGCTGGTGGCCGCAGCGATCAGCCCGGCTGGCCAGCGCGGGCAAGCGATGTCGCGTGTGCTGTTGGGGCTGTCGGTGGCGATCCTGATCGGCAATCCGTTGACAACCTGGCTGGGCCAGCAGCTGAGCTGGCGTACCGCCTTCGCCCTGGTCAGCGTGCTGGCCATCGCCACGGTGGCGATGATCGCGCGCTTCCTGCTGCCCGATCCGGATGAGGTGCGGACCTCGCCGATGCGCGAGCTGCGCGCATTCAACACCACCCAGGTTTGGCTGGCGCTGTCGATCGGCGCGGTAGGCTTTGCCGGCATGTTCTGCGTGTTCACCTACCTGGCACCGACCCTGGTGCAGGTGACCGGCGTGGCCGAGTCGTGGATGCCGCTGGCGGTGGGCGTGTTCGGCATCGGCGCGATCATCGGCAACATCGCTGGTGGCTGGCTGGTCGACAAGTTCCACTTCAAGGCCGCTGCAGTGGTGCTGGTGTGGTCGATCGTGATGCTGCTGCTGTACCCGCTGGCCGCCGAATCGGTGTGGACCATCGGCCCGATGATCATTACCGTGGGTACGATGGGCGCCCTGGCTGCGGTACTGCAGACGCGCCTGATGGACGTGGCCGGCGAGGCGCAGACCCTGGCCGCCGCCTCCAACCATGCGGCGTTCAATACCGCCAATGCGCTCGGCCCGTGGCTGGGCGGCATGGCGATCAGCGCCGGCTTCAGCCCGGCCACCACCGGTTACGTAGGTGCGGCGACGGCGGTCGGCGGCCTGCTGCTGTGGTGCGTGTCGGTGATGCTGGAGAAGCGCAGGATTGCCATCGCCGGCAGCCGCTGAACTGCGCACGGTCCGTCAGCCGTCGCCCAGGCGACGGTGTTGCCTGGAGGCAACAGGCAGCACCGCGCTGGCAGCGGCTGCACACCGCACCTACCGCAGGCAATAGCTGAAGCGTTCGTCCAGTGCCATGGCCTCATCCTGGCGCTGCACCCGCTCAAGCACGTCGACGATCTGCTGGAAGCGAGGCCCCAGCGCCTCTCTGGAAACCTGATGGCCGTTCCAGGTCAGCTGCAGCGGGCGCTCGACGCTGGCACTCAGCAGATCCCAGAGGGCGTCGAGATTGTTCCCATAACCGCGCTCGACACCCAGTGCGAGCGCCAGCGTCTCGTGGAATGCCCGCTCGCTGTGGATGCGGTTGCCGTCCAGTTCGATGTCCATTGCGGGCTTACTCCGTTGCCAGCGGCGAGTGGAAATTCAACCTGCATGCTATCCCAGCCGCATGCGCAGCCCTGAAGCGTAGCAGCGGACCTCGTTGACTTCGCCACCGCGCTGGCCTGACAGCCTCATCACGGTGGGAAAACGAGGATGGAGACACCTGTCTGCAACCGAGAACACCATGCCGGACACCGGCCACTTCGCCATCCATGCCTTCGAGGCCGCGTTCAATATTTCCGGCGACGTGGAGCGAATCATTTCGCTTACCGTGTCATGCCGTCATTGTGCGGAAATCACCTGCGCCCAGGATGCAAACCTGTTGCACCTGCCGGGCGGTACGCTGTTCCGTTGTGATGCCTGTGGCTGCCATCAGGCCATCAGCAATGCGCGCCTTTCGGACTGGCAACTGCCGCCCCTGCTGGGCGTATGAGGACGTACCATGCCGTTGACTGAAGAACAGTTCACCATCCTGCGCGCCATTGCCGATGCGCACCCTGTGGGAAGCGATGCGGCGACGTGGGCCGTGAAGGAAGGCCTGGCGGTGCAGGCGGAAGATGCGGACATCGATCTGACCCCACACGGGCGCGACATGCTGGCCTCCCAACCGGCGCGCTGACCGGGCAGCACTGGCATGCAGCATGCACATGCCGTGGTCAGCTCATCACGGCATTTGCCCGCTGGCGGTGCGACGAACACGCGGTGTAGATCTGCGTTGTTGCAGAGTTGCGCACGCCAGCCCCCCAAGCGCGACACAGTCCTCATGCACCGCCAGCTTTCCCCCACCTGCCACGATGCGATTGCCCTGCGGGCCGGCGCGCTGGGCAGCGTGCTGGGCGTGGCGCTGTTCAAGGTCTTTGCGCTGTCTGCCGCAGCGGCCGGCTCGATGATGACGGTCGGGCTGTGGCTGCTGGGATGTGCACTGCTGGCGGCTTGGGCGTTGGCGGCCTGCCTGACCTGCCTGGCCTTGAGCCGGCGCGTGTTCGTGCTGATGCTCGCGCTGTCGACGGTGTTCCTGATCTGCATTGCCTGATTGGCAATCGCCCGCCTCTGAGCACTCCCACAATTGTTACTCAATAACAAGTGCTACCAGTCGGATTGCGCGTGAGCCAGGTCACGGATTGAATTCGATGGCCAGACCGGCCCTTTTGAGATCTCCCCATGCGCCTGCTGCAATCCCTGCTCCGCCCCGCTCTCTGTGTCCTTGCACTCGCTTCGATCAGCGCCTGTGCCACCTATGACGATTCGGCCATGCACGCAGCCTGCCAGGAGTCGCCGCATGTGAAGGACCTGCCGCCTGAGGTCGCCGCCCGCGAAAGCCGATGCAGCAAGAGCGTTGAGGTCTGGTCGAGCGAGCGCAAGGGCAGTGATCAGCCGCTGGACCTGAGCGGCAAGAAGAAGGATCTCTGAAAGACGGCGGCGCAGCCCTGCGCGGGCTGCGCCGGAACTCAGGCAATCGCTTCCCTGCCAGCTGAGCCCGTCCATTCCTGTACCGCCTGCGCCAGTCCTGCCGCATCGGCGCCATCACTGGCCCAGGCGACAATGCCGTCCGGGCGAACCAGCAGCGCCGACAGGCCCAGCGAATCGACAGCGGGCTGCGCGATGGACAGGATGCGGGCCCGTTCAACATCAACCGCCTCGTACAACGAGGCAGCAGCATCGAACACCAGCAGCACCGCCTGCCCTGCCCGCAGTAGTTCACCCATGCGGCGACCATCGACCAGCAGGAAATCGGGCGTGCTGCGGCCCACCAGCGGATGGGTATGGCCGAGGTCCAGCTGCTGGCCCACACCCCACACGCGCTCGGCGAGATACGTGGCGCCATCACGTGTTTCTGCCAGATCGGCCACGATGGCAGCCAGTGCACGTGAGCCCGCGCTGGGGCGCATCAATGCGACCTGCGCGCGCGACCACTCCAGCACTCGAGCGCCGATCGGATGGCGTTCGGCCTGATAGGTATCCAACAGCGCATCAGCTGCCTCGCCGCGTACGACGGCGGCGAGCTTCCAGCCAAGGTTCATCGCATCGCCCAGGCCCAGGTTCAGACCCTGCCCGCCCAGCGGCGAATGCACATGTGCGGCGTCGCCGGCCAGCAGCACGCGGCCACGACGATAGGCGGTGGCCTGCCGTGCGCCGTCGGTCCAGGTGGTGGCCAGATGCAGCGCGGTGATCGTTGCTTCGCGGCCGGAGATGCGGCGCAGCAGCGCCTGTGCCGATTCGCGATCAAGTGGCTGGCGGTGGCCCGCGCCGCCGTCGAAGTCGGCCAGGGCGATCGTGCCCGGCGGATTGAAGTTGCACATGCCCTGCGCGGTGGTGTGACGCCCCGGGCTGAGTACCGTCGGATCTTCCAGTTCAACACTGAGCGAGTGGCCGGTGAACTCTGGATCGGTACCAGCAAAGCTGAAACCACACTGCTTGCGCACGGTGCTGCGGCCTCCATCGCAGCCGACCAGCCAGCGCCCGCGGAAGGCCTGTCCGCCCGCCTCGACCTGGACCTCGTCGGTCCCCATCTGCACGCTCTGCACGCCTGCACCACGCAGGATCACTGCGCCCAGCGCCTGCGCGCGCTCGGCCAGCACGGCCTCCAGCGCCTGCAGTTCCACCGCCATCTGCGTGCCGACCGGGCTGGGCAGGCGCCAGGGCCAGCGACCGCTGTCCACATTGTCCAGTGCAAACGGAATACCCGCGAAGTGACCACCCAGCTTGCGTGGCTGCGAGAGCCAGTGCGCGGTTCCCGGCGGCGGCGGGCCCTTCTCCGGCTTCAGCACCTGGCCGGCTGCCACCGCGTCCAGCAGACCGCGCCGGTCGAGCGCCTCCAGCGTCGGGGCATTCAAACCGCGCAGCCCGAACGGCAGGCGCTTCAGCGGCGAATCCGGCGAGGCCGCCTGCTCCAGTACCAGCACCGCGCTTCCTGCCTGACACAGTTCACAGGCCAGCAGCAGTCCCACCGGGCCAGCCCCGGCAATGACGACGTCGTACCGCATTGGAAATCCTCATGAGCACCGGGTCGGCACTCTGGCGGTTGCAATGTTACACTCGGTGTACTTTTCTACAAGTGACCCGCCCATGCCCCCGCCACCCGGCCGCCGTGAGCAGCGCAAAGCCGAGACCCGACAGGCGATTTCCCACGTCGCCACCCGGTTGATCATCGAGCGCGGCTTCGAAGCGGTGTCGATGAGCGAGATCGCTGATGCCGCCGGGGTTTCGCGCAAGACGGTGTTCAACTACTTCGCCAGCAAGGAACAGCTGGTGTTCGACCGTGACGAGGAAGCGTGCCAGTTGCTGCGCGAGGGCATGGCCGCGCGCACGTCGATGACGCCGCTGGCCGCCTTCCAAGGACTGGTGCGGGAACTGCTGGACACCGGCCATCCGCTGCTGCGGATCAACGCCGGTGCGGCGTCGTTCTGGAAAACCGTGGCCCAAAGCGCCGTACTGGTGGCCCATGCGCGGCAGCTGCAGGCGCTGCTGACCGATGACCTGGCGCAGTTGATGGCTGAGTCAGCGGGGCGACCCGTCGGCGACGCCGACGCACGACTGGGTGCGACGATGCTGATGGCGTCGATGGTGGCCGCCTACGAACAGGGGCTGCGCGCCCTGTCGTTCGGCGGCGATCCGCGGCAGGCGATGGTGCCGCTGATCGTGCGCGGCGCGACGGGGACGCTGGTGGCATTGGCCGGTACGCCGTATACGGATCCGTCCGCGCGTCCATGACGCAATCGGGGGATGGGCACCCGCTCATTGCAAATGCTAATCTTTCTCATTTGCAGACAAGCCTGATACGCCCATGCCCCACTTCCTGCCCCGCCGCAGCATTCTGTGCCTGGCGACGACACTGGCTTTTGCCACCCCCGGATACGCCGCCGACGCCCCGCCCAGCCGCGTGCAGGAGCTGGACAAGGTGGAGGTGCGTGGCCGCGCACAGGCGTTGTACCGGGTGGATGACGCGGCTGTCGGCACCCGCACCGATACACCGCTGGAACTGGTGCCGCAGTCCATCCAGGTACTGCCGCGCGAGCTGATCGACGACCAGGCTGCACGCCAGGTGACCGATCTCTATCGCAGCATCAGCGGCATCAGCTACTTCAGCTATGCCGGGGTGACCCTGCGTGGTTTCCGCCAGGAGAACGTGCTGTATGACGGCCTGCGGGGCGACCCCTATGCGGGATTCTCGGTACCGCAGTTGTTCAACATCGAGCGGGTGGAGGTGCTGAAGGGACCGGCCGGTGCGCTGTACGGGGGCGGCGACGCTGGTGGCGTCATCAACTATGTGACACGCAAGCCGAAAGCCACTGCCGAACGCCGCGTTGAACTGCAGATGGGAAACAAGGATTTCCGCGCCGGCTCGATCGAAGGTACCGGGCCGTTGAATGCAGCCGGCACGGTGCGCTACCGCGCCGGCCTGTATGGCGACAACGAGCAGGGCGTGCGCTGGAACACCGACAGTGAAAGCGTGATCGGCGATGCCTCGCTGGCCTTCGACTTGGGCGACACCGGCGAGCTGGTGCTGCAGTTTACCGACATTGCCCAGAACCTGGGCGGCAATCGCCTGCGCGGTGTTCCGGTCGATGACCAAGGCAATTTCCTGACCGACCGCCGCTGGAACCACAACGAGGCCAGCGACTTCCTGGACATGCGGGCCAAGGTGGCCCTGGCACAGTACCGTTTCGCGCCGCGCGACAACCTGGACGTGGATATTGCCGCGCGCTGGTTCAGCAACAACGAACACCAGATGTACCACGAGCCGATGGGCCTGATCGACCGCGACCGCGATGGTGTGGCCGAATGGATGACCCGGCAGCTGCGCAACCAGATCCGCGACAACGAGGCGTTCACCGCCAACGCCAATGCGGTATGGCGGGTAAGCACCGGTCCGGTGGAACACAAGGTGCTGTTCGGTGCGGACGTGTACCAGCTGGATGCGGACTTCACCGCGCAGACCGCCAACAGCGCCGACCTCGCGCGCGGCGCCGGCCCGGTGCGTGGCATCGACCTGTTCAATCCGGTGTATGGCGCCAGCACCTGGCACGATTACAACCTGTCCAGCCTGCCCTGGCGCAGCACCAGCACGCGCAGCAGGCGCTATGGCGGTTACCTGCAGGACGAGCTGGCCCTGACCCCGCGCTGGCACGTGCTGGCCGGCCTGCGCTGGGACGGTTTCAAGGACGATGACCGCCTTGCCGGCAGCAGCGTGGATGGCAAGGACATCAGCTGGCGCCTGGGCAGTACGTTCACCGTTCGCGATGGACTGAACCTGTATGCCAACGTGGCCAGCGGCTTCGTGCCGCAGTCGGCGGCCAACCAGAATTCCGCCGCAGGCGGCCCGTTCGATGCCGAGCGCAGCAGGCAGTGGGAAGTGGGCATGAAATCGCTGCTTGCCGAGCGCCTGAGCCTGAACCTGGCGGCCTACCGTATCGACCGCAGCAACATCGTTCAGGCCACTGGCGAGGTCATCAATGGAGTGAACCAGCTGGCGGCGTTGGGCCTGGTGCGCAGCACCGGCATGGAACTGGATCTTCTGGCCGACGTGACCGAGCGCTGGGTGCTGAACCTGACCTACGCCTACAACGACGCGCGGGTGAAGGACGCGGGCCCCAATGGCATCACCAATGCCTCTGGCGATCGCTTCGCCAATGCACCGCGCAACAAGCTGGGCCTGTGGACGCGCTACGACCTGCCGGCGATCAACTCGGCCGTTGGCTTCGGTGCCGACTACGTGGATGAGCGCATCAGCCTGGATGGCCAGCGCGTGAAGCCGTACACCGTGTTCGACATGAGCTGGAAAACCACGTGGAAGCAGTGGCAGTTCCAGGCCAACGTCAAGAACCTGTTCGACAAGGTGTATGCCGCCAGCGGATTCATCGAGCGCAACGGCCATTTCCCGGGCGAGCCGCGCCGGGTGTATGTGCAGGCCGGTTACAGCTTCTAGGCCAGCGCTGCAGAGCAACGCGGCGGGGAAGTGGCATGGCCACTTCCCCGACCGGCGTCAGCCCGAGCAGGACACCAGCATCGAGCGGGTGGCCATCTGGGTGGAGGTGAAGCCGTTCTTGTTGCCGACCGCGATGGCATTGCCCTCATCGCCATCCTTGCTGAAGACCACGTAGCCGCCCGGGCACATCTGCCCGGCCTTCTCGTAGCAACCGCTCCAGGAACTGGAGCCGCTGCAGTCGATGGAAACGCCACGGCGGCCGTCGGGGGTGACGGTCATCTTGGCGGTGGTGCAGCCGGTCAGCGTGGCGAGCAACAGCAGCGGAACGAACAACTTCATGGTGACTCCAGGGATGGGAACTGCGAATGGGCGCCAAGGCTGGAGCGCCTGGGTTGCGTGAACCTTGCGCCGTCCCCGCGGCGTCATCGCATCCCTGCATGACCTGCCGGCGGCTGTGCAGGCACGCCATGTTCACGCAATGTTCCTGTAATACGGTGCCGGCGCGTGCCGAACCGCCCTTCTGCGGCCCCACCCTGCCCAAGCCCTGCTGATGCACATCCTGCTGATCGAAGACGAAGCCGAACTGGCCGCCACCCTCAAGTCCGCCCTGCAGCGCGAGCGCTACGTGGTGGACGTGGCCAATACCCTGGCACTGGCCCGGGAGGCAGCCCTGTGCGGCCTGCACGATCTGGTGCTGCTGGACCGCACCCTGCCTGATGGCGATGGCCTGGCGTTGATTTCGGTGCTGCGCGAGCGCAACCCCGGGGTGCCGATCATCGTGCTGAGCGCGCTGGGCCAGTTGCCGGACCGGATTGCCGGGCTGGATGAAGGCGCCGATGACTACCTGGCCAAACCCTTCGCGCTGGAGGAGCTGTTCGCGCGGATCCGTGCTGCGGGCCGTCGCCCAAGCGGATTGCAGGTGGAGTCCATCAGCATCGGCCGATTGGTGTTCGACCCCGCCTCGGGCGAGGCCAGTGTGGGCGGCCAGCGGCTGGAGCTGCCGCGGCGCGAGATCCGGGTGCTCGCCGCCCTCGCACGGCGCCTGGGCCGCACCGTGCTGCGCGAATCCATCGAGATGGCGGTGTATGGCTTCGACGACGGCATCCATTCCAACACCCTGGATTCGCACGTCTCGCGCCTGCGCCGAAAACTCGCTGACGCCGATGCGGGCGTGGAGATCCACGCCATTCGCGGGGTTGGCTATCTGATGCGGGAAAGCAAGTGATGGCGCGTCGCCCGTCGTTGAAGCGCCCACTGATCGTCAAGACGCTGATCTACCAGTTGCTCGCACTGCTGGTGGCCTTCTTCGCCCTGCTGATGGTGCTGGTTCGTGCCGACAGCGGTGGCTACTACACCATCCAGACCTTCGCACCGGTGGCGGCCGAGGCGGTGCACCGCGACCGCAACGGCGAACTGTACGTGCAGCACACGCCGGAGCTGTCCGAACTGCTGAAGATCGTCCCTGGCGCATGGTTCATCGCCGAGGACGAGCATGGGCACCACGTCACCTTCGGTCATGTGCCACCGGCCTATGCCTCGCTGGTCGGCGCCCTCGATGGCATCCCCTATGGCGACCTGCGCGGGCGTGATCGCAGCGATGGCCTGGCCGTGGTGGTACGCCAGCACAGCGGACCGGCCGGCAAGCTGACCATCATGGCCCATGGCGAAACCGATTCGCTGACCATGCAGATGGCATTGGCCGCGCACATCATCACCCTGCCGATCTTCCTGCTGCTGGCGCTGGCTACCATCATCCTGACGCCGATCATCGTGCGGCGGGCACTGGCCGGTGTCGAGCGCATCGCGCAGGAAGCCCGCAACATCTCGGCCAGCCGTCGTGGCATCCGCCTGACCGAGACTGCGGTGCCGGTGGAGATCGCGCCGCTGGTGACCGCCGTCAACGATGCATTGGACCGGTTGGATGAAGGACACGAGCGGCAACGCCGTTTCATCGCCGCAGCGGCGCATGAGTTGCGCACGCCGATCGCGATCCTGCGGGTAAAGATCGATGCCGCTGATGATTCGACTTCGCGCAGCCTTGCCGTGGAAGTCGCGCGTCTGGCGACGCTGGCCGAGCAGCTGCTGGACCTGCATCGCATGGAAGAGGACGGTCCGAAGGAAACCCTCAACCTGGCCCGGGTGGCCAAACGGGTAGCTGCCGATCTGGCGCCCCTGCTGATCCAGTCGGACAAGACGGTGGCGGTGGCGGTGGAACCACACTTCCCGGTGCTGGGTGAGGCTGGCGCGGTCGAACGGGTGATCTCCAACCTGGTGTTGAATGCCGCCGAGCACGGTGGCCGCCAGATCATCGTGCGGGTGCAGGGCAGCTGCCTGGAAGTGGAAGACGATGGCCCCGGCATTCCGGTGGACCAGCGCGAACGTGTGTTCGAGCCGTTCCAGCGACTGCGCCCACGCCAGACCGGTGCGGGCCTGGGACTGAACCTGGTGCGGCAGGTGATCGACCGTCACGGTGGCCATGTCACGATTCTGGATGCCCCCGGTGGCGGCGCGCTGATCCGCGTCGAATTTCCGCAGCACCCGGGCGTTGTCTCCGCGCCATCGGTAGAGCAGTGAGGACGTCCGCACATCGGTGACTGCCGCCTGTCCTTGCGCTGCAGACAGCGATGACACGCAAGGTTGCGGCAATGTTCGCTGCGCAGCATCGAATCGATGGCATCTGCGGTGCCATCGCGTTCCATCCTGACAGGAAGCCTGCACGTGACCGAAGGAGTTCCTCCACCCTCCTCCTCTAGCCGATCCCGCGCGACACCAGCTACATCTGGTTTGACCGCGGCTGCGTGGAATAGACGCTCGCATGCCGATCGCGCGCGCGGACTGCCGCATTGGCCACAGTGGCTGCGCGCGATCCCTGCGGCGAAGCATCCGAACGTGCTGATGCGCCTTTTTGCCGCGCTGTTCCTGCTGCTGCCCGGCAGTGCACTGGTGGTTTCAACGCACCGCCATGCACACGCAGCCCTGACCAGCGCAGTGCTGCTCTTCGTCGTCGCACATGCCGTGCTGCACGCGCTGTCCGCATGGCGATCAACTACAGCGCGAACCCTCCCTGCTGCTCTGCGCAACATGGACACGCATGCAGCGTGGATGATGCTGGCCAGCGCTTGGGTCCCGCTGGTGATACATCGCGTGCACGCGCAGCCGATCAGTACACTCGCTGCCGCAGGGCTGGTGATCGGCACGCTGTGCCAGCTCTGCAGCCTACGCATGACATCCGACCGTCTGCGCAGCGCGTTGCTGGTGCTGGACAGTGCCTTGCAGTTCGTCGCCGTGGCGCTGGTCATCGCCATGGAAGTGACCTGACAACCACGACAGCGCCGCAAGGTTCACGCAATCCATCACCTTGAGACTCGACGGCCATCCACGCCCGGTACTCGGCGCGTGCATCTCTCCTGCCGCGAGGACCACCGATGACCTGCCCCTTCTGGATGCTGTGCGAATGAGCACGGCACCGCGTAAACACCGCCGACTGCTGATGACCGCCGGTGCCGTACTGTGCACTGCCATTGCCTCCTGGTTCTGGCTCCGACCGGCACCGCCACCACCACTGCAGCTCGCGCCCGTGGTGCGTGGGAACATCGAGCAGGTGGTGGAAGCCACCGGCACCCTGAAGCCATCGCGACTGGTGAGCGTGGGCGCGCAGGTTTCCGGACGCATCGAAACCCTGTACGTGAAGCTGGGCGACAAGGTGAAGGCAGGTGACCCGATTGCCGACATCGACTCCCGTACCCAGCGCAATGCACTGCTGAGTGCGCAGGCAGCACAGCGCACCGCACGCGCCAACCGTGATGCACTGGCCACCGATCTGCGCCAGTTCGAACTGACCCTGCGGCGGCAGCAACGGCTGGTCGCATCGCAGCTGGTTGCCCGCGCCGACTTCGACGCGGCCAACGCCAAGGTGGAGGCAACCCGCGAACAGATCAAAGCGCTGGATGGGGAGATCGTGCAGCGGCAGACCGAGGTGGACATCGCGCAGACCAATCTGGAATACACCCGCATCACCGCGCCTACCGATGGCACGGTGCTGGCGGTGGTCGCCCGTCAGGGGCAGACGGTGAACGCGGTACAGAGCGCACCCACCATCGTCATGCTGGGCAACCAGGACGTGATGACCGTCTATGCCGAAATCTCCGAGGCCGACGTTGTGCACACCACGGTCGGCCAGGAAGCCTTCTTCACCATCCTTGGCGATGCGGGCCGCCGCTACAGCAGCACGCTGCGCGACATTGCGCCAGCGCCCGAATCGATCACCAACGAAGATGCATCCAGCCTCACGTCACCGGCGTTGTCCGCCGGCAGCCGCACCGCCATGTACTACAACGGCCAGTTCGACGTGGACAACAGTGATGGGCGCCTGCGCAGCTACATGACCGCCCAGGTACGCATCGTGCTCGGCCGTGCCAACAACGTGCTGACCATCCCCTCCGCCGCGCTGGGTGCGCGGGCCGGCGATGGCAGCTACAGCGTGCAGGTTCGCGGTGCAGACGGGCGCGCCGTGGCGCGGCGCATCGCCATCGGGCTGGATGACCAGATCCAGGTGGAAGTACGCAGCGGCTTGAAGCAAGGCGAGCAGGTGGTTCTGGCTCAAGCCGGCGACGAAGACGCCGCCGCACCCGCGCAGCCCCGATGAGCGCCCCCATGAGCGAGCCTCTGCTGAGCGTACGTGGGCTGCGCCGTGAATTCGCCGCCGGCGAGCAGACGCTGGTGGTATTGGACGGTGTGGACCTGGACATCCATGCCGGTGAACTGGTGGCCATTGTCGGCCAGTCCGGCTCGGGCAAGTCGACGCTGATGAACATCCTCGGCTGCCTCGATCGCCCCTCTGCCGGCGAATACCAGATTGCAGGACGCCAGACCGCGCAGATGTCGCCCGACGAACTGGCCGAACTGCGCCGCGAACACTTCGGCTTCATCTTCCAGCGTTACCACCTGCTGGCAGACCTGACCGCGCTGGGCAACGTGGAAGTGCCGGCGATCTATGCCGGCATGCCCTCCCCCGCGCGCCACGCGCGGGCCGCCCAACTGCTGGCGCGGCTGGGCCTGGGTGAACGCATGCAGCATCTGCCCGGCGAGCTGTCGGGGGGCCAGCAGCAACGCGTGTCGATTGCCCGCGCACTGATGAATGGCGGTGCGGCGATCTTCGCCGACGAACCGACCGGCGCCCTGGATACACAGTCGGGCAAGGAAGTGATGAAGATCCTCGGCGAGCTGCATGCCGAAGGCCACACCGTGGTGCTGGTGACCCATGACATGGCGGTGGCCGAACACGCCCAGCGCATCATCGAGATCCGCGATGGTCGGATTGTCGATGATCGTGCCACGGGTGCTGGCTCGGCAGCGGGCATGGCGCCGACCGCGATGCCGCAACGCAACGATGGCATCGGCTGGCAGGCCGTGCGTGATCGCTTCTCCGAGGCCTTCCGCATGGCCCTGCGCGCCATGAACGCACACCGCATGCGTACCTTCCTGACCATGCTCGGCATCATCATCGGCATCGCCTCGGTGGTGTCAGTGGTCGCGCTGGGTACGGGTGCGCGTCAGGCCATCCTGTCCAACATCTCTTCGCTGGGTACCAGCACCATCGAGATCTATCCAGGCACCGGCTTTGGCGACCTGCACGCGGCGCGGGTGGAGACCCTTACCCCGGGTGACAGCGTGGCCCTGGCCGGGCAACCGTTCGTGGACAGTGCCACCCCTGGCGTAGCCACCACGGGTACCGCGATGCGCGGCAACCGCTCCGCCAGCGTGCAGGTGCAGGGCGTCAGCGAACAGTACTTCCGCGTGCATGGATTGAAGCTGGGCGAAGGCACCTTCTTCGGCGCGCAGGGTGTGGCTGGCTACCAGCAGGTGGCGATCATCGACGCCAACACCCGCGCGCGCTTCTTCGCCGCAGCCGAGAACCCCATCGGGCAGACCCTGCTGCTGGGCACCGTGCCGGTGCGCGTGGTGGGTGTAGTGAAGAAAGATGCCGGCGCCGCCGGCGACGCCTCACTGCTACGGGTATGGATGCCCTACACCACCGCCATGGCGCGGGTGTTGGGCCAGAGCCATGTATCCAGCATCACCGTGCGCGTATCCGATGCGATCAGCATGGAAGCGGCCGAGCAGGCCATCGCACGATTGCTGACCCGCCGCCACGGCAGTACCGACTTCTACATGAGCAACAACGCGCAGATCCGCCACTCGATTGAACAGACCACCGGCATCCTCACCATGATGATCAGCTCCATTGCCGCCATCGCGCTGGTGGTGGGTGGTATAGGAGTGATGAACATCATGCTGGTATCAGTGACCGAGCGCACCCGTGAGATCGGCGTACGCATGGCCGTGGGCGCGCGCCGCAGCGACATCCTGCAGCAGTTCCTGATCGAGTCGGTACTGGTGTGCCTGCTTGGTGGTGTGCTGGGCATTGGTGTGGCGTTGCTGCTGGGCGCAGTGCTGGCACTGGCCGACGTGGGCTTCAGCCTGGTGTTTTCAGCGAATTCAATCATCGGGGCGTTCGCGTGTTCCAGCCTGATCGGCATCGGCTTCGGCTTCCTGCCGGCACGTCGCGCGGCGCAGCTGGACCCGGTGGAAGCGCTGGTCCGGTAATCACCGCAATTGCCTGCGGTGACGGCAGGTTCGCGCAATGTCTGCGGTGTGTACTGCAGCTACCGACAATGTCCGCACAGGAGCTGGATGATGTTTCTGAAAACAGGAAGAAATGCGCTGCTACTGGCAGCAACCGCGCAGCTGCTGGTACTGCTGCCCTACTCGGGCGATGCCCATGCGCAGCGTGGCGACCGCTACAACCCGCAGTGGAACCAGGACTATCGTGACCGCGAGCGCGATGACTGGCAGCGCCGCGAGCGCGAGCGCGAGCGGGAACGCGAACGTGAGCGCCGACACGACGCCAAGACCACAGGCGTGGTGGTGGGTGTCGTGGGCGCGGCCGTGGTGGCGGGCGTGATTGCGGCAGCGGCGAAGCGCGAGCGGGAAACACGTGAGCGCGCCGATTACTGCATGAACCGCTACGGCAACTACGACCGCCGTACCGACAGCTATCGCGACCGCGATGGCTACACCTACCCCTGCCGCTGATCTCCCCTCATTGAAGGATTACACGCAATGCGTATGAACAAGACCGCCCTGCTGATTGCGCTGTGCGCCGCCCCGCTGCTTGCACAGGCGGCGCCAGCCGACCCGAAACAGGCCTATATCGATTCCACCTTCACCGCGATGGACAGCAACAAGGACGGTCGCGTCGACAAGGCCGAGTTTGCCACGTATCAGCAGGCACGCTTCAGCAAGCAGGCTGACTCGATCGATGCCGCGTTCGCTGCGATGGACAAGAACAAGGACGGAAAGATCAGCAAGGAAGAAGCGGCCGTGGTGCCGGAAATTGCGAAGTACTTCACGGGGCTGGATACCGACGGCGATGGCCACCTGTCGCTGAAGGAAATGCAGCAGGCGATGGTGGCGGCGCAGACAGCCGACGCACCGGGCAAGTGACGGGTGCGGGGGTAATGGGAATACCCCACTGCCCCTTGCTGTGCACTATGCCAGGCGCGTTGCCGGCTGCTCGCGCACCTGGTTGTCCAGTTCCTGCTGCTGACGCTGGGACTGGGCGTGTTGCCGTTCTGCACTGGCCAGCTCCAGACGCTGCAACGACTGCTCTACCGGCGTCTGCACAGCCACATCGGTGGGCATGGAAGCCCTCAGGTGTGCCGGGTCGTTCATCTCGCCCTGCACCACGAACACGTTGCGGCCAGCTGGGCTGTCCGCCGTCTGCGCGCTGAGCAGCACATGGTCGGCACGGTCCAGGTTGTTCTGCCGGGCCAGGACCATCACGCTGGCGGTCAGACGTTCACTGCTTTCATCCGGCGTGCGTCCTGCTCTGGCGTCGATGCCGGCGACATGCCCGCTGACCTGCTGCAGCAGACTGTACTCGGCGTGGCCCGGGCCAATGTCCGCCAGACGCGTTGGCGAACGCTGGGGGCCTGGCATGCCATCGACCGATGCAGTGAGCGGACTGCGGGTGATGGTTCGGTACGGATCTTCCGGGTGGAACTGGGTGGCCTTCTGCTGCCGCTCCAGGCGGACTTCGCGGGCATCGTTGAGTTCGGCGATGCGGGCCGGATCGGTGATCTCGCGCAGCGAACTGTGCCCACCGCCGGAGGTGACACTGACCCACTTGCTGTCCTTTTCAAAGTACAACGCGTAGGAATTGAGGCCGCCGATGACGTTGGGATCGACCGAAGATCGGCCGCCCAGGGCCTGGTTGACTTCATGGAACGCCAGCGTGCCGATGTACTGGCTCCCCTTGCTCAATCCCATCTGGGTGAACGCATCGCGGCTGGTACTTCCCACCCGCGGAAGCCCTACGCCATCGTTGTCGAGCATGTTGGTCCAGATCTGCTCCAGCTTCTGCGGGCCACTCTTTTCCAGAGCGGCCTGGAGGAGCACGCGGGGTGTCCAGCAGTTGGGATCGAGGTGATGCTGATCGAAAGCGCGATCATGAGCCAACATGACGTCAGCCCCCGGCAGGTTCAGGGCCAGGTCCGGACGGCGTTCCGTCATCCACTTCTGCCGTAGCTCCAGATCTCTATCAAGCAGTGTCTGCCCAAACGATTCCCACTGGCGCTCAGTCAATTCGGCGTTCGGAAACCGGGAACCTTCATCTTGCTGCGTCCTAGCAACGCTTTGCGCGTAGCTGTTCGCAACCCTTCCTGGCAGGCTGTCATTCCTGACGACACCCAGTGCCAGCGTTCCGTACCCGTCCGCGCCCGGCAGCTGCGACAGGTAGTTCCAGTAGAGCTCGCGGTTACCATCCTTGGCATAGCTGCCAAGGATCCTGAGGTCATGTTCGGTCAATCCACTCATGCCTGATTCCTTCCTTGGATCAATTGGATCGGGTGCGCGTGATGACATCCCTGACAGCGCCTTCCATACGCTTCCAGTCCTTCAGGAAGGCTCTCTTGTAGTCCAGGGTGACGGAGAGCTTGTTGTCACTATCCACGAAGTAGTGAACACAGCCGGCGGCAACCTCACCTTGCACGCTGATCACCTGATCACCCTCCAGCCGCACGCCGTCCTGACGAAAGCCCTCGGCATCACACTTGATGAACGTGCTAATTCGGCCATCGGCCTGGCGTGCGACGTACCAGTCCCTTTCGTAAGCTGGATTCCGGACGGGAGCCTTCCCATATCGCGCCTCGTAGCGCTTTGCGAACTCCTTCATTGCCGCCTCGTCGATGGCGTACGGCGTCAATCCCATCGTCTCAGACAGCGGGATTCGGAGATCGAGCCTATCCCTGGGATCTCCGCGTTCCACCGAATCCGCCTCGGTAAGAGCCTCGTTGGACGCGTAGCGCTCCATCAAGCCCTCGATGGGAACGCGATCAACGTAATTGATCCGAACGGAAATTTCCTTGCGGAAGTCATTGGTCCTTGGATTAGCCCGCGCCCCCGGCAACGTCGGCGTCATGTCCGGCCATTCAATGACCAGCGTCACCCCCTCCCCCGGCCAAGGCGCAATCTGGCTGTCCAGATAATTGGCAGGGATGCGGAAGGTATTCGGCCCCAGCTTCACATCCACGGGCGCGTCGGTGTAGGTGTGGCCGTTGAGGGTACGGCCGGTCTGCGTTGCGCCAGACATGGCGGAATTCCTTTCGTGTTCGGTGGATGGCGGTCGTGCGCAGGCACTGGCGCTCACAGCGACGGCGATTGCGAGTGCCAGGCACCGGCCGGAGGACATCGGGTGCATCGGGCCATTCCATTGCGGGGTTTGGCTCCACTATAGGCAAAGGCCGATCAACGGGACAGGATCGTCATCACTACCCGCCCACGATCAGAATTTTCCTACGCACCTCCATCGCCGTGCCAGTTGGCACCTTCAACGCCATTGCAGATCGACGTGACACTGCGGGCAGGAGTGGTAGGCAGATGCCGGGCGGACCGCAAGTGCGCCCACAATGCCGATCAGTATCGACATGGCCAGCATCCCGGTGACGCCCATCAATAAGAAACCAACTGCACCGCCAAGCAGCGCCAGAAACGTGAAGGCCCACCCCGAGCCAGACCAATGCCTGCGGCCATCGCTGATGGCCATCGGGCCGCGGTATCCGCAGGCAAGGCAGATTGCCGATGTTGTGCTGCCACGCGGCATTGGCCGCGAAGACGGCTTCATACGCTACTCCGACCCACGATGCTACAAATAATGTAGCATACGAATTGTGGGGCGATTGCCATCCTGTAGACCGTTACAGGATGCGCCCAGGCGGGTAATGTCCCCCACACCTCTCCGCGACCAGTTCACCAAGCGCCTCAAAGAAGCGCGCTTGGCGATGGGCATTTCCCAGCGCGAGCTGGGCCGGCGCATTGGCTTGTCTGAAGATGTAGTGTCCAGCCGGGTGACACGTTACGAACAGGGCACGTCGGAGCCGGACTTTGCCACTGCCGGCAAGATGGCTGCCGAACTGGGCGTTCCTCTCGCCTATCTATTGGCTGATAGCGATGTACTGGCCAATGTCATTCTCGCCGCCGCCAGGATGCCGCACGCAGAGCAGCGACGCCTGGTCGCTGAATTAAAAGAGCGCGCGAAGCGGTCGAGCGGCGCCGATCAAGCAGAAAGCGATAACGAGTATCACGGCGCTTGAACAGCCGGCATGGGGACCAGGTTGGAGGTCCCCACCCTGCCCGCGCACCAGTGAATCAAGGGTCAAGACAGCGCTCTACCTGTAGTGACAGCGCCTCGCAGGCATCGAACAGACCGTCGACCAGCGCTGCCGACGGATAGGAGCCCGGATCGTCGTTCTCCCGCGCTACGTGTGCGGCGTGCAACATGGCAGTGAGCGCGGTGATGCCCGATGCGCTTCGAGTGGCCAAGGCCAAGTCGAAAGCACGACCGGGCGTGAGGCGGTTTTCGGACCACGGTGTGCCGTCCGCACGATGGCCTTTGCCGTGGCCTTGCAGGAACGTGAGGAACGCAGAGGGAGGCGCGGACTCGGCGACATCGCTGAGTGCGTCTTCCATCTTTTCGGCGAGAGCATTGGGAAGATCGCGCACGGCATCGCCGAGCAGCGCGTGCAGACGGGGATAGTCGGGAAGCAGGTCAGACATGGCGGCAACCTCACGGTGTGGCCACCTGCAGATGCAAGGTGGCGGACGGTGCGGGTTGGCGTGCCGGATACATGACGCAAGAAGCCGACGGATCACAGGATCCCCACGCACCATCCGCCATAAACTGGCAGAGCATGCATTGTCGCGCATCATGTAAGTTCGAGACGCCAATCCCGGCCAAGGCGAGTACCTTGGCGCAACCATCGTCCACGCGTCCTTTCAGCAGATCGAGAGGGAAATGCGTCGCGAAGTGGTATCAAGACTTAGATCAGAGAGCATTGATCCCAAAACGTGAACATCAACACCATTGCATTGTGCGGCCCAAAAGATTTCGTCAACGTCATAGACCACATGATGCTCTGCGGATGTCGCTCCTGCTGCTCGTACGAGTGGGATTCCGACAGCCGGTGATCGCAGCTTACTTTCGCCGGATTCGTGTAAAGTCACGCGGAAAGGTGCCATCTGCCTGTCAATGGCGATTTTCTCGTGGGAAGAATATGTATTCCATAGCTGCAAAGATCACAATGCGAGCGGCGATGGTCGCTGTTCCGTTGCTGGCCGCAGGTTGCTTCATGCCCACCAAACAACCCGACGCAGCAGTGGTCAAGCCGGCGCCTGCAGATCGAGTATTTGCACTCCCCGATCAAGGCGCTTCCACCGGGAATGTAGTGGTAACCCGCGACATCGGCGCTGTTGGTAGCAAGTGTGCAATAGGCGTTATGGTCGATGAGCAGATGGCCGCCCATCTCAACACAGCCGAATCAGTCACCTTCGCATTGAAGCCAGGCCGGCACTTGCTGACGGTAACCGGAATTGACGGCCCCGGCCTGTGTTCATTCAATGCCACCAAATCCGCGCTGGCCAGACGCCGTTCGACCGAGATCTTTGTAGATGCCGATACAACGCGGAAGTACCGGCTAACTTTCCCTGCAGTGGAATCACCGCCGGTGATCGAGCCTGCTTTCTGACGACACTTTCTCGTTGCAGCACAAATGCAAACGCCCCTTTCGGGGCGTTTTTGCATTCTTGGCGGCCTACTTGCTCCAGCGCTTGGAACGCGTCGGCTAGACCTTTGTGACGCGACTATCGAGCGGGATCTACTTCCGCTCCATCGTCGGGCGACCGCCAGCAGGCCAGAGAATTCGGTAGACCAGCTCGTCGCCAGCAGCGATAGTCACATTCTGGAACGTTGAGACGTTCTGACAGAGACCGCCGCCGGCCTCAAGCTTCAGGAAATACGAGCCGGGCACCACGTGCATGCTGGCCGATTCGCTTGGCTTCAACGCAACGACCTTCTGATCATCAATCAGGATGTCGAACGAGCAACCACCACCTGCAAATCCTTTGTCACGGGTCACTTTGATTGTGGCCGACCGTTCGGCACTGCGATTAAAGTAGCTGGCGTCGTACACCCTACTAGCTGACACAGCTTTGGCGGTTCCAGGGGTGACTGGCGTCGAGGAGCACCCTGCGGCGAGCGCTGCAACGAATCCCAAAACAGCAACCTTCTTCATATGGCCTCCCTGTAGGCCTTCGAGTCTACCGGATGCGGTGGGACAGCAGGCGCCGATCAGCTACAGCGCGCCGAGCAAGAAAAGCGCTGGCATCTACGGCCGCATGCGCAGAGGAGGAGCCCAGCGCGGGTACCCAAAATCCAGGTACCGTCGACTTCAAGATGCGGCCAGGTCAACTGCACAGCGACGAGGGCAGCGCAGCCCGCTTCTTCTATTGCGCTAGGGCAACCAACGCAGATCGCGGTGCCGGCCTGGACGCGTGCAAGAAGTCGCCCGCAGGCATGGTGTCCAGCACCAGTGGGCAGCAAATGACCCGCCGCGATGAGGGTGATCAGGTCGCCCCAAAAGGGGAACACCCCGCTACCCTGAAGCCGACCGATCTCACGCGCTACCTGTGCCGGCTGGTCACTCCAACCGGCGGCGTGGTGCTGGACCCGTTCATCGGCAGCGGCAGCACTGGCAAGGCCGCAGTACTCGAGGCTTCCAGTTCACCGGTACTGAGTTGGACCCGGACTATGCCGGGATCGCTGAGGCAAGCGACAGCGTTGCGCAACCTGGATTGCCGTTAGGAGCAAACGCATGAACACCGCCACCGAGCAGCTGCGCGCTGCGTTGGCCACGAATTGAAGGAGGACATCATGCCGTCGAAGAACACGCGCGAAATAACCGTCGCGGAACTGCACGCGGACCTGCAGCCGATCGAGGTTGTTGCCATCCGCACCAGCCTCGGCCAGTCGTGGATCTATCGCCGCATGAAGGAAGGCTCGTTCCCGCACTCATATAAGATCGGAGCGCGTCACGTATGGTGGAAAAAGCACATCGACCGCTTTGTCGCCGGCGAATCCACAGAATGTGGGTGAAAGCATGGGGCGAGCGGCGTAGACAACGAAAAGCCCCTATTTCCAGGGGTTTTTTGAAAAAACTGGCGGAGAGAGTGTCTGAATCTAGGGCGTTCCCTAGCTTCCCTGCGCCTTCGTGAAACCAGTCTCAGTCCCTGCGCCAGCTAGGTTTCACCATCCGGGCTGGTTCGTACGCTTTCGCGGGAAGACGCGCTCGCTGGGCGGGTACATGGATGGGTAGGAAAATGGGATTGAAGATCAATCGCCTGACGGCGAGACGGGTCACCACAGTCACCGACCCGGGCTACCACGCCGACGGCGGCGGCCTGTACCTACAGGTGACCGCCTCGGGCGCCAAGAGCTGGGTATTTCGCTATCGCTTTGAGGGAAGGCGCCCGGAGATGGGACTTGGCCCGCTGCATGTGATCGGTCTGACCGATGCGCGGGCGGCGGCTGACGCCGCGCGAAAGATGGTTCAAGCGGGGCAGGATCCGCTCGCAGGGCGGGGCGCAGCCGCCGTGGCAACCTCCTCCATCCCGACGTTCTGGGAGGCTGCCGTGGCTTACATCGCTGAGCGTCAGGCAGGGTGGACCAATCCAAAGCACGGGGCCCAGTGGACCAACACCTTGCAAACCTACGCCAAGCCGATCATCGGCAACCTTCGCGTCGATCGAATCGAGACCGATCATGTGCTCGCAGTACTTCGGCCGATCTGGACCAGCAAGACCGAAACCGCTAGCCGGGTCAGGCAGCGCATTGAGGCCGTCCTGGTTGCCGCCACGGCCCAGAAGAGGCGCGCCGGCGAGAACCCGGCCAGATGGCGCGGGCACTTAGCTATGATCCTGCCCAAGCCGACGGCCGTGTCCAAGGTTGAAAACTTCGCTGCCCTGCCCTACGCAGCCCTCCCAGCCTTCATGGCCGCATTGGCGCAGCGGCACGGCGAGGCGGCACGAGCCTTGGAGTTCACCATCCTCACCGCAGCACGCACGGCGATGACTCTCGGGGCGGCGCCAGCTGAGATCGACCTTCAAGCAGGCATCTGGACGGTCCCAAGTAGCCGGATGAAGGCAAAGGTTGAACACACGATCCCGCTGCCGTCCGCGGCACTCGCGCTGGTCAGGCAACGAGTGCAGCGTGCGCTGCTGTTCCCCAACGACCTATCGGGGGAGCCGCTCAGCGAGAACGCCATGCTGGCGCTGCTTAAGCGTATGGGCTTTGGCCACATCACGGTTCACGGTTTCCGATCCACGTTCAAGGACTGGGCCAGCGAAACCACCGACTTCCCGGACGACCTCTCTGAAGCTGCGCTCGCTCACCAGATCCGAGACAAGGCCAAGGCCGCCTATAAGCGAGGAACTATGCTCGATAAACGGCGGGCCCTCATGAACGAATGGCAAAATTTTGCCCTTGGCAGCCTTACTCTTTAGAGGCGGACGCCTTAACAATAAGAACCCTAGCAATAACCATGATTCCAATCAAATAGCCCGCCATAAATAGCATTTCACGCACCTCCCAAACCCATCTCGTAGGCTCGAGGTCCGCAGAAATTATAATTGCCGCGCCGGCGCAGAAAATAGCCATGAAAAGAGGTGCTATTCTTCGAATTTCATACCTAGCAGCACCCCGCCTAAGCACCTGAAGCTGCGCACTAGCAAACGGCACAAGAAGAGCCAAGTATGTGGACATTAGAAACATGGCGGCGAGATATTTCAGCACCAAAGGAACATGAATCTTCCCATCTTCGAACTGAGTAACACGAACCTCATCCACCCCAGAAATTCGAGAATCTGCGGATATCTCCGGCGCAGGCCCACTAGTCAGGACGCCCACTTGAAAACTGTCACCAGGATTAAGAAGAAGAGGCGCTAACACAGCTTTCCCTTTCAAAATTCCGATGTCCGGATTCAGATTGGCCGGGTGAGTTTTCATAACATGCACCTTGGCTATAGATGCATGCCCCGCAGAAATAACAAGGGGCTTTTCGACGTCAGCAGCCGTGATAGATTCATTTCCCGCGTTGACGACCTCGAGAACCACAAACTGAGGCCCTCGAAGCTTGTATCCGCGCAATGAAATATCAACATCCCCCTGAAATCCGTCCGGCAGTGACGGATCCAAATTCGCTACTGATACGATCCTCAAGTCGATGGACTTTTTATCCGCATCGACGAACCAAAATGCGACTGGCACTAGAATCGCAACCGTAGCGAGGCTCCAACTGATTAAGTTCGCCCATCTTCCTGACACCACAATCCTCCCAATTAACCGCATAGCCTCCGACGACGGCATCCCCTTGTTGCTCGCCCATTCTGCGGCGAGTCGCAGAGTGCGTTGAGAGAACTAACATGTCAAGTCCGCCGAAGATCTGTAAAAAAACAATTACTATGCTTATCTGCTGCGATCACAATCGGGCCAATGAGATCAATGGGTTATCGCGGTGGCGGGGCCAGGTTAGGGTCAGTCCATCGGCGGCGTGATTGCCCTTGGCGGGCTACAGCGAGCGGCGCGCGGCGCCAGTGCTGCGAGAACCCGCGCCGTGGCGGCATCGGCTGCCCCAACCAGTCGCTGGGCCCGCTGCAACTGCTCACGGGTCGGCGGCAAGCCCGGCAGCGGCGCCGTCGGCATAATAGGAGTGCTGTCGGTCGGGCGGGCGGGTGGGCCGGCGACAGCCTCACTTAGCGGCGAATCTAGGTATCCCCTGGCCGCGCACCACCGCTCGGCGTACCGCGTGGCCTGCCGGATCCTAACTTCTGGTGCGATTTTGGTCTGTCCCATCCGCTTGGCATCTTTTGTGCAGACAGGACCGTCCGAGCGAGCCAAGGTATGCTCGGCCTCCAGGCGCTCAGTCGTAGAGCAGCGCTTCCACATCTGAACCCAGACGAGGGGGGGGGCAATGGATGAAATGAGAAAGCTGAAAATGGCAAGGAAGTCGCTGCGGCATGTACTCAATGACACCGCCCCTCTTGAAAGAGATGACTATTTCAAGATAGGACTATTCATCCAAACCTATTGCTTTGCAGACTTTGAGGCACGGCGGATCATCAATCTACTGGAGCAAATTCAGTCAGGAGAACCGTCCTCGTACGCTTTGAAGCTCAACGACAAGGACACCATCGAACATCTCAAGCGCCACGCAGCGGACTGCGTGTGGAACAAAGATGTGTCGGAAGGGCTGAGCAAAGTAGCTGAGATCTTCGGCGCTCACCGAATGATAAGGCACATGTTTGCCCACTGGGCTGGCCGCCGAATACCTGGGCACGACGCCTATATTTTTTTCACAGCAAGTCTAGCTGGCCAAAAAATTCCAGATGGCGCTTCAAAATTCGAAGAGCATGAGGAAGCGAACATGCGGTATGGGCTGATGCCAGTATCTCACTTAGAGCAAGAGCTTGAAAAACTGAAGGGGCACGTCCAATACATGACAAACATTGGTCGTCAACTAGAAGCGAAGGTGGGCGATATTGCCGAGCAGTTCAAAGAAAACAAGAAACAAGGAAGATTCTGATTTGGAACGTCTGGAGTATGTGTGGAGGGCATGCCAGCGCTCTCCAATCGACGATCACAAAGGCGGCACTGTCGGTGCCGAAGCGGCAGTGACAATTGCACTCGGCTGGAGAAGCGCAACTCAAGCATCTCCCTTGCACCTACCTAAGGAGGATTCAACTGCGGCTTAGAAGTCTGCCTGACTCTGGATGCGAATCAAAGACTTGCTTTGACTTCATTTCTGGAGCATGGGCTTGCGGGCCATTGCAGCGCAAGGGCTCGATGGCGAGTTTTCTGGAGGCTCTGCGCTCAGACGATGCGGCCCATCTGGTGGCGCCCCGCCCTCACCCAAGCCTTCAGGGGGTCCTTCGCCCTGGGCTTCGTCACCGCTGGCGGACGGATTGGCGCCAGCGCTTCCTTGACCCGCTCCAGCTCCTTCGCCCCCGCCTCGGCCAGACGCCGGGCCTGCTGCAGCTGTTCGGGTGTCGGCGGCAGGCCAGGCAGCGGCGGTAGGGGTTCCCTCGGGGAGTCGTCCACAATCCGAGCCACAGCGGCTCGCAGCCGCATCTCTGGGTAGAGCCTGGCCGCGCACCACCGCTCGGCGTAGCGCTTGCCCTGGTCGACGCTCGCCGCCCATACATCCTTGGTCTGCCACATCTTCCGGGCATCGAGGTGCACGCGCACCCCGCGCTCCTTCGCCGGCGAAACCTGGGCGATCTGCCGGCCATTTCACCGCAGCACCCATATGTCCCTGAGCTGGACCCAGCCGGAGGGTGGCGGTGCGGTGCGGAAACCTTGATAGCCGTGCATGGGAAGCATGGCCGGGAGCATACGACCGGGCGTCGCAGATTCTGCGAACGTCAGGGCAGCGTGACTGAACGGTTCGGCCGACGGCGCCGGCGCGGCGCAGCTCAGGCGCCGTCGCATTGAACCGATCAGTCACCACAGCGTGTAAAGCTGCCGCATTCAGCAAGGCGTAATATCGCTACAAGGGCGGCGATCGCGCACGCCAGGGAGTCTGCAGCGTGGCCGATACGGGGTTGTTTCTCCTCAGCGATGTGTCCGGCCAAGAAGATGGCGAAGGCCACCCGGCCCGGTGAAGGTCTCATCGACTTAGAGCGTGGCGCCGTTTTGATTTGCCCCAAGTGCTCACGGCGCCAGGCGATAAGCATCGCGAGATTCGCAGACTTCTTGGAAAAGCAGACGCGCGACTGAACTCGCTAAATCGCTACGACGCTGTCCGCTTAGCCAAGGACGCAGCCGCGATATCGCCACCCAAACGTCGCCCCTGATCAAGCAATCCATGATCGAACCCAGGGAGGAGTGAATCGCACTCGGCGCGAACGACTGAGGCCCACAGCAGATCCCACACAAACTCCACCCTTTCAGGTGCGTGATGCGCGGCAATCAGGGTCCTAAGAGCGCATTCCAACCCAACCAGCCTACCTAAGAGGTTGCCACCGGCGGTCAATATTTCGTGGTCACTTAGACCGTCAAACGCCTCTTCCATCGTGAGAATTCCCTAGTGGATTTTGTCGATCAGACTGTGGAGTGTTTCAGAGCCCTGAATAGCCCGACTCTATGAATTACGAGCAAGAGCAGACCTACAGTCAGTGCCACTGTCGAGAGCTCAGCCAGCAGATCGAACCAAGTAGATCCTTCGTCACTGGCGAGGGATACCGGTGTCACGAAAAGCGATATGTAGAGATTTCCAACCCAATGCGAGGCAACCGCAAATGCGATGGATCCAGTTCTCAATGTCAGCCAAGTCCAAAGCATGCCTGAAGCAAAGCGAGCTAGGAATGGAACTGGATCGAATGAGCTATGCGCCGCAGAGAACAGCAAGCCGTTAAAAATGCACAGCATCCAAACTCTTTCAGTGAATGTCCTGGAGACATGAAGCAAAGCGCCGCGGAACACGATCTCTTCAGCGGCTGCCATAACAAGCAGGAAGAGAGCATTAGATAGAAGGTAGCGGATCCCTACTCCAGTGCTTAGAGCCCGGAAAAGCGGCATATCACCGACCTTCTCCCCTGCGAGCCAGTAAATACTGGGCACGCCTTGCGCGACAACAGCGATCAGAACGCCCATTGCGCCGTAGAAGATCCATATCGAGCCAGAGGGTGCTAGCAGGGAAGAATCCCGGCGTTGATAAACGATCATCGTCGCGACGAGTACAGCCAGTGCCACTAGAGCGAAGAGGACTGCATGAGTCCCTTGAATGGCGTACTCCGTACCTACGGTGCCCGGGACATCCTCCAGCGCCGCTACCGTCGGAAACGCTGCTCCGGTGACTTGCGCCAGCCCAATGCTCACGGCAAACAGGAAAACCGCCGCGATCGTTGCAACACCGATGGCTAGGGCCACCAATAGGAGCCTCAATAGTGGCCTCGTAGTAGCAGCCTCAGGCCAGCGAAAATTCTCTCCCTTGTCCATAACTCCAACAGCTCCCCGTCGTTCGCGAAGTTGTTGGTGAGACGTCACATCCAGCTCAGTCGCCACCAGATCGGCAATGATGAGCTCGACTCCATCCGAGCAGCCCGCCAATCAAGAGCGGTTCTCATTTGCACAAGATCTTAGTGAGACGAACTGCACAGTCAATCGTTACTGACAGCACTTGCATGCTGTATCAAATAATGACTGCGCCTACAGCTACACATTGACGACATGTGCTCGTAGAAGGGGTGCCGCTTGTCGTCAAAGATCCAGTACAGCGCGGCCAAGTCGGTCGGATCCGGGTTCAGCCAGGCGTCGAGTTGCTCGGGCTTGATGTTGATGATGGTGCGGTCGTGGCCGGCGGCGGCCTCCTCGGATACCGGGTCGCCGGTGATCGCCGCGTACGACAGTAGATCCGGCTCCTTGCCGGCCGGGTCCACCCAGTGCGGCCTCAGGCAGGCCACCAGCATTTGCTCACCCGTCCGCGGGGTGAACTGCACCACCTGGTTCTTGCCGTCCAGACCCACCACGATCTCGTAGAAGATATCGACCACCATCAAGCCGTGGGTGTGGCCGAAGGCCGGAGCCCAGAACTTCTCCAGGCTGTCTCAACGGGCGTTGTAGGTGCCGGGGAAACGCTGGTAGTAGTTGGCCGGCTTGCCGGCCAGTCGGCACTGATTGCGCATCGGCTTGATGGTCACCTTGCCGCCGTCGGAGACAATCACCGGGGCGTAGACCCCGGGGAAGATCCGGCTGTCCCGGTCCTTGCCCTCAGCGCGCTTGAGGTCGGCCAGCTTACCCATGGCGCGCTCGATCTTGTTGCCGGCGATCCGCACATCCTCCCGGGACTTCTTCGTCTCCTTGGTCTGCAGCGATCGCTCCGCATCGGCGGGCGCTTTCGGTTGGCGAAAAGCTATGGCCGCAATCGCCGCAGTCCGCGTTGTGGCAGCGTGATGGATGCGACAGCAGGCAGTCCGCATCCAATCCAGCGACAGGGGGCCTTCGTGTCCCAGGCCGGGTACTGGTGGCCAGCCCGCCATCACATCGTAGGCATCCACATCAGCCTGCGTCTGCAACTGCTCGATTGCCTCATGGGCGCGGCTGAAAAGCTGGAAGAGCTGCTGTCGCTGGACCGCGTGCGGCAGATGACCGGCATTGGCACCACCTTCAGCTACGGCGAGATGAAGGCCGGCCGCTTTCCGCGATCAATCCGCATCGGAAGGCGCGTACCGTGGATACAATCCGAGGTGCAAGGCTGGGTTCGGCAGCAGATCGCCCTGAATCGGCCTGCGCAGGTGGATGGGTAGGCGGGCGGGTAGCAATAGCTGATACAAAGAAAAAGCCCCTATTTCTAGGGGCTTTTCGAAAATTCTGGCGGAGAGAGTGGGATTCGAACCCACGGAAGGTTTGACCCTTCGCCGGTTTTCAAGACCGGTGCCTTAAACCGCTCGGCCATCTCTCCGTATCGGCCCAGCCTGCTGGCCGGGCACGCATTCTCGCACGGCCGGGCGATTTGCCCAAGACCGTTGTTCCGTCGGGCCTGGACTCAGCCCGCGTCCACCGCCAACGCACCCAGTGCACTAGCCTTGATCCGCTCCTTGGCCTTCTCGCAGGCGCCACCGCAATCCAGGCGCGAGGCCTCCAGCTGCGGCGGCAGGTGTTCGGCCAGGAAGTCGATGAATACCCGCACCGCCGGCAGCAGGCCGCGGCGTGAGGCGAACACGGCATGGCACACGCCCTGGGGCAGCGACCAGTCCGGCAGCACCACTTCCAGCTCGCCGTTGCGCACGGCATCGGCGCAGACGGTTTCCGGCAGCATGGTGATGCCGAAGCCGTCCTTCACCATGCTCTGCAGCAGCGGGAAGTCGAAACCGGCCACGCGCGGCTGCAGGTCCACCCGGCGCACCGCGCCTTCCGGCCCATGCAGTTCCCAGCGCTGGCGCGCTTCGTCCTCGCTGATGCTCAAGGTGACATGGTTCGCCAGCTCTTCCGGGTCCTTCGGGCGGCCCGCACGGTCCAGGTATTTCGGGCTGGCCACCAGCAGTTCCTGCACCTGGCCGAAGCTGCGCATCACCAGGCTGCCGTCATCATCCAGCCGCGAGCGCACGCGCAGGGCCACGTCGTAGCCTTC
>Ga0153974_1000036_pt1 | contig 31497 bp, 36 predicted proteins | sample TSGA058MetaG_FD_104741 | JGI IMG/M metagenome (GOLD analysis project Ga0153974, IMG submission 104741) | Attine ant fungus gardens microbial communities from Georgia, USA - TSGA058 MetaG | ecosystem: Host-associated > Fungi > Mycelium > Unclassified | place: USA: Georgia, Yuchi Wildlife... | reverse complement strand
CGGAGATCTAAACATTGTTCAAGAGTAATCGGCTCAATTTTCACAGTCATCTACCACTAGCAAAGAGTTAAGGACACAGGCTAATGTGGACATAAGTGAGGTAAAATTCAAGTAACTTATGCTGGGAAAAAGAAAATTTAATTGAGAGGCGGGCGTAAGGTGGGGAAATAGGGATAATATAGAGACGGGGAGAAGGGCCTCCCCGTCATCGAAATTAGAAATCCGCTTTTAGAACAACACGAAAGTTCGCTTTGCCTGCACGCAGATGCTCTAACGCATCATTGATCTTCGACATAGGGAAAGTCTCAATCTTTGGCGTGATTTTTTTACGCGCGGCCAGCTTCAGCAATGAACGCAATTCGCCTGGTGAACCCGTTGATGAGCCGCCAATTGATTTATCGCCTGCAATCAAATCAAAGGCAGCCACTTCAATCGGTTTCATCACAGCGCCGACGGTGTGGAATTTACCTTCAGGTGCTAGCGCGTCGAAGTAAGGTTTCCAATCTAAGTCCACGGCTACCGTACTGATAATTAGATCGAAACGACCTGCTTGCGCCTTCAACGCTTCCGCGTCACGGCTATTGACGACTTCGTCAGCCCCTAACTCAAGGATAGACTCTTTTTTACTTGGGTTTGAGCTAAAGGCGACAACCTCTGCACCCAGCGCTTTAAGTAATTTAACGGCAAGATGGCCTAAGCCGCCAATACCGATAACGCCAACGCGACTCATCGCATTAATTTGACTCATCAATAGCGGCTTGAATACCGTTATTCCACCACATAATAGTGGCCCTGCGAGGGTAGGATCTAATGCCTCGGGCAGTGGAATCACCCATTGCCAGTCCGCGCGAATTTTTTCAGCGAAGCCACCACGATTGAGGATGGTGGGTGTTGCACCTGATTCGCAGTTTGAGTGGTTACCGCGGATACAGGCATCGCAGTGTAAACAGCTTTTCGCTGACCAGCCGATACCTACCGCTTGACCAATTTTTAGGCCTTTATTTTTGGCACTTTCGCCCAGGGCTGAGACGCGACCAGACACTTCGTGACCCGCGATCAGTGGGTAACTGGAAATTCCCCATTCATTGTCGATCATCGATAAATCTGAGTGACATAACCCACAATAATCAACCGTGACTTCAACTTCTTCCTCACCGAGTGGTGCTGCATCGTACTCGTAAAGTTCCAAGGGTTTACCGGCAGCAGGAGCAGCATAGCTTTTTATCTTCATCTCTTTTCCCATTTTGGTGATAAATCTTAAAAAAATTAGACAGACTAACTGAACTAATATTTTGCCACGCATAAAGTGTAGCTGACAAAGTCACTTAGTGCGGTAAGTTGCGCTATAACGATGAGTACACTAGCCTTGAATATATCTTAACTATTTTTTTAACGGCTACCATCGCTAGCCAACGTTATGTCAAACTAATTACTTGGAGATATTATGAGCAAGAAAACGGTATTGATTACTGGAGCGGGTAGTGGGTTTGGTAAAGAAAGTGCCTTCCTACTAGCTAAGCAGGGCTACGATGTCATCGCAACCACAGAAATTGTTGCTCAGATCCAGTCACTAAAAAATGAGGCTAATTCTCTGGGATTAACCCTTCAAGTTGAAAAGCTAGATATTAGCGATGAAAATGACCGCCTGCGCGCTGCACAATGGTCAATCGACGTTTTAGTTAACAACGCGGGAATATCAGAAGGCGGTGCGGTCGTCGATTTACCCGAGGATAAGCTACGCCGTCAGTTTGAAGTCAACGTCTTTGGCACGATACTCTTGACCCAGCATTTTGCTCGTCAATTTATTGAGAAAAAACAAGGGAAAATCGTATTTATCTCTTCTGTAGCGGGCATCACTACCGATCCCTTCGCCGGTGCCTATTCCGCCTCAAAACATGCCTTGGAAGGATTCGCGGAGGCACTGAACAGCGAGTTACAAGAGTTCGGCGTTCAGGTTGCCACGGTTAATCCTGGTCCGATCCTTACCGGCTTCAATGACAGAATGTTCGAAGCTTGGACACACTGGTGGCCAGAAGACAAAATCGATACGGTATTCAATTACGAGGAGATCGCTTTCCCCCACGAACAGTTCCATCCTTTCCAAGTGTCAGAAGTCATTGCGCGAGTCGTCAGCGGTGAAATCACTCAGTACCGTAATGTTGTACCAGCAGAGATTATCGAAGGAACACAACAGCAGATGGATGAGGTATGGACTCGCGAAGTGACGACGGAGGCCTCGCGGCATCCACTGGTTCAGAAAGCTTATGAGATCGATCCCGAAACACCAAATGGCCGCTAACTGCAGTGCCATTGAGAAATAATCGGTTAGGGCTAGCAACCTCTCATTGAGGTTAACAAGGTTATCCGCTCTTGTACAAAACTTAACGCTCTGATATAGATTAAGTTTTCTAATGAGGACTATCTATGAGCGTTAAGATCCGAGCTGTCACACGAGAGGATGCCGCACGTTTGGCTGAAATCTACGGTCAATCTGAGACCCAGCAAAATACGCTACAGCTGCCTTGCCCCTCCGTGGAGCTGTGGGAACAAAGAATTATCGACTACCCGAGCGTTGGACATATTGGTTTTGTCGCGGAGCTAGATGGGCTAGTGGTGGGAAATATTACCTTATTCACGCAAAAAATCGTCCGGCTAAGACACGTTGTCTCTTTTGGCATCACAGTAGATAGCCATTTTTCTCGTCGGGGGATCGCCCGCCAGTTAATTAACTTTGGCTTAGACTACGCCTTTAACTGGTTGGCCGCACAGCGTGTCGAATTGAGCGTATTCGCCGACAATCAGCCCGCTATCGCACTGTATCAGCATCTCGGATTTGTAGTGGAAGGGACTCAGCGGCACGCTGCACTAAAAAACGGCCGTTATCAAGATACGATTATGATGTCAAAGCTCGCCAGTGAATATTTTAACGAAGACTCAAAATAGCGAATGATTTAGCCATTGATAAAGAATAGTAAATGGCTAAATTATAGAAAATATCTTAATAAATAACCTTTAAGTTGTTAATGGATATCTGCTTGACTAAATATACGATTGATAGCGTATAAATCAAAATGGCTTATACGTAAGCTATCCCGTTCTTGAGAAAGATAAAGTAAAATTTCGTCTTTGGATAAAGTGTGATTAATACTGAGTAATGCTATGGTGGCTTGGCCAATCAGTGCATTTAGCGTATTTCGACTACTCATAGAATTACCCTCCATTAAGTCAAACGATTAATATCGGTTATACTTCGTCGGCGATAACTATTACATAATGAGCAGCCTGCGTAAACCGTATTCGTTATAGCATTACGCTCTTGAGCGGGTTAAAACTTGCCATGTCATAGCTTAAGATTGTCGGCTCTAATAGTTAAGCGGTTTATTCACTATCGACTAAAATAGTGGGTAGGTTTAAATTGACAGGGGATCCTTTATGAAGAAAAGCGAGCTTCCAACGAAAATCTGTACGGTCTGCGGTCGCCCCTTCACTTGGCGAAAGAAGTGGGAAAAATGTTGGGATGAAGTGAAAAAATGTTCTGAACGCTGTAGGCGGCGGTAAGCTAACGTACTCTTTTATCTTCTTGGTAAAAGTTATGGGAGGGGGTTATGTTGTTTATAACCAGATTCAATAAAAATATTAACTCGGACATAATAATAAAAAATTAGTTTCTATTAAAATTTTAATCATTGCCATTGCACTATGAACTATTGTTGAACTCATTGATGATGTTACATTAGCAGGGAAAGCGACCCTATAGCGAGCGATATGGATTAATTGAAAGGACCATCACTAAGACAACACGATGAGTAGCGCGATAATGGCGAGGTTTGCTGAGTTAATTCTTAGTATCTTCATTGGCTATAAAACAGCCAATAAAAGTCTATTTTGTACTATTTCATTCGTCAGCGCTTAAATCAGTCCACTCAATGATTGATAGAAACACAGTAAATGCGGTAACATCGGAACGACTTGAAACGAAGTGAAACACTAACGTGCAAGGTCCCCTTAGTAATGGATATAACGAGAGTGATAGTTAATCATCTGTTTATAATAAGAAATATATTAAAATACCTTCCAACCATGTACACAAATATGTACTCATCGGTAATTTTCTTAGGCTTCCCTGCCTGCCTGTCTATCAAAAATAATCTGAAATTTATTTCACTTCCAGTTTCCAGAAACTCCACCATTATTAATCCATGCCTCCACAGCCGAACGACTGTACTTATCAGGGTGGGTTAAAACAGTTCCGGGAAATCCTTTATTCTTTCTCAGTCGGTAAAGTGACGTCCTGCTTTTATTTAGCAGTTGATAGACTTCTTCGGTTTCCATGTAATCTGATTGTTGCATAGCATTCCCCTTTACCTTCCCACAGACATGACGATGCCGCCGATTATCGGTGCGGGAATAGGGTGGTTGATTTAGGTGTGGGGGTTAGTGACGGTTAAAAACTTTAGCGCGGGCAATCTTCTCTGCATCTTCACGACACTCACAGCAGCAATAACTTGTGCCGGGTATCGATGGTTCGCCACAATCTCCGTTCCGACACGTGGCCGATACTGGCTCAGGTCTAACTCTTCTCGCTAGTGCTGCGTTTAAGTGCTGCTCCGCTTCTGCGTCAGCTTGGTCTGCTATATCTGCGTACATAATAGTTTCCTTTGGGTAATAAAAAAACCGCCTCATTGGGCGGTTGGATTGGTAAAATTTAATTCGGCTTAGCGCTTTACTACTTTAATATTTTCTGGATGGGTGAATCCGTGGCTAACTGGTCCACCGACCGTCATTACGTGGTACTGTGATTCAATACCATCCACAGAGATAATTATGTCATCACCTGCGCGAATATCATCCGGCAATTCAATTTTTTCTTTTCTATCGCTATCGTGAATAAGTACGTTATAAATCATATGAAAATTCCAGTCAGCTATTAAGTCTGCATAAAAATACCACTAATAATGAATCCGAACTAACTGTAAATCATGAATGATAATGAAACGTTAGGCTATGGCGTCAGATTTCTCTTCTTACTTCACCACACACAAGCTCATGCTTAGGCTGAATATCTTTCATAGCCTCTATCTGATGCTCGCATTGCGGTTACGTCGGGTTAAACTACATTGCACGTCATGAAAGATGGATACTTGCTTGTTTTTTTGCAGCGCAGACCTTTTAATACGTAATCTCCTCTATAAGCGAAGGTTACCAATGAATTGGGTACTAGGATTTTTAGCTATCATTTTTTTAACTCCGGTGCTTTTACAGGCTGTCTCGAGATATGAAGACAAACTGAACCTAGATAAAAAAAGGTCCCTTGCAAAAAAGTCGTTTGAAAAGCTTTTTAGTACTTTACTTACCGAAGATACTGTAATTCTTGATACTGAGACCACAGGACTAAGTAAGTCGTCGGAAATCGTAGAAATTAGTATCATAGATATATATGGCAATGTACTCCTTGATACTTTAGTCAAACCCAAAAGAAAAATACGTTCCGATAATAAAGCCGTCGCTATACATGGGATTACTAATGAAATGCTTATAGCCGCACCGCAATGGAAAGATATTCACGAACAAGTTTGCTCAATTGTTAGCGGGAAGAATGTAGTTATCTACAACGCTGAATTTGACTTAAGGCTTATGGAGCAGACAGCAAAAAAATATGATTTAACTATGCCAGACATTTACGCTGAATGCTTGATGATGGTATATGGCGCATGGGATGGTACTCCAAGTAAGTACAATGGTTTTAAATGGCACAAACTCACTGACGCAGCGAAGACTTTAGGTGTAACTATCGTTGGTAAGCCACACCGGTCTTTGACCGATTGTAAAACCACACTTGGCGTTTTAAAAAAAATGAATGAAAAACCATCTCCAATTCTTACGAAAAAAATAAATAGATGATCTTTTTTAGATTATACCGATTTAACTACTCTCCACTATAATTTACCCTTCCTTGGCGATGGGGTCGCTAGAATGGGATGTCGTCGTCAAAGTCCATAGGTGGGTCATTGCGCTGCGGAGGCGTTGAACTCTGATTTTGTTGCGGCTTCCCTTGCTGCTGATTGAAGGTTGGTTTCTGGCCTTCTTACTTGCCACCTAGCATCTGCATGGTGCCACCGACATTCACTAAAACTTCCGTGGTGTAGCGGTCTTGGCCTGACTGGTCTTGCCATTTTCTAGTTCTTAGTTGGCCTTCGATATAAACCTGTGAGCCTTTACGTAGATACTCTCCAGCTACTTCTGCCAGCTTCCCGAATAAAACCACTCGATGCTTTAGCTGGTTTCGACCAGGGTTCATGGGATGAGGTGGTAAATAATGGCAACTAATGATTTTAAAGCATTTGCAGTGGGTCCTAATGCTAACGTAACGACTCAAAGTGATGATGAAACTTTGACGGCGCTAGCTTATGGTTTTCAGGCTGGTAAGGCTTCTAGCGCTCAAGTCAATAAGGCATTACGTCAGGGTACTGTGATGTCAAGCGTGCTAGCACAACTTATTTCAGATGCGACTGGCACTGATGTTCTTGATGATGGAAATACTGATGCTCTATTAACTAATTTAAAGCAGGCAATGACGAGCCTTACACCTGGTCGCCTGAATGGATCGCCTGTCGTGATTATTGCTAGCGGTACTTATACGCCAAAAACAGGAACGAATGCTGTCTTAGTCTATGCGATGGGGGCGGTGGTGCAGGCGGCGGGACTGTAGCCGTTAGTGAAGGATCAGCATCGGGTGGCGGTGGTGGCCTAGCTGTAGGATATTTCACCAGCGGTTTTAGTGGGATAAGTGTCACGATTGGATCTGGGGGTACTGGAAACGTTGGAGCTGCTGGTTCATCCGGTGGCATAACTTCATTTTGTTCCCTGCTCACCGCCTCTGGTGGAGGTACGGGTGCTTTGGGTGGTGCTCAGTCATCAGCTTACTTTTATAGCAATGGTCAGGGCGGCTCATCATCTACTGGCACTACTTTTTACACAAGAAAAGGTAACCCCGGCACAATAGGTCAGGTGTTCAATACCACAATAGCACTGGGCGGAGCTGGCGGGGGAAGTGAGTATGGTCAGGGAGGGAATAATTCTGGAACTACAACTGGTGGGTCTTACTTTTATGGTATTGCTGCTGTTGGGTATGGGGCTGGCGGCGGAGGAGGTGTTGCTTGCGGTGGGTCACCTGCAACTAAAGGCGGTAACGAAAGCCCTGGGGCAATCATCGTAATGGAGTACACATAATGAATAACTATGCAGTAGTAGATAGCGAAGGTAAAGTGATAAATATCATCTACTGGGATGGCGAAAGCGAATGGAACCCACCAGAAAATAACGTAGCTGTTAAAATTCCTGATGGGGTGTTTGTAGATATCGGTTACAGCTATAGTAGAGGCACCTTTTCCTCAGAAGAAGAATAAATCATTATTATCTAGGTGAAATCCTATCCCTAAGTTCCAGTATTTTTTTCTCTAATAGCTCGTGCATGATGCAGGATATCAATAGTGTTGATATTAAATACATCAACCAAAGAGAAACTCCTTGCAGAATACTACTTTGGGGTGGGATTATCTTGTGCATAAGATATAATATTGGCAAGTTAATTAGGTAAGATATGTATGATCCTCGTGCAATTATTTTAACAGGTAGAAGTAACACTGAAGGTAACTTAATGTTTAGCCCACACACAACCAAGGATGCGCATGCTAAACTAGTAAAATTGAATAATAAAATTTTGCAATATATATTATCATTTATAATGTTATCAGGCAGGTGGGATATATATATCAATAAAGGGAGAAAAAAAGATAGTACTTTAGCTATTAATAAAGCTATATTTTTTGAGTGTATATTGAAATATAAAATCCAAGCATAAATAAACCCATACGCAATAGAGTCTAACCTAGCTAAAGATATGGTTCTGATATCATTGAATGATAGGTTGGTCTGCGTTGAAATGTAACACCTGTAAAGAAATGGCATGATTATCATTAGTAGTAAGGAAATAAGGATGCTCTTCCTTGAATCCTTAATAAAAAAATATATGCTTATATATAGGATAGGGGTGATGAAATAGAATATTTCTTCAATAGCTAGACTCCACGCCTCACCAAAAAAAACTGGATGCGGTGATGTAAGGGATTGCGTAAAAAATAGATATGGAAATATATTATCGACTTCAGTAACTCTTATCCCTAACAATAAAGCAGTATTTAATAAAAGGAATAGAATATACATTGGATATGTTCTGGCCCATCTTCTAAAATAGAATGATGGAATCCATGAATACTTAACATTATTCTTTACAGATTTTTCTATTATTATCCTTCCGATCAGGAATCCAGAAAGAGTAAAAAAAAGTTCAACACCTATAAATCCTCCAAACTTCATACCATTGAAAGGTTCCCATATTGGAATTAAATACCCTCTGCCATGGGAAACCAAAACCATCATAATCGCTATGGCTCTACACAAATCTAACCAGTGATTGTTATTTTCTTTTTTCATTTTAAAATTATTTAATTTTTTGACTACTTAGCCATAGAGTAACGTATCAATTTATTATGTCAATTTATCTACATTGCTTAGTAAGAAATTTGTAGAGATGTTGAAACTTAAAGTGCAATTATTAAGTTAAGTAATTTTCCTTCCCATCCCCCGCGATAGACTACGTAGAACAACGACTCTCACCAGAGTTACTTATGCATGTAACCTAATCATCGATCATCATTCCGACCGATGAGGGATAAGCTGTGGCCGAGCCTGGGTACAAAGTGAAAAAGGGTAGAACCGTGCTACTAGATGTGAACGGTAAGCTGATGTTTGCCGAATTGGGAGAATTTTAAACACCAACGATGGCATTATCGAGAGTGACGCTCTTGATGATGCCAAAGTGTTGGGAGTGGTGACATTTATGGTGAAGGAATTGCCGAGAGGTGATGGTGACGAAGTTACAGCTTAACTGGAATCACTAGCTGCTTTTTATCTTATCTACGTGCCAGAAAATTTTATCAGCGTATAGCTCATATGCTTCGCGTTGCTCCTTTATCCAATCATGCTTGTTATAAACCGCCATAACTCCGCCTAATTCATGCCCCAGCATTTTTTCTGTAACGTGAGGGGGAACGCCTTCACTGGAAAGGTTCGTAACTAATGAACGCCTAAAATCGTAGGTGCGCCATTCTGGTAAGTCGATCCCCTCCCTTAGCTTAGCCATATAAAGGTTTGATGAGGACCTGTCGATAGGTTTATACAGTTCCATGCCAGGGAATAGGACGTGATTTCCGTTGTTGATCAGTCTTTCGATATAGGGTTGGACATGAGAGAAAATAGGACGGCGAATAACGTTGCCCATTTTTGATATTGTTGATGGGGTTGTCCATATCATGTCGTCCATGTTGAAATCAGATATGGTTGCTAGCCGCATTTCAGATAGGCGACTCCCCCAAAGGAGAAGTAATTGGTGAAGGATTCTATTAGAGGAATGTATCTTTGAGTTCTCTAGCGCTAACCACACTTTGGCTAACTCCCCGTATGTTAGAACACGAGTTCCAATATCAGAGCGTTTACCTATCGTTTTCGCGCTGAGCTTCATTACTTCGCAGGACGGTATGAGCTGGCGACTGACGCACCAATTTATTACCGATCGAAACTGAATAAGAAGGACTCTAGCTTTCTTTTTGTTTTCTTTCTCTTGCTTATCAAAGAACCTGATCCATTGAGAAACTGGGATGCTGTGTACAGGCATATCCTTAAATTGTGTGTACATGGTGTTGTACACGACAGAGCGATAAAGAGTCTGGGTATTTGCTCTGAGACCAGTGACATATTTGTCCCACCATTCATCAAGGCAGGTCTGCAGGGTTATCTCGTCACCAGGCAAAGAGAAATACTCCTTTGGGTTAATTCCCTTACCGTATAGCTCCCTCATCTCAGCAACAGCAATACGCGCATCCTTTAGTGACATGGCAGGGTACCTACCAACCGTTAAACGCACAGCCTTACCTTCCCAACGGTAACGAAATTGAAAGGCAATAGTACCTGTTGGTGTTATCCTAGCGCTAAGACCTTCGGCGTCAGTTATCTCTGATGGGCCGTCGTAGGGCTTGCCGCTGATGCTTCTTAGTTTAGTATCGCTGAGGGCCATAATTATGAGATGTACACAGTAGTTTTTTTTCATTATGTACTCAATCTGTACGCAAAGGCAAATGAACAAAACGAACATGAAGCGGAACAAATTGAAACAAAGTGAGTACATTGACATTATAAGTTGTTGCTGGAACACCAGTAAATGCGGTAACATCGGAACGACTTGAAACGAAGTGAAACACTAACGTGCAAGGTCCCCTTAGTTAAATGGATATAACGAGCCCCTCCTAAGGGCTAGTTGCAGGTTCGATTCCTGCAGGGGACACTTTTCACACCCTATCTTCCTTAGCTAAGCCTCCATCCTTTACCAATAAGGCTATGAAAGCGCTTAGTTAACCTTCTATCATTCCCATCTAAATTAAAAAATCAACAGAAGACCATCTTCCATAATAAATTAGTCATAGAATAAAGTTATTGATTGGAGTTGAATTGTAGTTTTTATATCTTCTTCAGAAGCAGGAGTACGAATGATTCAAGTAGCATTTACTTCCCAACCTACCGAGAGCCCTATCGAAAAGACTCTCGGAAGTATAACTTACTATCTATGAAAGGTTTTTTTTGTATTCTTAGATTCTTTAAAATACGAAAAACCCATCCAGATTGCGAGTAAACCTAGTGCTAAAGCGACAGCTAAAAGTAAAAAATCCATTATTAATATTCTCATAGGGTCTAGAACGGGGGGGATTATATTTATTCGTAGGATTTTTTCAATTAGTAAGTAAAACGTCAGGGGATCGTTAGCACAAAGTGCAGGAAATGCCTTGGTCAGTTAACTATCGCTGTGTGCATTGGATTAGAATAGTATCTTAAGGTTAAATATATGATCTTTTATTGTATTCTATATGTGATTATTTTTACGAGTATCGATAGGTAAAATATCATACGGTTATCATGGAGCTATAAACACACCACGCTTTTTATAAGGGTCCTATCTATCTCATCAGTAATTATTTTTTTATACAAAAAAATAATGATTTTATTTCTAACTTTCCGTTTCTATATTTCGACCCCAAAGATCGATAATTTAAGATACTGCCGAGTTTACAAATAATATATAAGATTTTGCATTTTTGCTTAGCTTCAGACACATCTTAATTTTAGGGATTTTGACAAGAGTTGATGAGTTATTTTTTCTGAGCCCAACTACGTTTTAACGCCTAATCTTCTGTTTTTATAGGAATAAAATTCATCGATTCTATCAATCAATAGTTTTAAGTAATTAATCTTAACTTTTTAATAGTTAATTATTTGCTAATGCACTCTTTTTGCACAGTAAAGTGCTTCGATTAGGACTTTACACGTTTTCTGGATCACGCTTCCAGAAAAATAAAAGGGCAAGGATGATGAACCAAAGCGGACTGAAAGCCATATTTTCTAGGCGGCGAGCGATACTGTTATGTTCGCTACCTTTACTACTACTCACCGATGCTAAGGCAGCATCCTACGACGAGCTGATTCTACGAGCGCGAGCAGGACAAAGTGATGAATTAATGGCTTATTTCGCTAATCGCTCACAGCGTGATGGCCTGAGTAGTAGCCAGATTGCAGATTGGTTACAGGTCGCGAGCTGGCAGCAAGATAATGATACGGTACGTACCGTATGGCGGCGTTATGGAACACAGCCAGGGCTTCCAGCCAGAGCCTATGCTGCAGTGGCGTCTGCAGAACGTAATTTACATCATTGGCCTAAGGCTATCGCATACTGGCGTCAAGCGATCAAGCGCGAACCCGATGCGGTCGATTACCTCTCTGCACTATCAAAGACTGAAGCGGATGCGGGGCAATTTAGCGCTGCCGCGGATACAGCTGAGCAGATTCATCGACTCGATAAGCCGATAGACTATTTATTAACGCTCGCTTATCTGCGGTTAAGAGAAGAACGTCGCTCTGAAGCGTTGCTAATATTGACTCAAGCTGCACAGCATAGGCCTGCTGATCAGTCTATACAGCAACAACTCAGCGAACTCTATACGATTAATCGCCTTTCACGTCCAGCGTTAGAAACTGCGCAATCCCTATCGCTACCTGTACAGACGTTAAGAGAAAAACAACTTGACGATGCTGCGCAGAGGGTACGTGATGCGCTGATCCAGACCGATAATCCTCGAACCCGTTTTGACACCGCTGACCGTGCCTTGGCTCTTTATCATCAACTCGACAAAGCCTGGCAAGGGCAGCCTGATACTCAATTAGTGTTACAACGCTTACGCTATGATCGCTTAGGGGCACTCGTTGCGCGGGAAGAGTACGGCCAGGTTATTGAGGAATATCGTCGATTACAGGATGCGAAGGTAGCATTGCCCGACTACGTGAAACCTTGGATTGCAACCGCATTGTTGGCACGTAAGCAACCACGCCAAGCCTTAACCCTATTATCGTCGGTCCCGGTGCCCATTATGCGGCAAGATGATGATCGCTTTTCAACCGAATTTTACGCGCTACTGGAGAGCGGGCAGTACCATCAGGCAGGGGAGCATTTAGCCGAGCGCGCTGCAGAGACCCCATGGAAATTACGGGTTTGGGGATTGCCGTTACAACAACCCAATGATAGTTGGCTTAGCTTACAGTCGTTGAAGATTGATTATCTCTTGGATACTCAGGACTTTACCGAAGCGCAGAAGTTAAGTCAGCGATTAGCCCTCAGCGCTCCCGGTAATCAGGGGCTTGCTATTCTATACGCAAGGGTACTTTCTGCTCGGGGAGCGGATCGACATGCTGAGAAGGTGCTTAAGCGTGCGGAAAGCCTGATGCCCGACAATATTCAGTTGGAGACAGAGCAAGCTTATACGGCGGCTAATCTTCAAGAGTGGCAACAAATGGATCTACTAACGGATGACCTTGTCGCCCGTTCTGCTCGCTCACCTACCATTCAAGAGTTAGATACTTTTCGTCGTATACAGCATAGCTGGGAGCTGCAGGTGGGTCTAAATCACGGTCTGCACTCTAATAGCCCGGTAACGGGAAGCCGAGATATCACCACGACAAGCCGTCTTTACACTCCGCCAATAGCCACTCATTACCGATTATTTAGCGGCTATCAATTCGAACAGAGCCATTTTGAAGAGGGTAAAAAACACGCCTTGACAGGTTCGGTCGGTGTCGAATGGCGAGGACGAGACTATCAGGCGGAAATAGAGGTCAACCATCAACAGCTATCGGGAGCTGAGCATACTGGGTTTCAGCTCGCGGGGTGGCACGACGTCGATGACCACTGGCGTATCACGGGCCAAGCTGCACGATTCTCAACTCAAGCCCCTCTACGTGCGCGTGCGAACCATGTCACTGCCGATAATGCGAGCGTAGGGCTGGAATGGCGGCAGAATGAGCGTCGGGAATATCAATTTTTACTTAGCCCTAGCCGTTTTTCCGATGGAAACCATCGCATCGAATACCAATTATCAGGCAAAGAACGACTGTGGACTGCCCCGAGAGCAACCCTTGATTTTACTCCCGCACTCAGCGGCAGTCAGAATAGTCGACAAAATGTCGCCTATTACAGCCCAAAAAACGATCTCTCAGTACTCCCAGGTTTAACTCTTACGCATCAGATCAGTCGGCATTATGCGCGAGTCTGGAGCCAGCAGCTAAGCATAGGAACTGGGATCTATCAACAACACGGGCAGGCAACGGGTTCAGCAACACAAGTCAGTTATGGCCACGAAATAGAATGGAATAGGCGTTTTACCTCAGGACTGACCTTAATTTGGGGCCGCCAGCCTTGGGATGGTCAGTATGAAAATACCCTCTCTGCACAGCTTGATATGACGCTGAGGTTTTAAGGATGAAAAAGTTAATTAATTGGCCCTTGTGGCTGGTCTTTACCCTACAGTTGATGCTCGGCTTCACTGCGGTTGCTGCGGTCCCATTCGTTCCTCCCTCGCAGCGCGAACATCCAGTGTCACAACAGCCTTGGCCGACTAACAGCTTCCTCACCATTGCTTATCACGATGTGGAAGATGGCGGTGCGGATCAACGCTACCTTGCGGTCAGAACCAGCGCACTCATTGAGCAGATGAATTGGCTGCGGGATAATGGCTATCAGCCCGTGAGTATCCAACAAATTTTAGAGGCGCATCAACATAAACGTACGCTGCCCCCTAAAGCCGTTTTACTCAGTTTCGACGATGGCTACAGCAGTTTCTACACGCGTGTTTGGCCGTTGCTCAAGGCGTGGAACTGGCCGGCATTATGGGCACCTGTCGGCAGTTGGGTCGATTCTGCCGCTCATCAACCGATCGATTTTGGAGGGCTAACCACGGCGAGGGAAAAATTTGCAACCTGGCAGATGGTGAAAGAGGTCAGCGATTCAGGATTAGTCGAGATCGGTTCGCATACTTGGAATGCGCATTTTGGTATTCGTGCTAATCCACAGGGTAGCTTCGAGCCAGCCATGACCAGCCGCTATTACGATCCTAAAGCAGAACATTACGAAACGAATGCACAGTTTCAGCAACGCATCGGCACGGATATTGAGAAAATCACCGATAAATTAACCCAGGTTACCGGTAAGTCACCGCGCGTCCTCGTTTGGCCCTATGGTGCCGAGAGCGGCGCCAGCTTAGCATTAGCTCAGCAACAGGGTTACCAGATGGCCTTCACTTTAAATGATGGGCTGGGTAATGCCAATAACCTAATGAGTTTACCTCGGGTGCTGATTTCGGGTAACCCTTCGCTACAAAACTTCGTTGCCTCTATCACGCAGACCAGCGATCGGGCACCCGTTAAAATGATCCAGGTTGATCTCGACTATGTCTATGACCCGGATGTACGTCAACAACAGAAAAATATCGATCGATTGATCCAGCGCGTCTACGATCTGCGGGTGTCTCATGTGTTTTTACAAGCCTTTGCCGATCCGAAGGGAGACGGTCTCGTTAAATCGCTCTATTTTCCGAATCGCCATCTACCGGTCCGTGCCGATCTGTTTAACTTCGTCTCTTGGCAATTACAAAATAGGGCAAATGTAAAAGTTTTCGCTTGGATGCCGGTGCTTGCCTTTGATCTGGATAAAAATCTGCCTCGAGTAAAAGGAGAGGGGAGACTTTCTGCAGAAAAAGAAGCTTATCCGCGCCTTTCACCTTGGAACCCTGAAGCGAGACGACAGATTACGGAGATCTATCAAGATCTTGCGGCAAATACCTCTTTTAACGGTATTTTATTCCACGATGACGCAGTGCTCTCCGATTTTGAAGATAGCAGCCCACAAGCGCTAGAAGCTTACAAAAAGGCTGGTTTCTCAACATCAATAAGTACTATTCGTCAGTCACCGGAAACGCTATCTCGTTGGAGTAGTTATAAGAGCCAAGTGCTGATCGATTTTACTCAGCATTTAATGGATGCCGTCAGGAAAATACGGGGACCACAGATTGAATCAGCGAGAAATATCTACGCTCAGCCTGTTCTCAATTCAGAAAGTGAGCAGTGGACTGCACAAAATCTTGCACAATTTATAGAAAGTTATCGCTGGACGGTGCCAATGGCGATGCCTGAGATGGAAAATATTCCAGCCGCTGAACAAAACCAATGGCTCAAGCAAGTCGTGGCACGTATTAAGCAAATACCTGGGGGGCTGGATAAAACCATTATCGAATTGCAGAGTATCGATTGGCGTCATCCCGATACCGTGCAATCGAACAATGATCGGCACTTAGTTCAATGGATCGAAGCACTACAAGTGCTCGGTGTACGAAATTATGGCTACTACCCAGATAATTTTTTAATAAATAAACCAGCGCTCTCTACTATCCGCCCCTATATTTCATCGGCTTGGTATCCTGCTCATGACTGATCGTATTCTTACTTTTACCATTCTCTGCCTGGTACTGAGTTTTCCATTAGGATTCGCGGCAACCTTCACTGGCGAAATTATGCTTAATTTCGTGTTCTTATGGCCATTGTTTATGGCGGCATTGTGGATTACCGGCGGTATTTATTTTTGGTTTCATCGCGAAAGGTACTGGTCGAAAATCCCTGATATTGGCGATCAGCAAGGGGCTTCTTCCCCGCTGATCTCACTACTCATTCCATGTTACAACGAAGGGCCAAATGTGCGGGAAACCGTGGAAGCGGCGCTGAATCAGCGCTACGCCAATCTGGAAGTTATCGCGATAAATGACGGCTCATCTGACAATACGGGGGATCTGCTAAATCAGCTGGCAACGGAGTATCCGAGCTTAAGGGTTATCCATCTTGCAGAAAATCAAGGTAAAGCCATTGCTCTACGTACCGGTGCAGCGGCAGCTAAAAGTGACTTTTTGGTCTGTATTGATGGTGATGCGCTCCCCGATCCTGATATGGCAGCGTTTTTAGTCGCGCCACTGATTAACTACCCGCGGGTGGGAGCCGTGACCGGTAATCCTCGAATTCGCACCCGCTCGACGTTGGTGGGACGGATTCAGGTCGGCGAGTTTTCATCGATCATCGGATTAATTAAGCGAACGCAACGTATATATGGTCATGTCTTTACGGTTTCCGGAGTCATCACTGCTTTTCGTCGAACGGCATTGGAAGAGGTGGGATACTGGAGTCCAGAGATGATCACGGAGGATATCGATATTAGTTGGAAGCTTCAGTTACAGCATTGGTCGATTTTCTTCGAGCCGCGGGCTATTTGCTGGATCTTGATGCCAGAGACGATTAAAGGCCTTTGGAAACAGCGACTACGCTGGGCACAGGGTGGTGCTGAAGTCTTCGTCAAAAATATGAAAAATATCTGGTCTCTTGAACATAAACGTATGTGGGTATTGTTAGGGGAATTTATGCTATCCACTCTATGGGCGTTCTCTTATGCCATGAGTGTTTTATTGTTTATCGCTGGGTTATTTATCACCTTACCCACTAATCTTCGTGTCGAAACACTGTTTCCCCCACACTTTACGGGGATCACATTAGCGATAGTGTGTCTACTGCAGTTTCTAGTCAGTATTATAATTGAACATCGTTATGAAAAAAGAATATTCCAGTCACTATTTTGGGTGGTTTGGTTTCCGGTTGTCTACTGGATGTTAAGTCTATTTACCACATTGGTGGCCTTCCCAAAAGTAATGTTGAAAAAACAACAGCAACGTGCGCGATGGAGTAATTCGGATCGAGGGATAGAGAGGACAACAAAATGAATTCACAACCTATCATTATCACTGAACCCCGTTTATCAATCAGACTCATCGATATGTTATTAACCCTAATCGCTTGGGGAGGGTTTATTTATCTAATCCTACATGAATATCAGGTATTATTTTCTGGGCAGCCTCGATCCGAGGGCTCTCCTGCGATAACACTACTTAACTATCTATTGTTTGCTCTTATTTATGTGTTGCTATTTATTTTATGGGCCAAGTATAACCAGCTATTTTTCAGTCATGAAAGAAGAAAGAGAAAGAATATACCTAACCAAGAAAAATTGGCTAAAAGTTTTGATATTAGTGTTACTGAATTAAAAAGGTTAGAAGGCCATAGAGTAGTGAAAGTTTTTCACTCCCCCTCCGGAGATATCACTCAGAGTGAAGTCATCGTGCTCTCAGCAGAACCATGGGAAAAATAATCCAGTGGTGGATTATTATAAGTTAGAGGGAGTAAGCCCGGCAAAAGATAGTACTGGTAACGGTTAAATGATAAAATATTCTAATGTAATTACGAAGTCTGTCGAGAAAAAAGTAGTGAAAGCAATCCGTAGTATTCTGTTTTTAATCGTTTTTTTTGTACCCCACTCTGCTTGGTCAATGACCGAAAATCTGGACGTACAAGCCTCTACCAATAAAATAGTCGAGGGGATATTAAGTTTCTCCCGTTGGCCTGGTGTTGTGGAACACCCGTTACTTTGTATTTCACAGCAGGCGAAATATTTTAACTTGAGTAAGGCTGCCGGTAATGGGTCATATAGAGTCGTCACTATCATTGATTCAACTAAATTTAATTCTGCTGGATGTAATGCTATCTATCTTGGGCAAGAATCGGTTAAACAGCAGAGTGCAATTATAAATTCCCTTGAGGGTCAACATGTTCTCACTATTAGCGAGAACAATTCCGATTGTGTGGCCGGAGCTTCCTTTTGTATTAATAGAAGAAATCAACGATTTAAATTTTCCGTAAACTTAGATTCTCTTACCCGCTCAGGCGTTAGAGTCAACTCAGATGTCCTGTTATTGTCCAGAGATGGGGATGAGTAAAATGTTTTATCATAAAAGTAAAACGAAAAATTCAATAAGGAAGAAAATTAGAAAAGTGAGTTTATTTAATTCACTTCTCAATCTTTTTGCTTGTTGGATACTATTATTTTCTACAGCAATCTATTTTATCAAAGACTATGAACAGCGTAATATGGAGCTACTTTCAACCAGTTTGAGTAGCAGCCTTACCGCAGCAACCGTCTTTGAAGATAGCTATAATGCTAATCGTAAAATCAATGCATTAGGTCAGCAACAGATGTTCGACTCTGCAGTGCTTTACGCAAAAGACGGCCGCGTTATAGCTCGTTGGGAAAATAAAAAACAGACGTTTTACTTATGGAATTACCTACATAGTTGGCTCTATCAAAATAAAAAGAAAATAGATATTATTCATGACCAGCAGGTAGTCGGTTGGTTATTTATTGTAGGTAATGATAGTTATCTCTTTAACTTTATACTGTACTCAGTGTTAATTTTAACAATTGGAATGATACTTATATTTATATTTTCATACGTATTAAGCTCTATTATGTATAGGAAAATATTGGTGGCAATGAACCAGATTACGGCCAAAATCAATCATGTCATCCACACTAAAGACTTCACAAAGCGTCTACCCGATAATTCATTGAAAGAATTCCAAGATTTTTCTGACAATGTTAATAGTCTGATTAGTGAAATAGAAAGACTTAATGGTGATCTGGTCCATGAAAATAAAAAATTAGCGATAAAAGCTTATCAAGATTCATTAACAGGGCTTGATAATCGTGCGGCATTTATTAGCCATTTACAGTTTATGCTGAGTGAAAATGGCCCGTACCCTTCATTTTATATTTTATTTATGGATGGGAATAGATTCAAACAAATCAATGATACATGGGGCCATGCCGCCGGTGATAAAGTATTGCAAGAGGTGGGTAATAGGTTGAAGACAGTGGTAGAAAAAGAGGATTGTGTCGCTCGATTGGGTGGGGATGAATTCGCAATAATTCTCTCTAATATGGAGAGCGACCGTCAAGTCGAAACATTTATATCGGCTTTACATAAGAGATTTCAACAACCCATTAACATTAGGGAGGAGCTCGCCGTTTCCTTCTCATTGACAATAGGTTTTACCTTGGCAAATAAAGATGAAGAAGTAAGTAATATATTATTGAGAGCAGATTCAGATATGTATCGGAATAAAAAAATAAAAGGTGAATAATATGCGCTATATAGCGATGATTTTTTCTCTAGTCCTGACACTAGTATTGGCAGGATGCCAAACTAACGGCCCATTTACTGCTGTGCAAAAAAGAGCGTTGCAGCAGCAAGGATTTCAGTATTTAGGTACCCACTGGGAGTTGGGACTTAACGATAAAATTTTATTCGGGATTGAGCAATACAAACTCACACCGGAAAGTCGACAAAAAATTGATGCTATCGCTAACAACCTAAAACGAGTGGGTATTTCTCACGTCGCAATTAATGGCCATACTGACAACTACGGGAAAGCTGATTATAACCAGCAGCTCTCCTATCAACGTGCAAAAAGTGTCGCACAGGTATGGATAAGTAGCACTGGCGACGATGCGAGCCATATCTCGGTAAATGGTTACGGGATGACTAAACCTATAGCAAGCAATAAAACGGCGCAGGGGCGAGCGATGAATAGGCGTGTTGCAATTGTAATCGAGGCACCTTAGCGAGCGAGGAGGGGATTAGTCATCCCCCCCAGTAATACTTCGGCGGTATTATTGACTAGGGATCCAACGCTGGATAGTCGAAACTGTTTCTACTCCAGAAGGTAAGGAAACCAGTTCGATGAGTAGACCGAACGGCGTCATTCCAAACCATATTTGATTACCTTCGCCCGTTTCACTACCAAAACATTCGTTAGGCCCTTCAAACATTGTGGCACCATTTTGTCGCATCCTTTCGCCTGTCGCAGCGATCTCGTCCGTATAGATCGAAATATGATTAAATCCCGTATTTCCTATAGTGCGATGTTGATTGGTAACAGCCGGGCTAACACCAATAATTTCGATGTTGGGACCTTCTGCTAAGCGAAGCATAGTGACGGACGTCATGGCGAGCTCAGGTGGAAAACCTTGAACAGCGCTTAACTTATCACCACCGATATGTTTACTCTCATCGCCAAATGGGATCACACGATGCAGTACTTGAGCGTCGAAAGTATTTTTAAAAAAGAGTTCGGCTTTATCGGGATCTTCTACGGTAATGCCAATATGTTCGATACCTCTAATCATAACGACCACCTTTTTAACGTTTCTTAGCTAAGGCTAGCACAGGAATTACAAGTCAGCGTAATGGCGCGGGATGTTATCCACTCAGAGAAGGTAATAATAAAGTACGACAGACTATTGATTATCCCCCCGTACAGGGAGGGGGATATCTTATGTTCGGATGTTAAGATTGAATTGGCCAGTTAATGGCAGATAGTTGGCGCGGTACTACACCTGCGAACAGTTCGCCTTGGAACGCTTTAATGCCTGCCAGACGAAGCCACGACCACTCCTCGACTTGCTTAATGCCTGAAGCGATAACTTGAATTTCTAGCGATGAACATATCTTAATAATAGATTGATTGATCGCTTGTTTTGGGCCATTTTTATGAACGTCACGCAGCATGTCACCGTCGACCATCACTAATTCTGGCTGAACACGGGTTAACAGTAATAGCCCTGCCATACCTGCACCAAAATTATCGATAGCAAGACGTATGCCAGCACGTTTGAGTTTTAAGATCTCGGCATTAAATGCCTCATCTTCATTGACAACACTATCTTCGGCGATTGATATGATGATCTGTTGAGGAATAAAACCATTAGCTTCGATCGCGCCAAGCAAGAAATTAACCGCCTCAGTATTTTTGACTAGAGTCATTGGTAATAGTTTCAGTACCAATGTGTAGTCGCATAAACCTAGGCTGTTAGCCATCTCCAAAGCTGTCTGTTTCGAGACAAGATCAACTTCATAAATCTCATCGCGTTGTAAGCTGGCGAAAAATTTTAGGGGCGACTGGCCATCGGCCGCACGCATCTTAGCCTCATAACTTAAAATTTTTCGAGATGCTGGATTAATTATTGGTTGGAAACCAAAGGTATAAGGGAGCTCTTCGCTGTGCACCGCGACTAATTCAGGCTGTTGTTTTAGCTCAAACTGCCATTGCTCGCTTTCGCCTAATTCGAGATAGCTGTCTTTGTTATCACGCTCTACGAATGTTTTGATAAATTGTAGTGTTCGATCATCGTAGGTCAGCTTGAACTTGGACGTTGCGCGAGCGAGTACTGCGTCGAGTACAGCCGATTTCTCGAAGTTACGCAGGTCGAACAGCTCCATGCCAGCATTGCCGAAATGTCGCTCTACTGAGTAATCACGTAATAATTCTGTGAGAGAGAAATGACGATTATCTTCGCATATCTCGCGATAAATAGTGTCCACTTCCTCTTCGGGTCCTTCGAGTAGTTGTAAGAAATGTTCACCATCAAACAGGAGTATTCCGGTTACTGCTGCGTCAGAGTTGCGTTGGTTAGCCTTTTCAATAAACTTTTCTACTTCGGGTTCAGAAGTATTTTTACCGATATGACTTCTATAGATGATGGTCGTAAGCATTTATTATCCTAGTGAAGGATGTTAATTAGTTAGCACTCTAACAAATTTTATGCGAATAAGATAATGAATGGTAAAATTAAACAACAGCTTACCCCTATGAAGCCCTATTCGACCTAATTTTGAGGCGCAAGAGTGATCGCTTCAAACCGTAATTGTAGTGCGAATTTTCGTCCTGCGCAAAATGTGTAAACTAGGCTTTTACTAATGTATGAGATTACGTAACAAATCTTTAAAACTGACGATTTTATCGCCGGAAAGGGGCTTTTTCTAAACCTTTATGTAACATTTGTTTCGAAACAAGATTCGGTAACTAGGCAGCTTATGTTATAGTTTCGGCTATTATAACCGCCTATAATTGATTCAATCATGTTGCAAGCCCTCAACCTTAGCTGTTACCGCGATGAACGTGTCTTGTTCAAAGACTTAACGTTTACACTCTCTGCAGGAGAGATCATGCAGATTGAAGGGGAGAACGGTGCGGGGAAGACCACCTTACTGCGTTTACTTACCGGTCTAAGCCGACCCGATCAAGGCACAATCACGTGGAATGATAGCGACATTCTTAAATCCTGTGACGGCTGGCCAGAACAGATGATCTACCTAGCTCACCTTCCTGGCATTAAGCAAGTGCTGACGGCCTTTGAGAATCTGCAGTTTTATCATCCACTGGCATCGAAAAATACTATCTATCGAGCATTGGAAGAGGTTGAGCTAGCAGGCTATGAAGAGATCCCTGTGGCTAATTTTTCGGCAGGGCAGCAACGGCGCGTAGCCTTAGCCCGCTTATGGTTAACCGAGGCTAAACTTTGGATCCTTGATGAACCGCTTACTGCTATTGATAAGTGGGGCGTAAAAAAATTGAATGAAAAATTTACCGAACACCTCATGCAGCAAGGCATTATTGTGTTGACTACGCATCAAGACCTCCCTGCGTCACTGCATTCGATTCGAAAACTCCGCCTGCGGGGTGACGAAGAATAATGCTACGTTTACTTCAGCGCGAGCTTAAAATAGCTTTCCGTCACCGTGCAGACATTATTAATCCTCTGTGGTTTTTTTTGATTATCGTAACGCTTTTCCCTTTAGGAATCGGTCCCGAGAGTGCATTGTTAGCAAGGATTGCGCCAGGGGTCGTTTGGGTAGCGGCGCTATTGGCCTCACTATTGGGGCTAGAAAGAATGTTTCGTGATGATTTTCTCGATGGCTCGCTGGAACAATTGCTACTGTTGCCAACGCCGTTGCCTATCGTAGCCTTGGTCAAAGTCTTTGCGCATTGGTTAACCAGTGGGCTTCCCCTCATCATCTTGTCACCTTTAGCTTCACTCTTTTTGTCATTAAATTTTACTGGCTGGTGGGGGCTGGTCTTAACCTTATCACTGGGTACTCTTACCTTTAGTTTTCTTGGCGCCATTGGCGTTGCCTTAACGGTAGGGCTGCGGCGTGGAGGTGTTTTACTCAGTCTTTTAGTCCTCCCTTTAGCTATCCCTATCCTAATTTTTGCAAGCAGTGCAGTGGATGCCGCCAGTCAAGGGCTAGCGATTTCGGGCTATTTAGCAATTTTGGCTGCAATGTTAGTCGTCAGTGTGGTCTTAGCGCCATTTGCGATTGCCGCCGCGCTACGAGTCAGTTTGCAGTAAAAAAATACCATAATTATAAAGTGAGCATCGTTATGTGGAAATGGTTACATCTTTTGGCAAAACCCGATCGATTGTATCGGCTTTGTAGCCAATGGTTGCCTTGGCTTGCCGTCGCCACGGCATGTACTCTTGCCTTAGGATGGGGGTGGGGCTTCGTTTTCGCCCCCCCAGATTATCAGCAAGGCGAGAGCTATCGCATCATGTATTTACATGTTCCTGCGGCAATCTGGTCGATGGGAATTTATGCGTCGATGGCGGTGAGTGCTTTTACCGGATTAGTTTGGCAGATGAAAATGTCAGACTTAGTCGCCAGAGCTATGGCACCTATCGGCGCGGCATTTACCCTAATAGCCCTTGTTACCGGTTCCGCCTGGGGTAAACCCATGTGGGGAACCTGGTGGATTTGGGATGCTCGCCTGACATCAGAACTGATTTTACTGTTTCTTTATATGGGGATCATCGCCCTGTATCACGCCTTCGACGATCGGCGGGCCGCTGGACGGGCTGCCAGTATCTTAATATTAGTCGGTGTGGTGAACTTACCTATCATCCACTACTCCGTACAGTGGTGGAACACTCTACATCAAGGTTCTTCTGGGCTGCTGCAACAAGCTATCGCGCCTGAGATGCGTACGCCGTTGCGCTGGTCGATCTTGGGCTATTTGCTATTTTTTATCACCCTAACGCTAAGTCGATTACGTAATTTATTGTTACTCACCGAGCAACATCGACCTTGGGCGAGAGAGATCGCACATCAGGAGAGCAAAAAATGAGCCCTGCATTTCATTCTTGGCCGCAATTTTTAGCGATGGGCGGATACGGCTTTTTCGTCTGGCTATCGGTATTCGTAGTGTTATTAGTTATGGGTGTTCTGGTGGGTCACAGTATTTATCAACGTCGCCACTTAATGGCGATGATTTCGACGAAACAAGATCGTGAGCAGCGGATCATGGCCGCAAGAAAACGTAAACAGAGTGCGGGAGCCAGACCATGAATCTTCGTCGTCGTAAGCGGCTAATAACAGTATTGGCTATCGTGATTGGGCTTGGCATTGCTACCGCATTGGTGATGTATGCCCTGAGGTCGAACATCGATCTGTTTTATACCCCGAGTGAAATTCTCGACGGTAAGGGGGAAGATCATCAAATTCCCGAGCCGGGACAACGCTTGCGCGTTGGCGGCATGGTCATGCCCGGTAGTGTGAAACGTGATCCCACGACCTTAGCGGTAAGTTTTAAGTTGTATGATGCCAATGGGGTGGTGTCGGTAAGCTACGTCGGTATCCTACCGGATCTCTTTCGTGAAGGGCAGGGGGTTGTCGCACAGGGCGTATTAGCGCCGAACCATCTGATAAATGCCGAGCAAGTGTTGGCAAAACACGATGAGAAATATACGCCACCGGAAATTGAGGATGCGATGAAGAAGAATCATCAACAAGCGGGTGTAGCCCAGGCGGGGAATAACCAATGATGCCGGAGATTGGGAGCTTCCTATTATGCTTGGCTACTGGGCTGTCGCTGGTACTGAGTATTTGGCCACTTTGGGGGGCAAGAACCCTTAACTTACGCTTAATGGCATTGGCGCGTCCATTGAGTTACGCGCTGTTTATGTGCATCGTCGCGGCATTCTTAATTTTAGTGAATGCCTTTGTAGAGAATGATTTTACCGTTGCCTATGTCGTCGAGAACTCGAACACATTGCTCCCCGTCTGGTATCGGGTTGCGGCAACTTGGGGCGCCCATGAGGGTTCGTTACTGCTATGGCTGTTGATGCTAAGCGGTTGGACATTTGCGGTAGCCTGTTTTAGTCGGAAAATGCCGCTAGATTCCGTCGCGCGCGTATTGGCCGTGATGGGAATGATTAACCTCGGCTTTCTACTCTTTCTCACCTTAACGTCTAACCCCTTTATCCGCACGCTTCCTAATTTCCCCGTCGACGGTAGCGATCTTAATCCGATGCTGCAGGATATTGGGCTGATTTTCCATCCCCCGTTACTCTATATGGGCTATGTTGGCTTCTCAGTGGCCTTTGCTTTCGCGATAGCCTCGCTGATGACCGGGCGTCTTGATACGGCTTGGGCAAGATGGTCGCGTCCTTGGACTACTGCGGCGTGGGTATTTTTGACCATCGGTATTGTCTTAGGATCGGCATGGGCTTATTACGAGCTCGGTTGGGGCGGCTGGTGGTTCTGGGACCCGGTGGAAAATGCCTCGCTGATGCCTTGGTTGGCAGGGACTGCGTTGATTCACTCCTTAGCGGTCACTGAGAAACGTGGGACGTTTAAATCCTGGACGGTGTTATTAGCGATTACCGCTTTCTCATTAAGTCTATTAGGAACATTTCTGGTCCGTTCCGGCGTGTTGGTTTCGGTGCACTCTTTTGCCTCTGATCCGACACGCGGGATGTTTATTCTGATTTTCCTCGTTATCGTGATTGGTAGCTCATTGTTACTGTATGCCTTAAAAGGTGGCAAAGTCCGAAGCCGTGTTGATAATCAACTCTGGTCCCGGGAGTCGTTTTTGCTCGGTAACAACGTTTTACTCATTGCGGCGATGTTAGTCGTCTTACTGGGCACGCTGCTCCCGCTGATCCATAAGCAACTCGGACTGGGCAGTATTTCGATTGGCGAGCCCTTCTTTAACACCATGTTTAGTTGGCTGATGGCACCCTTTGCTTTGTTCCTAGGAATAGGCCCACTCGTGCGCTGGCGTCGTGATGAGCCACAAAAGTTAGTGAAGCGCTTAGTCCTGGCTATGGCAGTGACCTTGATTGCGGCAATAATCATTCCTTGGTGGTTGCAGGATCGTATTCAAGGTATGACGGTTGTCGGCCTCCTAATGTCTCTATGGGTGATTATCCTGACGATTATGGAATTACACGAGCGGGCCACTCACCGTCATCGCTTCTGGCAAGGGCTAACAAAGCTCTCTCGTAGTCATTGGGGAATGGTATTGGGGCATCTAGGCGTAGCGGTCACGGTAATAGGTATTGCCTTTAGTACCCAATACAGTGTTGAAAGAGATGTCAGGATGAAAGCCGGTGACAGTATTTCGATCCACGACTATCAATTTACCTTCCGCGGAGTAAAACCTCTGCAGGGCGCGAACTATAGCGGGGGATCCGGTGTTATCGATGTAACACGTCAGGGTAAGACTGAGGCCGTGTTATATGCTGAAAAACGTTTCTATACGGCTGCTAGGACGATGATGACTGAAGCGGCGATCAGCGGCGGGGTGACTCGCGATCTTTATGCCGCGCTGGGCGAAGAGTTAGACGACGGTTCTTGGGCAGTTCGTATCTATTACAAACCATTCGTACGGTGGATCTGGTTCGGTGGTGTCTTTATGGCGATTGGCGGTATTTTCTGTATTGCAGATCCTCGCTATCGCTCTGCGAAAAAAGCCCAGAAAAAGGAGAAAAATCATGAATAAAAAAATCCTTTTTATTCCTTTGTTCCTTTTCCTGTTACTTGCCGCTGCGCTACTTTGGCAATTAACGCGTAATGCACAAGGCGATGACCCCACCCGCTTAGAATCTGCCCTGATAGGTAAGCCTGTGCCAAGTTTTCGGCTGGAATCGCTATTCGAACCGGGTAAACGCTTCGATCAACAAGTCCTGGTCGACGGAAAACCCTTATTGCTCAATGTATGGGCGACTTGGTGTCCGACTTGCCGTGCTGAGCATCAGTATCTGAATCATCTCGCCGAACAAGGCGTCAGAGTGGTCGGACTGAATTATAAAGATGATCGGACTAAAGCCATTAATTGGTTGAATACCCTTGGCAATCCCTACTCATTGAGTTTATACGACGGCGATGGAATGCTGGGATTGGATCTTGGGGTGTATGGTGCCCCCGAGACCTTCTTAATCGACGGCCAAGGAATTATTCGTTATCGCCATGCCGGTGATATCAATGAACGCGTTTGGCAGCAAGAAGTGAAGCCATTGTGGGATAAATATTCACAGCAGGGGCAGCACTGATGCTCAGAAAATGTCTAATGGTGATCGCCGGTATGTTACTGACGACCTCGGTCTGGGCGGCGATCGATACCTATCACTTTTCCTCTGTAGAACAGGAAGAACAGTACCGGCAGCTGACTCAGTCATTGCGTTGCCCGAAATGTCAGAATAATAGTATTGCTGATTCTTCGGCGATGATTGCCGCCGATATGCGCGAAAAAGTCTATCAATTAATGGAGCAGGGTCAATCTCGCCAGCAGATAATCGACTATATGGTCGCCCGATACGGTAATTTCGTCACCTACGAGCCGCCCGTTACGCCATCAACGCTGATCTTATGGTTGGGGCCCTTACTGTTTGTTATCGCAGGAGGCGTTGTCATTTTTCTTCGTGCCAAACGTCAACCGCAAGCAGTCAAGCTGTCGCGTGAAGAGCAGCAGCGTTTAGCGAAAGTGATTGCCGAAAAGGAGCAACAGTAATGGGAAATTTATGGTTAGTACTCTTCGGTTTACTGGCGGTGGCATGTGTTTGGATCGCCGTCGCGCTAGGTCGTAAGCCACGCGACTACGCACAGCTACGCGATGAGCTCAACACACTCTTTTACCAACAACGACTGAAAGAGATTGAAGAGGATGATGCGCAAGGGATTGTTAGCGAAAAAGCGGAATTGGTGACAGAACTGCAGCACTCGTTGTTAGCCGATCTGCCTGAGCAAACTTCTCGCACGGTACGTTTAGGTAAATCTTGGGTAATGGTGCCGATTATTCTGGTGGTCATCGGCGTCTCGCTGGCGATGTATGTGAAAACCGGCGGAATAATGCAACAAATGGCGTTGAACCAAGTTGAGCAAGATTATCCGCAACTTCGTGAACGACTCATGAATCCACAAGCTGAGCATCTCACCTTCGGTGAATTACAACAGTTCTCCTTAGGATTGCGCGCCTCACTACAAAATGACCCCGATAATGTAGAAGATTGGGCAATGTTAGGTCGTCTGGGGATGGTGTTGAATAATAGCCAATTGGCCAGCCAGGCATTTGAAAGAGCTTTACATTTGGCACCGGATGATACTGGCTTAAAGAGCGATTATGCTGAAGTCCTCGTGCGCTCGCCAGATCCGCAAGATAATCGTCAAGCCCAGCTATTATTACAAGATATGCTCGTAAAACAGCCTCGGGATACGCGATTACTGACGTTACTGGCGGCAGATTTCTTCGCACAGCAGAAATACCCTGAAGCGATCCGCTACTGGCAACAGCTGCTACCACAGCTTACACCGGGTTCTGCGCAGAGGGACGCCGTAGAGAAAGGAATCGAACAAGCCAAAACCAATGCTGGACTCCAAACCAGCCAATTAACCGTTAATATCGATTTAAGCACTTCTGCTAAAAGAATGTTACCGCAAAATGGTGTATTGTATATTTCTGTAACCGATGGTGTCTCACCTGTTCCTGTTGCGGTGAAACGTATTCCTTTAAGCCATTTTCCACTTAGTTTGGTATTGGATGACAGTAATGCAATGGTGCCTGAGCGACTCCTTTCTGCTCAACATCAGTTACAGGTACGTGCACGAATTTCTCGGGATGGTAGCGCTAAACCGCAAAAAGATGACTGGTTTGGCTTGAATTCAGTGGTCCACTTCACTGGTAAGCAGTCTCTGTCTGTCATCATTGATCAGCAAGAGCCTTAAAATAATAACGGTGCAAAACATGGCAAATAACCTCTCTTACCGGCTTGCAGCATTAAGCTTAGCCACGCTTGTTTTAGCAGGATGTGCGAGTTCAAAACCTGATGAAAATCAGCAGACGTCACAACGTAGTGACCCGCTGCAAGGGTTTAACCGTAAGATGTTTAATTTTAACTATGACGTGCTGGACCCGTATATCGTCCGCCCGGTCGCGGTTGCATGGCGGGATTATGTGCCGGTGCCAGCACGTACCGGAATTAGTAATGTACTCGGTAACTTAGATGAGCCATCGTCGATGGTTAACTACCTATTGGAAGGGGATGTCGAACGGGCTGCGATTCACTTTACGCGGTTCTTCCTGAACTCGACATTGGGCCTAGGCGGATTGATCGATGTGGCGGGTAAAGCCAATCCTCAACTTGCTCGTGAACATTCCCATGGCTTCGGGAGTACGCTGGGACACTATGGCGTAGGTTATGGCCCTTATGTTGAATTACCGGGCTACGGGAGTTTTACAATTCGCCAGGACGGTGGTGACTATGTTGATAACCTTTACGCTCCTCTTAGTTGGTTAACGATTTGGTTATCAGCTGGGAAGTGGGTGCTCGAAGGCGTAGAAACTCGGGCGCAGTTACTCGATTCCGACGGTATTTTACATCAGCAAAGCGATCCTTACGCCTTTATCCGTAACGCTTATTTCCAGCGGTATGACTTCTTGGCTAATGGCGGCAAACTGCAGCCGGAAGATAACCCTAACGCTAAAGCTATCCAAGGCGATTTAAAAGATATCGATTCTGAATAAACCCGTCCTAACTAAACTGTGTTAACCCGCAAAAAACGCCCAGTATTGGGCGTTTTACTTTTTTTAGGGATTTTTTTTATTCGCGATTACAGCGATTTGCGCGGTATTGGCAAGTCCTAGGGTTGACTGTCTTAGAGAGCTAAGGTAAAAAAGCAGATTCACGCGCAGGAAGTGACAGGCGCTGAATTAATTTCCCTTTCAGTAACGGTGCTTTATGCATGTTTATATAATGCGTCATGGCGACGCAGCGCTCGATGCGGCAAGTGATGCGCAACGTCCGTTGACACATTGCGGTGTCGTTGAATCCCAACAAATGTCCCGTTGGCTCGCTGCACAACAGCCATCATTTGACCTAACGCTGGTCAGCCCCTTCTTGCGCGCGCAACAGACATTCAACGCTTTCTCTGAAAATGTCATAACAAGCGGCGAAGTTGAAACCTTAGAGATGCTAACGCCATCCGGCGATGCTCAAGCCGTCGGTGATTACCTCCAAGGTTTAGCGAGTGAAGGGGTGGAGAGTGTGATGATTATCTCCCACTTGCCTTTAGTAGGGTATTTAGTCTCGACCTTATGCCCAGAGCAGTGTCCGCCCATGTTCGCCACGGCAGGTATTGCACACATCGACTACGACGCTAAAACGGCTCGTGGCATCCTATGTTGGCAGGAAAGCCCATCCCGTCTCGCCACGGCAATGTAATGATTAATGCTGATCGGGGCAACTAAAAGAGCGGCATCGCCAGTTCGTCAACTTCGATCAGCATCAAAATTGCCGCATTGCCACCAAACATTTTCGGAGCTTGGTGGAACGCCATCACATGAGGATGCTGCGCTAACCACAAAGGCGTCTGTTGTTTAAGAATGTGTTTACCGTGTCCGTGCATCACCGACGCACAGAAAAGACGCTCCCTCCTGCATGCTGCGATCATAGCACCCAACTCTTTTTTTGCTTGTTGCTGGGTCAGTCCATGTAAATCTAAAAATATCTCAGGGGTATAGTCGCCGCGACGTAACTTTTTGACTTCATAGGGGCTGACATCGGCTCGGGTATAGCGGACTGGGCCATCTTCTGCGAGTAGCGGCTGGTATTCATCGGAAAAATAGTGGCTATTGTCGACCTGTTCGCTGATAAGTCTTTTTTCAGGGAGCGCTCGCTCAATTTTTTTCGTTAATGGATGTAATACGGTATCTTGCTTAAGACGAGGCGTGTCACCCATCAATGTTCTAAATAGGTCCAAATCATCATTATTAAGGGGGGGCTTGCGGCTCATCGTCGTTCCAGCTACTGAATTATCATCCTGTCATTTTTAACGGCAATCCCTCAAAAATCAAATTTCTCTTATTAATTACCCAGCAGGGATGAAAATAGCCGTCTAATGAAGCTGAATTTAGCATAAGTTCGTGGCAAACTAGGTAAAGTTTTGTTAGTTGCCCTGGAGGGCATGTGGATAAATTTTTTGCCGAAGAGGTGGTAAGCGACCTGCATACCATCCAGGATAT
>Ga0153974_1000035_pt1 | contig 31656 bp, 34 predicted proteins | sample TSGA058MetaG_FD_104741 | JGI IMG/M metagenome (GOLD analysis project Ga0153974, IMG submission 104741) | Attine ant fungus gardens microbial communities from Georgia, USA - TSGA058 MetaG | ecosystem: Host-associated > Fungi > Mycelium > Unclassified | place: USA: Georgia, Yuchi Wildlife... | reverse complement strand
TAGATTAGCGGCCTTTTTCAATTTAACCAGGATAATCAATTCATCGATGGCAAGATTTTGGTCAAAAGAAGCTACTCTATGGGGTTTTGCCCTTTACGGTACAGCGGTAGGTGCAGGCACACTGTTTCTCCCTATCCAACTCGGTTCCGCTGGGACCTTGGTCCTCTTCCTCACTGCCCTTGTTGCATGGCCACTGACCTATTGGCCGCATAAAGCCTTGAGTCAGTTTATCCTCGCAGCGCCTGCGCGTGAACCCGGAGATGGTATCACTAATGCGGTAAAATATTACTATGGAAAGCGTGTGGGTAATGTTATTACCTTCCTCTATTTTATCGCTTTCTTCGTAATCATCTTAATCTACGCCGTAGCAATCACGAATTCCCTTATTGAGCAGATTTCTACCCATTATCCCTTGTCACATCTTGCCAGAATAGGCTTAAGTCTCTTGGTAGTGGTGCTGTTGAATATGATCTTCTTGATGGGCCGCCAGGCGACGATACGAGTGATGGGCTTCTTGGTCTTTCCAATATTGGCCTACTTCTTCTTTTTATCATGCTACATGATTAAAGATTGGCATCCCGAATTGCTATCGCTGCATGGCGAATTCTCCGCGGCAAGCTTACGCCAAATATGGTTATCTCTACCGGTAATGGTGTTTGCTTTCAGTCACACGCCAATTATCTCAACCTTTTCGGTAGCACAACGTGAAGCACATGGGGACGAGGCGATCTCGAGCTGTAAACGCATCATGCGTTGGGCTTATTTGGTTATCAGCCTGAGCGTCTTATTTTTCGTCTTTAGTTGTTATCTATCCATCCCTAATGCGTATATTCATGAGGCGAAGGACAAGGGATTAACGATTCTCTCAGCACTATCGATGAAGCCCGACTCACCAGCTTGGTTGGCACTATCAGGGATAGTGGTGGCAATTGTCGCGATGTCGAAGTCGTTCCTAGGCACTTACTTCGGAGTAATAGAAGGGGCAACTGAGTTGACGCGTACAACCCTTAAACAAATCGGTATTACCCGAAGTCATCGATTTAATCGCGCGCTTTCCGTGTTTATTGTCTCGCTGATTACTTTCGGGGTGTGCAGTATCAATCCCAATGCTCTATCGATGATTTATGCGATCAGTGGCCCATTGATTGCAATGATCCTATTTATCATGCCTACCCTTTCGACGTGGCTAATCAAGGAATTAAAACCTTATCGCAGCGTAGGTAATTTCATTACGCTAATTGTAGGGATTCTTTGTGTATCGGTGATGTTTCTTCATTAATTAATTAGGGCGGCGATAAGCCGCCCTGTTAAGTTAAAAAAGCCCTAAGGGCTCAATGCCATAGCTGACGAGTAAGTTTTTAGTCTGCTGATAATGGTCTAACATCATTTTATGTGTCTCACGGCCTATTCCTGACTGCTTGTAGCCACCGAACGCCGCATGTGCTGGGTAGAGATGGTAGCAGTTAGTCCATACCCTTCCCGCTTGTACCGCGCGTCCTACTCGATAGGCACGGTTAGTATCTCGCGTCCAGACCCCGGCGCCTAAGCCGTAAATTGTATCGTTGGCGATAGCAATCGCTTCGGCTTCATCTTTAAACGTGGTAATGCCAATGACGGGTCCGAAGATCTCCTCTTGAAACACCTGCATACTATTATCACCCTTCAATAATGTCGGCTGAATATAGAAGCCCGATCCCAGCTCTCCCGATAGGGACTCAGCATGCCCACCTGCGAGCACTTCAGCCCCTTCTTGCTTGGCGATATCCAGCCAAGAGAGAATTTTATCGAATTGTTGTTGGGACGCTTGTGCACCAACCATCGTCTCCGTATCGAGTGGGTGGCCTCGTTTAATCGTTTTCATGCGCTGCATCACAACCGCCATAAAACGCTCGAAAATGGAGGCCTGGACGAGTGCACGAGAAGGACAGGTACAGATTTCACCCTGATTTAAAAAGCCCAGTACTAAGCCTTCTGCCGCTTTTTCAATGAAGCTTTCCTCAGCATCCATAATATCTTCAAAGAAAATATTGGGTGATTTACCCCCCAGCTCGACGGTAGAGGGAATTATATTTTTAGCTGCAAGCTCCAATATGTGGCGTCCGGTGGCCGTCGAACCAGTGAAAGCAATTTTCGCGATACCTTTATGGCCGGCCAGGGCTTCACCGGCTTCACGACCGAAGCCATGCACGATGTTCAGCACGCCTTTAGGGAGTAGGTCGCCGACTAGCTCCGCGAATAAGGTGATAGATAAGGGCGTTTGTTCTGCGGGTTTGAGTACTACACAGTTTCCCGCCGCAAGCGCTGGGGCGAGCTTCCATGCTGCCATCAGTAGGGGGAAATTCCATGGGATGATTTGTCCCACCACGCCAAGAGGCTCATGAAAATGATAACTTACTGTGGTTTCATCTATCTGCGCACAACTCCCCTCTTGAGCTCTAAGGCAGCCAGCGAAGTAACGGAAATGATCTACCGCGAGGGGCACATCAGCCGCCAAGGTTTCACGTACGGGTTTGCCGTTATCCCACGTCTCATTAACGGCGAAACGTTCGCTAGCGTCTTGCAACCTATCGGCTATTTTTAACAGAATCTCTGAACGCTGTTGAACAGAAACCTTACTCCAGCTTACAAACGCTTTAGATGCCGCCTCTACCGCTAGATCGATATCTTCGGCCTGTGAACGAGGAAACTCACCAATAACTGAGCCATCTATCGGCGAAGTATTCGTGAAGTAAGCACCCGATTTAGGCGCAATGAATTGACCATCAATATAGTTCGCATAACGCTCTTTTAACTCAATTAACGATGCCTTCTCATTCGGTGTCGCGTAGCGCATAAGCCCCTCTCACACATGTTAAATAAGTGTTAAATTAGCCTACGTAATGGATTTTGTCACAACTAGTGGAAATTTTTGTGAGTTAGATAGGAAACTATTGATGAATTTACTTACAGACTAGTCTTAGAAATCATAAAAAATGCGTTCTATTCCGGCACTTTCACTCTACACTGAAGACTAAGTAGTTCATTAAGTACTAACAGGAGGTTGAAATGCTCGCTTCAGCGATAAATATGTTCCGTTCAAAAGCAGGGTTTGTGCAGCAATTTATCCGCAATCCTCGCGCAATTGGCAGCATAACCCCTTCATCTTTGCTACTTTGTGAAACAATGGCGCAGTGTGCTGATTGGCAGAAAGTCACCCGTGCCGCAGAATTAGGCGCGGGTGATGGTGTACTAACCCGTGTTTTGCTGCAACATCTGGCAACCGATGCTTCATTAGATGTGTTTGAAATTAGCCCACCACTCGTTAAAAAGTTGCGCCAGATCCAAGACGAACGTATGTCAATCTATTCACATTCTGCAGAACATCTAACAGGGCATTACGATGTGATCTTCTCCGGACTACCGCTTTTATCCTTACCGGCTAAAATCCGGCACGCAATCTTAGAAAAAGTCCACGAGACGCTGGCACCGGGCGGTGTATTCGTTCAATTCCAATACACCTCCCTAACGCAACCTGAGCTATCTCGCTATTTTATCTGGGAAAGACAACGCGTGTTGAAAAATGTCCCTCCCGCTTGGGTGTACCGGTGCCAACACAACTGGTCCGATAACGCCCCGAGCTGATTGGCTAAACCGTTAACGACGGTATTCTGCTCGCGTACAAGCAACATTAAGCCACCAATCGATACCTTGACCAATGACTCCATCATCAAAATCATATTCTGGGTGATGGCACATTGGTTTATCACCTATCCCCAAAAAGCCGTATACCCCTGGCGCGTAATCAAGATAAAACGCAAAATCTTCAGAAGGTCCCACTGGGCTAGTCGCGAGATAGCACGAGTCGCTACCGCGCCATGATTGCAACGCAGTCACCAATTCCTCTGCTAATCGCGAATCGTTTATCACCGCCGGGCAGCCTGCAAGATAGGTAATTTCACCGCTGCCGCCATACCCCTGAGTGATACTGTCGAGTAGTTGCTGCATACGCTGCTTAACCTCAACGCGGACTTGCGGATCATAGGTCCGTACCGTTCCCGTCAAGGTCACTTGATCAGGAATAATATTATGGGAACTCCCGCCTTGGATAGAACCGAAGCTAATAGTCGCCGTTTGCAACGGACTTATAGAACGGCTGACGATTGTTTGATAATCCGCGATTAACCGAGCTGCCATAACGATAGGATCGATACACCGCTCAGGCACTGCCCCGTGCCCACCTTTTCCACGCAGCGTTAAGCTGAAAATGTCACTGGCCGTAAGCGTTGCCGCTTGATTGACTTCGATAATCCCTCGGCGACGACCCGGCATATTATGCAGGCCATAGATTTCCTCGAATGGAAAACGGTCATGAAGCCCGTCTTTCAGCATAGCCGGAGCACCGAGTAAATTCTCCTCGGCACACTGGAAAATAAAGACCAAGCTTCCCGCAAAATCACGATGTTGGCCTAATAATTTTGCAGCACCCAGCAACATCACGGTATGACCATCGTGACCACAACCGTGGAATCTTCCCGCAACGGTCGAACAATGCGCCACTTGTGAAGCGTCATGCCCCTCTTGCATGGGTAATGCATCCATATCTGCGCGCAAGGCGATCATTTTACCAGGCCGGTTACCGTGGATCAGCGCGACGATACCGGTTTTACCAATACCCGTATGGATTTCGTCCATATTGCACTGTTTTAAATAAGCTTCGACGGCAGCGGCGGTAGCCACTTCTTCGAACGCGACTTCAGGATGCTGATGCAAAGTACGGCGTAATGCGACTAATTCATTGATAAATTCAGCTTGATATTGCATCTCATTGTTCCTCTTCGTCTTCTAACCCCTCAGTTTCTATCAGCTCTTCAGCCATAGCTTGTACTGCACCACGCGTTATCATGGCTAAAGCCCGATAAAATCCGGTTTGAGCATGAGCTTCGACTTTTCCTAAGAATGCCCCACACCAAGGAAGCAGTAAGGTCTCGAAGAGAGTAATGATCGCCTGATTTTCATCCTCCGCGGCGTGGTCCTCTAACCACGATGCCGCCAGCAAAAGTAAACCGAAGTGATCTGCAGGCGTATCAGAAAGGGGCATACCACGAGTGGTTAGGAAATTTTTAACATCGGCTTCGGCTGGACCTTGTGGCCATTGGTGACCAAAGGGCGTCACAGCCGGTGTCTCACCGCTAAACAGCGCATCATAATCGGTCGCTAAGCTATCACGCTCGTAAGACCGTTGTAATTGAGCCAAAAGCTCATCTTGCTCAAGAGGCCAGTGTTGGTTGAGCTTACCCTGTGAAAGAAGGTCCCAGAGGGGTACGACCGCGGGGTCGTTTGGATGACGGTAGAAAAGTGTCCCTAAGATTCGACAAAGTAACGAGAATTCATTCATAAGAGTGGCCTATGGTTAGCAAATGCATTGAGCAATTGTAACATGAAGGCGAGTTACTGACGTGATCCATGGGCAGTAGATATAAAAAAAGGCCATCATAGGATGGCCTTCTTCATTCGTCAGAATTTAGCTTCTGATTTTGCGGTAGATCCACAACACGACTATTGCGCCGATAACTGCGACCACAAAGCTTCCGAAGTTGAAGCCGTCAACGCGGCCATGGCCGAAGAATGTGCTGATCCAGCCACCTACTACCGCACCCACGATCCCCAGAATAACGGTAACGATGAAACCGCCACCATCTTTACCTGGCATAATCCATTTCGCAAGGATCCCTGCGATCAGACCAAAGATAATCCACGAAAGAATACCCATTTACTGCTCCTTATCTGACAAACATCAATTTAGTCATTCACAAAGTGATTAATGAATATTTTTAAACACTGTCCAAAAGAGTATAGGCAACAATTTTGACCGTGGCGAATAAAAATTAATAAAAACTTTATAATTTATGATGTTAACTATCCTGATAAGCCTCGGTTACTTTACGCAGATAGCGTGGTGCTTGGGCTGCGGGATGTTCACGCTGCACGTAACTGATAAATTGCTCTGGAGTCATACGGTTAATTTTAGCAATGGCTCGCTCGCGACTTGACGAAAAAATCCGCATCAAGGCACCTGCCCCATTAGCATAAGACACGATAGTGGCATAACGTAGTGTCACCGGATTTTTAATTCCAGATAACTCGTTTTCCTGCAGTAATTTCAGATATGCCGTGCCTATTTGAATATTTTTTGCCGGATCTTTAAGTTCGTGTCCACTCGGTTGGCCGCGACGCCCTGTCGCTTGGTACACTGCCCGTCCTGCGGTAGAAGCTTTTATCTGCATTAAACCGATAGCGTTGGAATGACTTACCACCTTCGGGTTTCCACCGGATTCGACACTAATAATGGCGCTGACAAGCTTAGGGTCAACGCCATAATGACTGGCGGCATCTTGGGTATAATGGGACCAATGATCGTTAGTGATCACTTTACCCGGCTTAGTGTTCGATTGCGGATCGAGTAAAAATTTAGAGCTTTGTACAGAAGTTGAATCAGTGGTCTGTGTCGGATGCTGTGAACAGGCTGACAGCGTGAGTACCGTCAACAGCAAAAGTTTGCTTTTCACGTCATGGAGTTCCTAGATAATCAATTGCGAGCTATATTACTCAGCAGCAAAAATTAAAAAATGGCAGTTTGTCCTAAAACAAGACATCCATAGCCTCATTAATCATATCTTTACGATGATTTTATGGTTTTTTAGCATAAAAAGGAGAAAGATCCTAATTATGATTCCCCATCATCAATTATTTTTTTAGAATCCTTGCCATCAACGGCTGACTCACTCATCATAAATTTTTACCTGATATAGAGTACTTTTATGTCGATTTCCCACACTATACGTCTGATAGCACCCTCAGGTTATTGTCAAAATCAACAGGCTGCTGAACGCGCCGTCGAACGACTCAGCCGCAACCATCGTATTGAGAATACATCGGTAATCCGGCGTCGAGCGCAACGTTTTGCCGGATCGGACGCAGAACGACTCAACGATATTAATGAATTAGCTACCCTCGCAGAGCTCCCCGACATTGTTCTTGCCGTGCGAGGGGGATATGGCGTCAGCCGATTGCTGTCCGATATCGATTACCGTGGTTTACGCGCCCGCTTAAGCCAGCAATCAACATTACTTTGTGGCCACAGTGATTTTACTGCCTTACAACTCGCGCTTCTTGAAAAAGCCGATTTAGTGACCTTTAGTGGACCGATGCTGGCAGGGAATTTCGGCGCCGAGACGCTATCTGATTTCACCAATAAACATTTTTGGGGCTTACTCTCCCAACCCGAGTACAGTATTAGCTGGCAAGATAGTCGCGAACTCACTGGTCGTTGGCAAGGGCAGCTTTGGGGAGGTAATCTAGCGATGATTTGCTCGCTAATCGGTTCGCCTTGGTTACCGAAGATTAGTCAAGGGATCCTGGTTATTGAGGATATTAATGAGAGCCCTTTCCGCGTCGAACGAATGTTACTACAACTGTATCATGCAGGGATATTAGATCAGCAACAGGCGGTGATTACCGGTAGCTTTACCCATGGTGAACCCAACGCTTATGATGCAGGCTATCAACTGGATACCGTCTGGGAGTATCTCCAGCAGAAAACCGGTATCCCCTTTATTAATCATCTGGATTTTGGTCACAATGCTGATACCGTAACCTTACCCATTGGCGCACAAGCCACCTTAATTGCGCAACAAACGCAACGACAATTACAGCTGAGCGACTATCCTTATTTACAATCCTAATTACCTGACACCACCGCGATGCGTTAAAGGGAGTTGTAATGCGAGGAATGATATATTTAGCTGCCATGGCCGCTTTGCTGTCTGCTTGTAGTCATAAACCTTATGGTCGACTCTGTGCAGGGGAGGTATCAACTCTAAGTGGCAATGTGACGGGTCGTTCGCAAGCTTGGGTGTTCGACGAGATACAGCGTTTCACAGTAACCGATAATGGGACGACTGTGCAGAGTGGTTACCTTCATAGTGCGAATCGTTCTCTTTATGTCCCCAGTGCCACCACCTCGGAAGGTTTCTTGGCTCAACGACTTTCGACCGACCGCTTTAGAATTATTGATGCAGGACAAGATGCGATGGTCACATGGACCTGCCCTGTCTCTGCACCAGCGCCTTAACGTGCTAACTAGTTAGGAAAACTCTGTAAGCGCTACATAATTTTTTTTCTTTGCTATAGTTAAGTCATTAACATCACATCAGCCTACCAAGGAGCATTTCAATGGTTAATAAGATCCAAGATAAAGTTGAAGAGTATGCAGGTGCAGCGCAAGAAGCTTATGGAGACGTTACCGACCAGAGTGAGCACTCTGCTCGTGGCGCAACGCGCAAATATGCATCACAAGCAAGTTATGCTGTGAAAGATGCGGCTGATACCATTAAGCAACAAGTCTCAGACAAGCCTTATGCAGGCTTAGCTGTCGCGGCGGCAGTCGGCGTAGCATTCGGTTACCTGTTAGGCAGAAAATAAATTCTTTCTTAGCAGCGAAAAAGCACCTTAGGGTGCTTTTTTTTACGACTAATGCATGAATTATTGTTGCAAAACGTGCGCTAGACGACTATTTTTAGGTCACTGAATACTTGAGTAAATTAATCAAGTACTCACCTAATTTACTCATATCGCTCTAGTTATCTTGCCCGCTTACCGCGGGCTTTTTTTTATCAACAGATAATCCTTTTCAACACACCAGTCATCGATAAGTTCTATGATATAGTCCGCGCCCACTTATTATTTCGACGCTAAACAGGAGCCTTATGGACGTTAGAAAACAACTTGATGGTACTGCTGTCATCGCAATGCTATTAATTTGTCTTGTTTGGAGTTCACAGCAAGTCATTCTGAAAGAAATAGCCGGTAATTTCTCACCGCTATTGTTATTAGCCTTTCGCTCGGGTATCGCTGCATTGATGTTAGCAGTATTAATGGCCGTACAACGTCAGCGTTTCCCTATGGCCAACGGCATGTGGTTGATGGGAGGGCTAGTAGGGCTGCTATTCTCGCTAGAATATTTCTTCGTTTCAGAAGCCGTAAAATATACTACGGCCGGTCATGTCGTCGTTTTTCTCTACACCTCACCCATTTTTGCTGCAGTAGGCTTAAACTTTGCTATCAAAGACGAGCGCTTGTCTGGGCTACAGTGGGTGGGAATTATCTTCTCTTTCATTGGTATCTGCGTTGCCTTTTCTGGCGGTTTCGGGGATAGCACTATGTTGAAAGGCGATTTTTTTGCATTACTTTCTGGCTTAATGTGGGGCGCGACTACGGTGGTTATTCGCAGTAGCCGTGTTAATCAGATGGGGTCACGCCCTATCCTACTTTATCAGTTAATCGTCTCGTTCATCATTCTGCTACTGGCAAGCTGGTTGAGTGGTAACACTCTCTTTGAACCCACGCTAAAGAATATTACCGCACTGACCTTTCAATCTGTGGTGATCTGTTTTATTAGCTTTCTCGCTTGGTTTGCGCTGCTCAAAAAATATGTGGCTTCGCAGTTGGGCGTGCTAACTTTTATGACGCCGCTATTTGGGGTCGTCTTAGGCGCATTACTCTTGCACGAAACCATTCAAAATACCTTTGTATGGGGAGCCAATTTGGTCGTGATTGGTATTATTCTGGTCACAGTGAAAAGCGGGGGTATCAGGATTTTTAGACGTCGCCGCCCGTTATAAGTTTTAACCCTAATACTTTACGCCACGAGTAGGCTAAAACGGTCTACTCGATTTCTCCCCGCTAAAGCCTTTCGCACATTCAGTTAAGAAAAAGAAATTTCAATTTTTGTAAAAAACGCAGCCGTCATCTGATTGTCACACTATAGTTGTTATATGGAATTAGGAATTAAGAGTGATATCGATAAAATTCCTACTCCCTAAAGAGTTCGTACAGTAAGTCTGGTGTAAGACAATCTGAGGAGAAGACGAATGTTTACCTTAACACGAAACGAATTTGAATCGATTAATCCTGACTACCGTGGTGTATGGCAAAAAGAGTGTACTGATCTCCCTAAATGGCCACAAATACGTGAGCAGTATGTCGGAAAACGTACCATTTTACGTCAGGGTGCGTTACTGATTGAGGACATGCACTTTTCCATCATGACCTGACAACCCTGCCCACTTAGAAAAGGTAAAGCAAAGCGACTTTACCTTTTTTTATTCGTCTAAAGGAATAACTTCAACGCCACTGAATAATGCGCGACAGAGAATGCGATAACTATCACCATCGAAGCTGTTTTCATGCTGCTCCTGCGGCAACACTGCTAACGTATTGACGGTGTTGATATAGCGCCAGTGGTCAATGATATGGTAATCATCGAAACCCTCACGTTGCTCGTGGATAGCCACTCTTCCTTTATACGGCCACATTTTTATCTGCCAAGCAGATAAGGCTTGAAGGGTGCGGCTGCTGTGAAGTTCGAGCGCTTCTTTACCTTGGCATACCCCTCGGCATTTTCCCAACATGGATCGAAAACATCCCCTGCCGCGTTGAGCCGTCTCAATCCCTAAGGTCGCTAAGCAAAGCTGATGCTCGTCGGCTAAATTTCTGATGAATTCCATCGCCGTCCTCTTATTGCGAAAAAGGCCGTAAAGATTTGGAGTACGTGCAAAATTTTGCTCGGTCGAGCTCACAAAAGTGATGCGAGGGTCCTGCCACTGCAAAGTAAAGAGTGAGCGCTGTTTACGCAGTTGCTTATTATGCAGAGGGATAAGTTGCTTAATGAGGGTGGCTTCAAGCAGCTGCGCACCTATATCTCCGGCTGTCTCGGTAAAAGTGATCCTATCGGTTTGCCGCAGCAGCTTAGCTTCTCTTACGGTACGCAAATGCGAGAGTACCCGAGAGCGGATATTCACACTCTTACCAATATATAAGGGCACATGGCTGTTCGACGCCCAAAAAAAATAGACACCAGGCGTTGAAGGGAGATGCTCTAAGGTGTCGCGAAGTTGTTGCGGGTAACGGTAAAGTTCAGTGTCGTGTTCACGGGCCATAGAGAGTCTCAACATTATGCTATGAGTTAAGTGTAGCAAATTGATCGTACTTGATGATCGACGTAGAAGAAACTGAACTCTATTGGCATCTGTATGATGTGTAGGGCTTTTACAAAGCTAAGCCAGCATTTTCGCTTCGATTACGATATAATGCTCGCTATATTGTTAAAATTTATTTAGATGATCAGGGTTTATAATGACCATTTTGCCTAAGTTTACTCGCCAATTATTGCATCCCCGATATTTCCTTTTATGGTGTGGTATTGGCGCGCTTTATTTAGTCGTGCAGTTACCCTATAAATTCTTGAATACGTTAGGTCCGCTGATTGGGCGATTAGCGATGAAGGTGATGACCGAACGCGTATATGTTGCTGCACGTAACTTACACCTCTGTTTCCCTGAAAAATCGAAGCAAGAGAGAGAGAAACTGCTTAGAGAGAATTTTGAGTCAGTGGGGATGGCGCTTTTTGAAACCGGGATGGCGTGGTTTTGGTCTGACGCGCGAGTAAAAAAACACTTCTCTGTCACCGGCTTGGAACATATCTCAAAAGCCCAGCAAGAAGGCAAAGGCATATTATTGTTAGGTGTGCACTTCCTGACATTAGAGCTTGGTGCCCGAATTTTTGGTATCTACAATCCGGGTATTGGTGTCTATCGCCCGAATAATAATCCCGTTGTTGATTGGTTACAGACCTATGGTCGTATGCGTTCTAATAAAGATATGATTAATCGTCGTGATGTTAAGGGGATGCTACGTGCCCTGAAACAAGGTGATATTCTTTGGTACGCTCCCGACCATGATTACGGCCCGAAAAGTAGCGTGTTTGCGCCTTTTTTTGCTGTCGATCAAGCAGCCTCAACGAAGGGGAGTTATATGCTAATCCGCATGAGCCAACCTGCAGTGATTCCTTTTTTGGCTCGCCGGTTACCTGGTAATAAAGGGTACGAGATGGTTATCTTACCTGCTGCGGAAGATATTCCGGTGGACTCTGATGTGAATACCGCTATCGCACTCAATAAACTAGTTGAGCAGTGCGTTATGATGGCTCCAGAACAATATATGTGGCTGCATCGCCGTTTCAAGACCCGCCCACCTGGCGAGTCCTCTTTGTATTAATCTTGCGCCCGCCCACGTTTGGCGGGCTACATACCTACCGCTTACGTGAACGATAGAAACACCATAAGGGAAACGGCAGGCTAGTTAATAGCAGGATCCACAATAGCGCATAGACCGCATCCACCCCTCCATTTTGTAAATCGACGTAGAGTTTGACCGGTATGCCCTGCGGGAAATAACAGAAGATCATTACTATTCCAAATTCGCCCAACGCCCTCGCCCACGCTAGGGAGAGACTATTGAGTAAGCCGCGCTTAGCTAAGGGTAGGCTCAAACGCCAGAAAATCTGCCACCGATTTGCGCCAAGCGTTTCAGCGACATCGTTTACCGCCATCGGAACCGCTTCGAACGCATTACGCGCCATCAACACATAAAAAGGCAATGCTGCATAAAGTTGGGCAAGGACAAAAGCCGCTGGCGTATTGGTTAAATTAATGCCCAGTCGGGCAATAATCTCGCCTATCGTGCCGTAAGGACCGTAAGCCGCCACCAATAAAATCCCCATTGCCAATGGCGGGGTTAATAAAGGGATAAGAAGTGCTATTTCTACGCCAAACCGCCAAGATGATTGGGTTTTTGCTAACCATAATGCGACAGGTGTACCGAGCAATACGATAAGAGGGAGACTGACCAAACTAAGACTTAACGACGTCCAGACGGCGCGTGCATCGCCATAAGCTAAAGCAAAATGCTGCCATGGCGTAACCACCAATAAGGTGATAAACGGCACGGCAAGCAAGCATAGTGCTGGAAACAATAAACCCCGAAGTAACATTAGCGGCAACGCAAAAAATTACTGTAGGTAAAGGCCTTTTCCTTTCGGCTGGTCATAGCCATTATCCTTAAAAATCTGCTGAGCTGGTGCACTGGAGAGGTAACGAACAAACTGTTTCGCCAACTCAGGATGCGGCGCATTTTTTAGGACGGCTGCATAGAATACCAAGGGTTGGGGATGATAGGTCTTAGGCTGCCCAGTGTGGTCAGTTAATGTAAAGCTTACCTTGTTATACCATTGCTGGCTGTAATCGGGATTACTCAAATTAATCTGGTCAGGCAGTACTACATAGGGTAATTTTGCTGAACGGGTCGCGCTTTCATAGCCGGAGGCCGCATCGACTTGTCCCGCCTCTAAACGGGTCAAGAGTCCGCCTTCTGCCGCAATCTGCTGTGGATTAATCAGCTCACCCATAATGGTTTTCGCTAATCCCGGTTGCTGATAATAGCGTTCCGCTAGTTTTAAGGTGAAAATGATGTTTTGCCCCTGTGGATCGCTGGTTGGATCGGTCCGGCCAAAACGAAAACCCGGTTCAGACAAAATTTTCCACCATGCCGTCTGATTATTTTCGTCTAACTGTGCAAACTGCGGTGCAAAACGGCTCTGTGGGTTGTAAGCGATGACCATTCGCGTACTGGCTACTGGCTCAGCCTGCTCAACAAGCCCTGCTTGCTTCAACACTTCGATAGGTCCAGGCGTTATTGAAACGAAGACGTCAGCAACCACTTTTTTGGACGCCAATAAACGCGCCATACCATATGCCCCCTGACCTTGCCCTTGGTAATCAACATGATTTTTTTTGGCAAAATCCGGTCCTAAACCATTATCCATTACTACCCCCATTGACCCAGCATAGGTGACCGTTAAGGTTTCGGCCATTGCCGATTGGCTGGAATAACCAAGGCTAATAAGCAGCAATAGAGGCGTTAAACAACTTTTTTTTGCGGTATAACGAAATAGGGTCTGCACAGAAGGCACACTCGCTCAGGAATAAGTTCTTTACACCTTAATCGGCCTAAAAAACGAAATCAAGCGGGTTGTCGTGGTTATGCTCACCCTCTTTATCTGCTAACCTGTTAAATTAGATAAGATAATCTAACATTTATTCTACAAAAAGGACGCAACATGAGTCAGGCTCCTCATCAAAGCACTCCACGCATCAAGGTGGCACTCATCGGTTATGGATTTGTCGGCAAAACCTTTCATGCTCCACTCATCAGTGCCATTGCAGGGTTAGAGTTATTCATTATCGCCTCAAGTGACAGTGAAAAAGTCCATCACGATTATCCGGGTGCTGAGGTCATCGCCGATCCTGAAACGGCCATCACGCATCCTGAAGTCGATTTAGTCGTGATTGCCAGCCCTAATGCAACCCATGCGCCGCTCGCCAAAGTCGCCCTGCTGGCTAATAAACATGTTGTCGTTGATAAGCCTTTCACCCTCGATTTAGCCGAAGCACGTGAACTCATCGAAATCGCCATTCAACAACATCGCCTGCTCTCCGTTTTCCATAACCGCCGTTGGGACAGTGATTTCTTAGCAATCAAGAGATACTTGCAAGCAGGTAAAATCGGTGCCATCGCTCAGTTCGAATCTCATATGGACCGTTTTCGTCCGCAGGTTCGCGATCGCTGGCGCGAAAAAGCGCAACCCGGCAGCGGCTTATGGTTCGATATCGGCCCGCATCTGGTCGACCAGGCCCTACAACTATTCGGATTACCCGACTCCGTTGAAGGCAATATCTGCTTATTACGCGAAGGTGCGCAAATCGATGACTGGGCACACGTAGTGTTGAACTACGCTAAACATCGGGTCATCTTGCATTGCTCAATGCTTGCCGCAGGCGGAAGCTTACGCTTTATCGCCCATGGAACCGAAGGGAGTTTAGTGAAAGCAGGGATCGATCAACAAGAAGCCCAACTGGCGGCAGGTGTACGACCTGGGAGTGACACTTGGGGTCAGGATGATGATCAGGTGATCTATTATTGCCCAGAAGGTAAGCCACACCCCCTCACGACGCCAGCCGGCGACCAAAGCCGTTACTATCAAGGTATTGCTGACGCCCTACATCTAGCAGCGCCTAATCCGGTTTCTGGCGTAGAGGCGCTGGCGGTAATGGCCGTTATGGAAGCAGCCGTCGCGGCTTCACAAAGCGGTCAGCGCCAGATGATTGCGTTAACCGAGCAGGAAATCGCCCAACTGCGTTAGTCACCTGGTGGTATAAAGGGAGCCTTATGCTCCCTTCTTATAACATCTATCAAAAGCCGGCGAGGACAATTTTACCTTTCGCCTTATGACTTTCTAGCATCGCGTGCGCCTTACGTAAATTCTCCGCATTAATGACACCATAGTGTTCTGCTAACGTCGTTTTCAATATCCCTTGATCGATTAGGCTTGCCACTCGGGTTAAGATCTCGTGCTGACAGATCATATCATCGGTTTCAAACAGCGAACGAGTGAACATTAACTCCCAATGTAAAGAAATAGCTTTACGTTTCAGCGGCAGGGCATCAAGGGTTTTTGGATCATCAATTAAGCCCAATTTTCCCTGAGGCGCCAATAATTCAATAATCTCTTTATAGTGAGTGTCGGTATGCGTCAGACTCGCCACATAATCTACTTGCTTAATACCGAGTTGGGCGCAGCCTTCAACCAGTGATTGCGTGTGATCAATCACCTCGTCAGCCCCCAAGGCCTTAACCCACTCTACTGTTTCGGGTCGTGAAGCCGTGGCGATAACACGTAACTGAGTCAGTTTGCTGGCCAGCTGGGTTAAAAGTGAGCCCACACCCCCTGCAGCGCCAATAATCAATAACGTTTTTGGTTTCTCTACATCGACTGCTAAGCGATCAAATAGCAGTTCCCACGCAGTCAGGGCGGTTAGAGGTAATGCCGCAGCTTGTGCATCACTACAGTTGGTCGGTTTTTTTGCGACAATACGTTCATCTACTAAGTGGTATTCAGCATTGGTCCCTGGACGAACCAAGGAACCTGCATAGTAAACCTTATCACCGGGAACGAATAAACTGACCTCCTCGCCCACTGCAACGACTTCACCCACCGCATCCCAGCCAAGGATACGCGGTTCTGCAGGGTTAGCCGTGCGCCGAATTTTTGTATCGATTGGGTTAACAGAGATAGCCGCGATCTTGACTAATAAATCGCGTGCGCCTGGGGTAGGTTTATCTGTCTCAATTTCATACAGCGCGTGCGGGTCAGTAATGGCTAATTGATGGTCACGGTAGACGATCGCTTTCATAAAACTCTCCATAGATTATTCATATCGTTTTTTCGCAATAGTTAAGCATAGTGGATCATCCAGATATACAGTACGAATGATTTCGATATGGGGCCCCTGTTAAAGTAAAAACTAGGCTTGACAATGACTTAACGCCTAGGCACTATACTGTTTATCTATACAGCTATTGGGTGAATTATGTACGTAGAATTGGTGTATGATAAAAGAAATGTCGCCGGGCTCGATAACGCTGCAGAGATTATTCTGCAAGAATTAAGCCAGCGAGTAAGGCGTCTATTTCCTGATGCTGACGTCCGCGTTAAACCCATGCAAATGAACGGCTTAAATAGCGATGCGAGTAAGAGCGATCGCGAGAAGCTTAACCGGATGTTAGAAGAGATGTTTGAAGAGGCCGATATGTGGCTGGTTGCCGAATAATTTGACCCAGAGGGTGACCCAAGCCACCCTCTGGGTTCTATTACTTACCGATATCGCGTAGGGCCTTGCCCTGCATCAAGTTCCGTTCAATATGTTCTAACGAGACATTTTTCGTTTCTGGTACTAGCCATATCGTAATAACAATAAATAGTAGGTTTAATCCGCCGTATAGCCAGAAGGTATTAGCATTACCAAAACTTTCCAATAACGTCAGAAAGGTTGCCCCAACAATCATATTAGCTATCCAGTTGGTGGTGGTGGATAAGGTGATACCGAAATCCCGCCCTTTCAGCGGCTGAACTTCAGAACAGAGTAACCAGATAACCGGACCTGCTGCCATGGCGAAGCCAATGATAAAGAGCAGCAACATGACAATGGCCGTGTATTGAATCGCAACCGAATGAATACCGTTGTGGATAAAGAGGCCCAGCACCCCCATCCCAATCGCCATCACCAAGAAACTGGTCAATAGCATCGGTTTTCGACCCCAGCGGTCGACTAAACCTACCGCAATCAGCGTGGCCAACATATTGGTCAAGCCGACGATGACCGTGCCCCACATCTGCTGAGAAGTACTCGCAAAACCCGCAATGGCGAATATTTTCGGCGCGTAATACATCACCACATTCATCCCGGTAAACTGCTGCATCACTTGAAGCAATACGCCTAAGCCTACAGAACGACGGAAATTGGTATTAGTACGAAATAGTGCCCATCCACTCTGCTTGATCTTAAGACTCTCGCGTATCTCATCCAGTTCCTTTTTGGCTTGCGCATCGCTACTGCGTAGACGCTCAAGGACCTTCTGCGCATCGTGATAACGACCCGTGGCGGCTAACCAACGTGGGCTATTAGGGAGAAAAATAACCCCGATAAAGAGTACCAGCGCAGGGAGTGCAATAATGCCAAGCATCAGCCGCCAGTTACCGCTATAACTCAAGGCGGCATCGGAGAGGAATGCAACGACGATACCGGTCGTTAACATCATCTGATACATCGAGATCATTGACCCGCGATAGCGTTCAGGCGCGATCTCTGCAATATATAGTGGTGCCGTGTAGGAGGCAAAACCGACGGCCAATCCGAGTAACACTCTCGCGCACACTAAACTAGTGACATCAGGGGATAATGCGGACCACAAGGAGCCCACAATAAATAATATAGCTCCCGCTAGGATACTTTTTTTGCGCCCGAGACGATAAGACATCCAACCTGCCGTTAAGGCACCAATGGCTGCGCCAAACATCATGGCACTTACCACCCACTCTTGCTGGTGGCTGGTTATCGAGAGGTCATGCGCTAAGAAAGGCAACGCCCCGGCAATAACGCCTATATCTAGCCCAAAGAGTAGTCCGGATAAGGCGGCAATACCTCCCACGAACCAGGTAAAATGTTTCGCTTTACGTTGTCGAAGCGTGGTATCAATCATGTTTACATCCCAAGAAGTTATAGTTATGTAAACACATGGTAATGTTATGTTATGATGAACAATGCGTTACCGGTCACAAAATGTTGCTAAGATGTTTCAAATTTTTGAAAGCGAATGTGAACCGTAGGGGAATACTTGAATCTTTTTCAGTATGCCGCTGAAGCAGAGCCCCTCTGCAAAGTCAGCAGCCGTTGATCTTACCTACTCATGGAAGGTAAACGCCTTCTCCCTTTTATTCAGCATGATTAGTTAGGGGAACACACTAAACGTTTTCTCATTCTTTACAGGGGTCGTGTCGGGAGTTGGCTGATCTGTTTGAGCTTCTTTAGCACAACAAAAGATTTGACGTGGCTGATAACTTCGCTGGCCAATAAGGTATGAGAAATAAAATCGGCTAATTGCTCTAAATTGACCGCGATAATTTTTAATAAATAGTCGGCTTCACCGCTGACCATATGGACTTCTTGAATCGCCGCCTCGTCGTCGATGATTTGTTGAAAGCATTGCATCGATTTTGGATCGTGGCTATGTAAGTTGATGTGCACATAGGCTAATACCTGTAAGCCAATCGCTTGACCATTTACTCGAGCGGAATAGCCTTGAATGATCCCTGCCTCTTCAAGCGCAGTTCTGCGGCGCGAACATTGAGAGGCGGATAAACCCACCTTGTCTCCGATCTCTTGGTTGGTCAAACGGCCATCGAGCTGTAACGCCGAAATAATTTTCCAATCAAAGTTATCCATTCTTTCTCCGCACGATTTATGCAACTTAAGCCATTTCACTTCAAAACATGCACACTACTTGTGCCCCTTTACCGCTAGACTGATTAGAAATGTTTATTCTCTGCACAGATCATTCATCATTTTTAGCATGAGGTGACACCGATGCAAATGCAATTAGGACAATTTTTACTAAGGCGATTACATGAAGTCGGTATCGATCATCTTTTCGGTGTTCCGGGCGACTTTAATCTCTCTTTTCTAGAACAAACTCTTCAGTCCTCTTCATTAAAATTTATCAATAATTGTAATGAATTGAATGCCGCTTATGCAGCAGATGGTTATGCGCGCAGCAAAGGAATCGGGGCCTTTGTGACGACCTGGGGAGTGGGTGACCTGAGCGCACTGAATGGCCTGGCGGGTGCCTATGCCGAAAATATTCCCGTTGTTCATATCAGCGGGTTACCGCCGCTGCATGCCGTCAATGAGCGCGCATTACTTCATCACACGCTCGTCGATGGGGATTATGATAATATTGGTCGGTGTGTAGCAGAGTTTACCGTCGCGCAAACTCGTCTAACCCCGGCAAATGCGGTCATAGAGATCGATCGCCTACTCCAGTGTTGTTGGTTAGAACGACGCCCAGTGCATCTACAACTGCCGTCCGACATCACCCACCTGATGATCGAAGTGCCGACGCAGCCTCTATGCTTAATGGAGCCGACGAGCGATCCACTGCAATTAGAACGTGTGCTGTCGAGCGTGCAAGCACAGTGGCGACCAGAGAATAATCCGGTATTCTTACTTGATAATGATGCGGTGCGCTTTGGGGTTATCGATTATATTCGGAGGATTGCGGAAAAAATGGCCATCCCCTATGCCGTACTGCCTAGCGCTAAGGGGATAATGGATGAAGACTCTGCCCTGTATTTAGGTGTTTATGCCGGTCAGGCAAGTTTGCCGACGGTTAGCCATGCGATTCACTGTTCAGCCTGCGTAATAGGGGTAGGCCTGCGTCTGACTGATTGTAATACTGGACTGTTTAGTCAACTTATCGATGACTCACGGCTTATTGCGCTTAGGCGCTTCGATGTGACGTTCAATGGCGCACAATTTCCAGGGGTTATGCTCAAAGAGTTATTCCGGAAATTAGCTGAAAATTTACCCGCAAGCCAAACCAGACTACCTCCTGCGACTTCCCCCACACCGATATCGACCCCCTGCCCTATGACATTCTCTCAAGCCTATTTCTGGCAAGCGGTACAAAGCTTCTTACAACCAAATGACGTGATATTCGGTGAGGCGGGCACCGCCCACAGCGGTGCATCAGGTCTTCGCTTACCGATCGGCGCTAGCTATCATTCGCAAATTATCTGGGGATCTATTGGCTTTACCTTACCCGCTCTGCTGGGGTCAAATATTGCACAACCTACTCAACGCCACTTACTTTTTATTGGCGATGGTTCATTACAACTTACCGTTCAAGAACTTTCTACCCTATTACAACAACGCCTTATACCGATTATTTTCCTCGTCAATAATCGCGGATATACTATAGAAAGACTTATTCTAGGCGAATCTTCTGCATACAACGACGTCAACGAGTGGGAGTATAGTAAGTTGCCCAGCGTGCTCGATAAAGGTAATCATGCCTTATCATTTATCGTGCAAGATATCCCTTCACTGCACAAAGCGCTGCGTGCCGCGCAAGATCCGCACCGTGATAAAGCCATCTTCATCGAACTACGCTTTTCCCCCTTAGACGCCCCCCCTCAGTTAGCGAATTTCGCTAAGCGTTTTGCCGATTACGATTACGGTAACCGTGGGCCTCGCAATCTCAATCGCTAAGCTTCTTGCGCCTCGGCCAGGCGGTAATTATCAAACTGAGTATAATTAACCCTATCCCAGTCCACCCTACTGGAGATAGGCTCTCACCGAGGAAAAATACGGCAAGTAAGGCGGCCACTACTGGTTCGAGTAAGGTAATGGCCGTCGCGACGCTGGCTTTGATTCGAGCTAAACCCATCCCATAACACAGGTAACCCATGCACATTGGAAAGACCGCCATATACCCGCCCACCGCGGCATTTTGCCATGAAGTGAGCAAAGGTGTACCGGTCATAATCAGTAAGGGCAATAACAGCAGACCACCCAAGCCGAACGTCGATCCCATCGCCGCGCGGCTCACCACCCCATTCACCATCATTCGTCTTGCGGTCCAAGAATATAACGCATAGGTCAACCCAGCGACTAAACCTAAGGTAACGCCTAAGGAAAAGGCTGATGAAGCCTGACCGCTGACCGCGGATGGCGCTGAGTGCATCTGCGCGAGCAAGCCGATACCGATGACGCCAATGGCCGCCCCCGCCATCCACTGCTTAGTTAAGCCGCTTTTATCCAGTCGGTTTTCGATCAAGGCTGAAAATAACGGTGCAGAGCCTATGGATATCACGGTACCGACCGCTACGCCAGCAAAGTGCATTGAGCAGTAGAAGGCCAGCGGATAGATAGCGACCGCGCAGCTTCCGGTAATTAATAAGCGACGCTGTTGGTGGAGTTGAGATAGCGAACTCATGATAGCGGGTAGCGCTAATAACGCTTGCAGGATGCCGCCGAGCCCCATGGCGACACAAGCGATAGTGATAGGGCTGAGTTCTGGGGCTAGGCGCGCGGCAGTCCCCGTCGTTCCCCACAGTAACGCAGCGATCACCACGCAACTATTGCCGAGTAAGGTTGCGTTCATAGACTCGCCAATCGATGAGCAATAATCTGCTTCGCCCGTTGCAGTAAAGCTGCATCCCCCTTCAGCCCGGCCAGGCTGATACTGCCTTCCAGTAAAAAAGCAAATTCTTGTGCCAGCTGTTTGGCAGAGTCGACATTAACGGTTGGGCATTCGCACAGGGCGTCGATAATAAACTGTTCGATTTGCCTTTTTTGTTCGGCAACACATTGCCTTTCTACAGAATCGACCGGAAATTCTGCGGCAGCATTGAGTAGGCCACAACCACGAAACCCATTCTTATAAGGTTGCTCAGCATGATCTCGGTAGGCATCATAAATCGCCAGAATACGCTCTTGTGGTGTACTCGTTTGTTGCAGTCGAACTGCATAGAGATCAAGCCATTGTTGATGACGAAGAGCGAGATAATCCAACACTAGACACTGTTTCGAGAAGAAGTGATTATAAAAGCTTTGCTTGGCAACCCCTGCAAGCTTAATGATGCTGTCGATACCTGTCGCATGAATACCCTGGTTGTAGAATAAGGTATGTGCTGCATCGCGTATTTTTTCTTTTGCTGACATGATGCCCCCTACATAGACAGACCAGTCTACCTAATATGGGGCAAAATTCAAGTCAGTAACGCTATTTGCCCCCTGCGAGGTCGATAAAACTCCCTGTTACATAAGAGGCTTCCTCAGAGAGTAGCCACGCGATAGCATAAGCGACTTCGATCGGCTGGCCGCCTCGGGCCATCGGTAGCTGAGACTTGACTCGCTCAACACGGTCCGGCTCGCCGCCCTCAGCATGCATATCGGTATAGATAAACCCAGGTCGTACCGCATTGACGCGAATACCAACCGCCGCCACTTCAATACTCAGGCCACGAGTGAAAGTATCGATTGCTCCTTTAGACGCCGCATAGTCGGTATATTCGAAGGCTGAACCCAATCTGGCTGCCGCCGATGAGACATTGACGATTGCACCGCCCCGCCCTTGATAGTGGGTAGACATGCGTTTGACCGCCTCACGTGCGCAAAGAATCGATCCACTGATATTGGCCGCAAATATTTGCTCCAATCGAGAAGCGGAAAGCTGCTCGACCCGCGATTGAGGCAAAAGTCGAGCCGCGTTATTGACTAACCCGGTGATTGGCCCCAATCGTTGATCGATGGTAGAAAACATTTCATTAATTTGTTGCTCATCGCTGATATCTGCAGCAATTGCGATAGCCGAACCGCCCCGCTGGCGGATGGTTTCGACCACCGCGAGAGCTTCTTCCTCGCGCTGCCGATAATTAATACAGACCTTATGCCCGCGTTCAGCGAGCAGCAGCGCGGTTGCCTTACCGATGCCTCGTGATCCCCCCGTTATTAATGTAATGTTTTGCTGTGCCACGCTTGGACTCCCTTTAATGTCAAAAAAATCGGGCGTTACCCGATAGAGTTTACAGCTCTGAGTATCACGCGGTATCAGCAGCGATAATAAATTGAGGTTGATAGCTCACCGGAAAATTTACAGATCGCGCGATAAAACAGACAGGATGCACGTCGTCGTGCAGTTTACGAGCAAGTTCGAGGTCGGTATTAGGTAACACGGTAATCACCGGATGCAAGGTCATAGACAGAAAACGTCCCGCCCCACTCGGTAAGACCTCGCCGACGGCTGTAGGACTATCCTGATAGCCGACAACGGTTACGCCGGCTGTTGAAGCGAGGTGTAAATACCACAACATATGACACGCCGCTAATGAAGACATTAACAAATCTTCTGGATTCATCTTGGTTGGGTCGCCACCCAGTAGGGGATCATTCGAACAGGCGATAACAGGTTTACCAGGGATCGCAACGTCCCAAGTGCGCGCATAGCTACGATAATGCGCGGTACCCTGTCCCAAGTTACCGGTCCAGGTGACTGATGTATGATAAGTATGTTCCATAACGCTTTCCTGTAGAAAGTGTAAAGCGTTACTGAAACAGAGTTCTCAACCGTCGTAAAGACATTATTTACACAGTAGTCGTGAGAAGGCCAAACCTGAGCCTGCTAAATGCCTTCAGGATAGGATTTTAATAAGGTTTTACATACATCACGGTGACTAATAGCGCTGCCATGATAATGCAAGGTACAACGATCACCGCGAGTAAGGTGATCATCCAGAATTTACGCTTAGACTGAGACATTGGGCGTCCATTGGAGGTCGAAAATAATGGGCTATAGGGTAGCGTAGAACCGTTTGGCTATCTAGGTTAGGGCGGTAAAAACTACTGAAAATTATGCGGTGTACTAGCACATGGGTAGATCGATAGAGAGTATAACCAACAAGAAATGGCCGAGGGGATAGAGTTTGTCGTCGATGAGAAGTGATATTGATGATGGAAGTATGGCATAGCGGCACTCATCCCTAAGTGATCGAAAATCCATACTCTTCGACGCTATCTCTTAAATCTAGTCGACAAGCAAGAAACTACAAGTTTTTTTCTAAAAATTTTTATTCTTCCCATTAAAGCGTTGAACCACTTTACACAAAGTCTCTACGGTTAATTTATTTATTAAGTAAAAAATCGGACAAAGCGTTTTTTATTTGTAAACAAAATCCGAAATGTAACCTTTCCATTTATTCAAGTTCAATCCAAAATAGAGATCGCCAAATTAATCGTGAGCAGGTGATGAATCGCCTGATCTACTACCCAGATCCTGCCTATCGGTATCTTACCCGTGAAGCTCGCACTGATAAATGGATTAAGGAAGGATGTATAGCCAATAATATTGTTAATAATATGTTACATAGGTTATTTTTATTTTGTTTCCTACTGACGTAGAAAGAAGTTACTTACAGTTAGGAGGTATAGATGGCGAATTTCACACGGCGCAACTTTATGTCTTTTGCAGCAGGAGGCACTATGATGCTTGCTGCAGGAGAAGTCCTCGCACACGACAACGATACCAAAGCATATCCTTTTAAGGCAGATTTTCCTGGCCCCCATGACCCGCTTCGCGAACAGGAAAATAAGGATTTAGTAAACCCTCCCGCAACTGATAATGGAACCTTGCCCAATCTTCGTTACTCCTTTAGCGATGCACATATCCGTCGCAGTAGTGGCGGCTGGACTCGACAAGTGACTAATCGAGAATTAGGCGTTTCGAAAACGATTGCCGGTGTCGATATGCGCCTTAATGCTGGCGGGATAAGAGAGTTACACTGGCATAAAGAAGGTGAATGGGCTTTTATGACCTATGGGCATGCCCGGGTGACGGCATTCGATACGGAAGGCGGCTGGTTTATCGATGACATTTCTGCTGGAGATCTCTGGTACTTCCCACCGGGCATTCCACATTCTATTCAAGGTATTGGCAATGATGGCTGCGAATTTCTTTTAGCCTTCGACGACGGGGGCTTTGACGAGGACAGTACTTTCTTACTTTCAGACTGGTTTAAACATATTCCCCCTGAGGTCTTAGCAAAAAACTTTAATGTACCCGTATCGACGTTTGCACACTTACCCTCACCCAAAGATGAATATATTTTTGCAGGCAAGCTACCCGGCAATGTGGCGTCAGAGAGTCCCAAAAAGGGGAAAAAATCCACTCAAAAGTTTACCCACCGGATGATGCAGCAAAGCCCTATCATCTCAGCAGGGGGCGAAGTGCGTATTACTGATTCATCGAATTTTCCCGTATCAAAAACGATCGCTGCCGCATTAGTTGAAATAGCTCCAGGGGGTATGAGAGAGCTTCATTGGCATCCGAATAACGATGAGTGGCAATATTATCTTGAGGGACAAGGTCGAATGGGAGTATTCGCCTCATCAGGTCAAGCCCGAACCTTCGATTATCGCGCGGGTGATGTCGGTTATGTCCCCTTCGCAATGGGCCATTATATAGAAAATACTGGTGAAACCCCGTTACGTTTTCTCGAGTTATTTAAAAGTGATTATTATGCCGATATCTCACTTAATCAGTGGCTAGCCAGTACGCCAGTCGAATTAGTTAAGCAGCATCTTAATCTCGATGACAACTTTATGTCGGCATTATCCGCTAACAAGAATCCAGTCGTCAAAAATATACCCTAGCGCAGGGTGCAAAAGGGCGGGGTTATTTACCGCCCTGTCCTACCTGAATAATACCCAATAAAATAGCCTTCGCTAAACCCATAGAGATCTTGTGGTTTCAACTCTTATCGTTGGTATTTATCGCACCTCTCAGATTAAAGAGTAAAAATTAGAATTTTCCTAACTTTCGACTACATTAATTTATGAGTCATCCTTTTAAAATGGAGTTAAAGATGGAATTACATAACGAAGTTAGAGTAACAAACAGGATTTCATGGGGTAGCGTTATTGCGGGCGTAATTACTGTATTAGCCGTTTCGCTATTATTAACCACTCTCGGCGCGAGCTTAGGCTTTTCTCTTCTTTCACCCACACAAGACGATATCGTGAACGGCGCCGATAAGGCTGTGATGATATGGACAGTTATTGCACTCATTATTAGTTTGGCTGCGGGCGGATTCGTTGCTGGTCGTTTAGCCGGCGCAGATGGCTTGATCCATGGCTTCCTAATCTGGGGCACAACCTTATTAGTTGCCACCGTATTAGGATTCTCGGCTGTTGGTGGCCTCCTGAAGCTGACAGGCAGTGCAGTCAGCTCTGTCGCATCGGGTGCAGGTAGCGTGGTAAGCGGTGCGGGTAAGGCCGTTGCCAATACTGCAGATTTTAGTAAAGATATTTTCGATAAATTAGGCGTTAATACCAATATCGACATCGCTGACACCAACCAAGATGTGATTAACGCACTGAAAAAATCGAATATTCCTGAATTACAACCTCAGTATCTGCAAGACCAGTTACAACAAGCTGGAAACGATGTAATGGATGCGGGCAAAGCTATTGCTACCAATCCTGATAACAGCGATCAAATCATTAGCCAATTGACCGATAAGTTGAAATCTCGTACTGAGACTATCAGCAAGTCAATTAATCGTGATGATGTTAAAAATGCGCTAGCAAAAAATACCTCGATGACTCAAGACCAGGCAGACCAAGCGGTCGATAACTTTATTCAAGCTCGTGATAAGGCGGTACAACAAGCGAATCAAAGTATTGACCAGCTACAAGCTAAGGTCGACCAAGCCAAAGCGCAATATGCACAATTTAAGCAAGAAGCCAAACAAAAAGCCGATGCCGCTGCAAAAGCTGCAGCGAAAATCTCTCTTTGGTCTTTCGTCGCATTACTTCTGGGGGCGATTGTTAGCTCAGTAGCGGGAATGTGGGGCGTAAATACTCTGCCTAACGGCAAGCGTATTAAAGCCTAAGTTACTAGCCCTAATCTGCGGATTAGGGCTTTTTTATCCGTCAATTCCCTCATCCCTCTAGCAACAGATATTATGGATTAGATTGGTCGAGTTCCCACCTTCCGCAATAAGCCTTTACCTCGTGGGGTGAGATTAATAGCAGTTTTGGAATCGTCACTTGCTCAAAGAGGGCCAGGTATCGCAGGTAATTCTTCGGTGAATGATATAGAATATGCTTAACCATCTGCCAGCTTAGCGCCTCTCTTTGCACACCTAACCCCCCTATTCTCGGTTTAGATGAATAACATCGAATAAGATAACGATGAAAGGCTATCGACCGTGGAAGAGTAAGCAGTACCAACCCCGTGGCACGTTCTAATCGCGGATGGATACATGAAGAATAGTTGCCTTCCATTACCCAAGTTTCTTGACCTATCGCCTCTTGATGTAACTGCAAAAACTCCCCTGATGCACGGGGTACCCAATGTGAATGGGGCTGGTGATAAAATTGATCAAGATGTACCAAAGGTAAACCCTGTTTACAGGCTATCGCGTTTGCCAGTGTCGATTTTCCACTATTCGAAGGACCAATAATGCAGATCCGTTGACCAAGTTCGTCTAATGATGGATAGCGACTCATTCTCTATTCCTATAAACTTAAGTGGTAAGGGTATCTACCCTCTATTCTATTTCTTCAACATAATTAATGAAATATGATAAAAAATGAAAATTAAGCCTCTCTCTACATCCCCCCTTATCCACACTGTACTCTTCATTATGGCTACCTTGTTTTCATCGTCAGCGATTTCAGCTAACTTAATCAGTCATAATGTAGAAATAAGTGCCCAATTACATCATCTTGAAAAAGAAGCTAAGGGTAGGTTAGGTCTCTATTTAATCGACCCTTCAGACGACGCTTATTTCTCTTATAGAGGGGATGAACGATTTCCGTTTTGTAGTACCAGTAAAATTTTAGTTGTCTCTAAATTACTCCACGATAGTCAGCGCTTACCGCATGTTATGGCATCGCAGATTATGATTCGTGATAGCGATTTAACTAACTACAATCCCATTACTGGACAAAAAGTTGGTGGAACGATGTCGGTTGCAGCGCTCAGTCAAGCAGCCTTGCAATACAGTGATAATACTGCGATGAATTTGTTACTCCAAAAAGCGGGAGGTATTAACGCGATCAATATTTTCGCCCGCTCATTGGGTGACACTATTTTTTCATTAACGCGAAATGAACCGACACTCAATACTTCCATACCCGGAGACGTAAGAGATTCGACTAGCCCGCATGCTATGGCCTTAACACTGCAACAACTCACGTTGGGTAGCGCTTTGCAGAAAGACCAAAGAGATCTTTTGGTCAGCTGGATGAAAGGGAATACGACAGGTAATAACAGTATAAAAGCGGGCGTCCCGGTAAACTGGACGGTTGGGGACAAAACCGGTACAGGTGATTATGGAACCACTAATGATGTGGCTGTGATATGGACTAATCAGGGTAAGCCTCTTATCTTGGTGGTTTATTTTACCCAATTCAAGAAAGATGCAGCATCCAGAAAAGATATTATTGCTAAGGCTGCAAAGAGAGTGACCTCTTATTTACAATAAATAATGGTGACGATGAAACCGATAAGAGATAAAGGTCAATTAATCAGATCGGTTAGCGCCATCGCCCATGTTTCTTATAAAATAACATGAGGTAACTTTTAGAAAGTCATTCTTCCTAATTTTACCTCATCTGCCCAAAGTTTTTTATACGCCCATTTTTTACTAGACATTCCAATACTGAATATAAGTTCTTTATTTAACGCCTGACAAATACTTTGCGCTTCAGCAATATTTACCGATAATAAAATACTCCCAAGGCTAAAGTTTGTTAAACTTAGATCAATACTGCCATTATGATCGTCGAAATAAATCCAGTTATTACTCTCGGCTTTATAAATTAAATCGTATGCACAGGGTTTACCCTTAAACATGAGTACATTACCAAAAATCATGGGTCTTATTGATTCAATAAACTCTGCAAGTTCTTCAATATCTTTTTCATCATACTTCTTATTCCAGCGCAACCCCATTAATGACAAATAGATTCTGCTTAACTCCGTGCTAGTGAAAGATGTCACAGGGACAATCTCACCCCCGCTGGCAAGAAAACATCGAGTCTCTCCTTGTCTTTTTCTCAGTGTCTTTTTAGAGAATTTCTCTTTTACAATACAGATGGATCTACGATTGAGTAGACCATAACTGGCGTTAAAAAACTGATTTTTATGCTTAATTGATAAGTTTTTGGTCCTTACAGGAAGATAACACCTCCCTTTCTCCGGAGAGACGGGTAGTATTATATTTTCAAAGATAAGCGGTATTTTATGATAACTCTGTTCTAAATTATTATTTTTATCAGTGAAGTATGCGCCTGTAACCTCACCCTTGACTTCTCTATGATAATACTTGATTTGGCCAGGATATTTCTTTTCAAGAAAATCTACCATGACTGGATGATTGCAAACCGCCCCGCCGAATTTCGCATAAGCTTGGCAATAACTTTCATAGTTAGACGATTGCCACCCTAATAATTTCCCCAAAACCATATAACTCAACCCTCTATTTTATCTTGAATCTAATAATCTTTGTAAAATTCTTTTCCAACAAACCCTAGCCTCTTTTTAGAGGGATTCGAATGAACTCTACCTCTAACAATAATTATCAAGATAATAACATTACTTAATTCTATTTATTATTATCGAACAAAGGCTACCATTTAATTAATAAATGGTAGTTAAACATAAAATAATCTATCGATTGACAATCAGCAGTTCGCTACTGAATTGTTCACAATTCATTACCAAGAAGCCTACAGCCTCTTGGCGTAGATACCCTTCAAGATTTGGTCAGTAGCGTCCAGTCAGGTAGGACTGTCATCATAGTTAATTGCGAATATCGACTCATCTGATCAGGCTAGTTTTGGCAAAATTTTAGGCGCTGATTCCTTGAACTTCTTGAGCCGCTTCTACCTAATCCTCGATAGCAACTGAATGCTGGTTCGATGTAAGATCACACATAATCTGTATTTTCATTTCAGATGGCGTAATATTGAGAGAATTTATTGAGTTAACTAGTCGAATCTAATGAGCGAAAATTTAAGATTTATGCTGATAGCCCTTGAAAACTCCCATTTAGCCTTGCCGCTATGCAGGCCTAACCCACCTGTTGGTTGTGTGATTGTTCATAATGGTGAGGTGGTTTCGACAGGCTTTACACGCTCACTAGGCCATCATCATGCAGAAATAGATGCTATCTCTGGGCTAACTGTCCCATTAAGTGAGTGTGAAATGTACGTCACGCTTGAGCCTTGCTCTTATCAAGGAAGAACCCCCTCCTGCGCTCAGGCACTGGCTGAAATGAAACCGAAACATGTCTATATTGCTATCGAGGACCCTCATCCTAGAAATCAAGGCGCTGGACTGAATATTTTAAGAAATGCGGGTGTTAGCTTTACCCTAGGGCTCGGAGAAAAAGAAGTCAGCAATTTTCTCTCTTCTTACTTATACCCATCCTGAATAAGAATCTGCGTAAGGCTCAGCGTGAGTAGGTATTTCGGTAGCCTTTAAAAAAACCAAAAAAAACGGGCACTTTTCAGTACCCGCTCTTATCAATCACGCAGAGTGATTAATTACATATTAGAGATGATGGCATCACCAAACTCTGAACATTTCAGTAACTTAGCGCCTTCCATTAGGCGTTCGAAATCGTAAGTCACGGTCTTATTGGCGATTGCGCCTTCCATTCCTTTAACGATTAGGTCAGCGGCTTCGAACCAGCCGAGATGACGGAGCATCATCTCAGCAGAGAGGATCACTGAACCTGGGTTCACTTTATCTTGACCAGCGTACTTCGGTGCAGTGCCGTGGGTCGCCTCGAACAGTGCACATTCATCACCGATATTCGCTCCAGGAGCAATACCGATACCGCCAACCTGTGCGGCCAGAGCATCGGAGATGTAGTCGCCGTTCAGGTTCATACAGGCAATCACGTCGTACTCTGCCGGGCGTAACAGGATTTGTTGTAAGAAGGCATCGGCAATCACATCTTTAATGATGATCTCTTTGCCAGTTTTTGGATTTTTAGCTTTCATCCATGGGCCGCCGTCTAATAGCTCAGCGCCAAACTCTTCTTTCACCAGTTGGTAGCCCCAATCTTTGAAGGCACCTTCGGTGAATTTCATGATGTTACCTTTGTGGACCAGGGTCAGTGAATCGCGGTCATTATCGATAACATATTGGAAGGCTGCACGAACCAGACGTTTGGTACCTTCTTCGGAACATGGCTTAACACCAATACCACATTGCTCTGGAAAGCGGATCTTTTTAACACCCATTTCGGTGCGTAAAAAGTTGATAACTTTGTCAGCTTCTGCGCTACCCGCTTTCCATTCGATACCTGCGTAGATATCTTCTGAGTTCTCGCGGAAGATAACCATATCGGTCTCTTCAGGGCGTTTAACTGGGCTTGGTGTACCCGTGTAATAACGTACTGGGCGTAAACAGACATAAAGGTCTAGCTCTTGACGCAAGGCAACGTTTAGTGAGCGGATACCGCCACCTACTGGGGTAGTGAGGGGCCCTTTAATCGCAACACGATATTCTTTGATCAGGTCCAAAGTTTCTTGCGGTAGCCATACGTCTTTACCATACACTTCTGTGGATTTCTCGCCGGTGAAGATTTCCATCCACGAAATCTTACGTTCACCGTTGTAGGCTTTGTTTACCGCCGCATCAACCACTTTTAACATCACAGGAGAGACATCAACGCCAATCCCGTCCCCTTCGATATAAGGAATGACTGGGTTGTTGGGAACAGTTAATTTGCCTTGATTTAGCGTGATTTTCTGGCCTGATGCAGGAACAACTACTTTGCTTTCCATCAACCTCTCCTTCGAGCGT